>Ga0233425_10000833_pt1 | contig 74610 bp, 65 predicted proteins | sample Watercolumn_Towu_2_FD_181712 | JGI IMG/M metagenome (GOLD analysis project Ga0233425, IMG submission 181712) | Freshwater microbial communities from Lake Towuti, South Sulawesi, Indonesia - Watercolumn_Towuti2014_140_MG | ecosystem: Environmental > Aquatic > Freshwater > Lake | place... | reverse complement strand
CCGCGTTCTGTGATCAGCTGAACCGCCTCCAGCTTGAACTCCCGCGTAAACTTCCGTCGTTCCATGATCCACCTCCGGTTTCATCCATACACCTAACTCGGTGTCTTTGAAACCGGCAGCAGCCCAGTTGGCATTCTGGACTCCAGCAGCCTTCGTCCTTCCCGGTGCGCCAAGAGCAAGCTGAGCAACAATAGGAAAGGCAACGCTTGCAGCCTGTACCGCACACCGGTACCAAAATTTGCCATCACGATCAGGCCATGCGTAGTCGTCCAGAGGAGACAGTACGCCACGCTCCACATAACCAGAGGGTCGCGAAGATTGCTCAAACGGACACCAAACAATGCCGCCACAGCCAATAAGAGAACGAGAGCATTTTCGACAGCAGACATGGCTGTAAACAGGTTAGTAACATCGAAAGGCAACGGTCGGAAAAGACCACTGAACATGATCAAGGGAAGATTGCCCATCATAGCGTCAGGACTTGTAAGGCTGGACAGATCAGCCCCGCTGCCGCCGCTCGCAGAGGTATCTTGCACGATGCCCTCGACTTTCATTCGAGCTATTTCCGTTAGCGCACTGATCCCTGCAGCCCGTACAAGTAGCCCTCGTTCTTCGAGAGCACGTCCTTCGCCAAAAACCAGTTCCGGCCTGAATTTAGATGGGTCCATAAACAACATCGCAATGAAACATCCCATCATGACTACGGTGAGCTGAACCCGCTGCCCTCTCCCGAGAAGCACCGCCAGCACGAGAGCCGCTGCGCCAAGCATCGCCAATAACGGTCGCATTAGAAAAGGCCCGAGTAAACCAAGGGCGACCATCCATAGCCGACCGACACGGTTCTGGACCAACCACTGGACCGAACCGTAGGCATAAATCCCCAGAAAGAAAAACAGGAGCGGATCCTTCCCCAGGATGGACCCCCAAAAAATAATGGAAGGCGAAAAAGCCAGGAGATAAAAAAGCGCGGGCCGGGGCCTCGCCAATGCAACTGTGGCCGCGCGATAGAAATACCAGACACCAAGAAGACCCAAGAATGCGCATCCGACTTTCATCGCATGAAAATACGGTCCCGTCACCAGTCCGACCCATAGGATCAAGCGGAGGGTGTTCTCAAAAGCAAATGTGCTGCCCAGCGTCTCTCCCTCGCTGCTGGCTAAAGACGGCCATAAGTCATCCAGGAAATTTGTTCCCTCAAAACTTGAGAATTGGCCTGTAAGCCTGACCCTATAATAGGTCGATGAGTCCAATGGATAATACGACTCGTAAAAAGGCATGAGCATGAGCGTCACAACGAATCTTCCGAGCCAGGCGATCAGAAGCATTTGCCTGGACTCACCGCCAACAATCAAAATCAGTATGGCAAAGACCACCCACCACAAGACGCCCATCGCGTAATCAAACCCTAAATCAGGCTCATAATCCTGGACGTACGAGATCAGAGATCCTAAGTCTTGAATATGAGTGCTAAACCAGACAGCCAGCCACACAAAGGGAGCAAGACCCAGTGCCAACATGAACGTGCGAGTCGAGCACAGATCATCCCACCGCATGATCCTCAACCAGTCAGTATGCATGGAGAGCTTTTCCGAGCAGCGGCCTACTACTCCGCTGACAGCTTATATATAAGCCATGATCCAATAATAGAGGATGCTCGCATACTCATGGAGAATGGCCTTTATGTGCCTCAACTCTATCTGCCGCTGATCTCCGAAAAAAACGCTCTGAGGAGCAGGAGTAAAAGTGACAATGAAACCCGCCATGTTCTTTTGCACCACCAGCCGGCTTCTGCCCGTGTTGTAGCGCGAAGTGACAAGAAGCATTCTTGTCCAGCCCTCGGCCAGCATTATGGTCTTCACATGGAGTAAGCTGGCGTAATTCCCGCCGCCGATTTCATCCAGAATGATCGCCGTTTCCGGCACACCTAGCGAAACAGCCAGAGCCTTCATCACTCTTGCTTCATTAAAGGTATGGTATACGCCTGACGAAAAAATCATCTTGGAAGCGTATCCCTGCCTGTACAGCTCCACCCCGTGTTTGACTTTTTCTTGATAGTTTTCGCTTGGTTCACCCGACTCCCCAATGCCTCCCGCCAACACGGCAATTACGTCGGCCTGCACTGGTTGCCCGACGATCTGCAAGGGCTTTCCAGCAAGCCATAGGGCCGGAGAGTGGAATAGCAATGCATACACCATGGCGCTGGCCATTGCAGACGCGATGATTCGCTTGCGCGCAAAGCGATAGAAATCTCTGAAATTGTCTTGCCAGTTGACCTCCCTGACTTTCGATTTTTCATCTAGCTTGGCTTGGATCAAGCCTTGCATCGCCTCAATCTTTCTACTCCACGTATTCCGTTCGACCTCAATGATGCGCTGTCGACGGAGTGAGTCATTATCTTCTGTTAACTCTCTTTGGACGCTCTCTACAAATGAATCACGATCATTGGCGATGGCCACAATGCTCCGATGGCATTGATTGAAGTATTCCACCTCGGGCAATCGCGTAGAAACTACCGGTTTGCCCATGATCAGATATTCGTTGAGCTTCGTTGGATAAACGCTGCGTGTGTACTCATTCAGTACGTACGGAATCAGCCCCACATCGAAATGTTTGATATACGACGGCAGCTCGGTGTACTTTTTCTGGCCTAGGCAATACACATTCGGCAACTTAGCGAGACTCGGCACAGGCACCTGGAGCGGCCCCACCAGCACCAGAGATTTATCCGGGTGCACGGTCGCCAGACATTCAAGAAGAGCCTGGTCCACATGTCGGTGAATGCCGCCGATGTAACCAAGGATCGGCTTCGGCACCATGGCCAAATCGGCTGGCGGTGCTTCGCTTGCACGGGCAAACACCTCACTGTTAAACCCATACTGAAACACATGAACATCTCCGTTAAGCTTCTGGCAGCGGTCGAAAAGAGCTTTTGAATGTGCGAAGACAAGATCTGCTTGACTGATCAAGGGGTTCTCCGTCTCACGGATCCGTTTGCTACCAGACGAGCTGGCCTGAAAGTCATCACAACAATAATAGACGACGAGTTGGGCCTCAAGTGCCCGGATCAAGTCCATCGCAAGCGCGGTCGGTAACCACGTCCAGACGATCGGATTGTCGAACCGCATGGTCTTGGTCCAACTCTTGATCATCCAAAACATGATCGCCTTGTTAACAGCTCGCGCCACTCGCGAGTACGGAAACGGAAGGACCAGCGGAGCATAAACATAGAGATTGTCCATGACCTTGCGGACACCCCTAACGCCAAGCCGCCAGTTCATCAACCGTTGCCTGAGGCGTGGCAGATCCTTGAGCGTCGCTCTGCGAACCCCGGTGTTCTCAATGAATAGAACGCGGTGCCCCTGCCGGGCCAGCGTGGACATGATCTCCTGATGTCCTTGCCAAACAAAATCCCAGTCGATGGTGGAAATGCAGACCACGTTTTGAGAGCTAAAAAACCTGTTCACGGCACTCTCTGATTGCACCGGTCCTGGACACACGACTTGTGGCCTGAAGTCCTCAGGAGACTGCCGAGAGCCACGACACCATGCCCGGCCAGTATCATGACAAGCGGCATGACCAATACACGGTGGCGTCCCGCTACTAGCGTAATACTGTGGATGGCAGCGATTGAAAAGACCGTGACAAGTAAAAATCCCGCCATTCGTCGGGTGGTACATTCCCCCTGCCTGACTACGATCCATATCCCTAGCATCGTCAAGAGGGCTATAGGAACGTATAGTAGCTGGTAGGCCTTCTTGAGTGGCTCCGATACCCAATCATAGGACCGGGCTCCGTAGGTGGGCGTAAACCACCAGAAATAGTAAAACTTGCTGGCCGTTCGAAGCAGAAACTGGCGTGGCTCTTCGGCAATATACCGGATAGCTTCTTCTCTGAGCGCAACGTCCTGCTGGATTTCATTCAACGCCCTGATCTTGCGACGAAATTCATCTGGCGTCTCGCTCCAGACCAGTCTGTCGGTGGTACCATCGCCAAACGGATTATTCCCGATCCAGAGCGCTTCCCCCGCAAATGACGTCACCAGCACAAACCGGCCATGGATGAGGTAATTTCGGACTATCCAAGGCCCCCATACAAAAGTCATAGCCAAGACAATGAACAAGGCCGTCCTCAGAACGATCCGTGGCCTGGTCCGTTCCATAATGATCCATACAGGCAAGAGCATCAAAAGACCCATGAGGTCAGGACGCGTCAATACCGCAAGTCCCATGACGAATCCTGTTATACAAGCCAGCCGCCAGTCGTGGGACAGGGTTGTGAGCAAAAAAGCCCAGATTCCGAGGAGCAGGAAAAAGGTTCCCAATGCGATGTCATCAACCTTGTACGATTGAAGAAGAACCTGCCCGGGATCGATAGCAACCAATAGAGCGGCAGCATTTGCGGTCTGCTGACCAACCCACCTATTCGCAACAGTGTAAGTAATCCAGGTGATCCCTCCGGCGATTGCCAATTGTGACGTATAGTACAGGCCAAATCCCTGCCCCCCAAGGAAATGAAGCAAGTAACAGAAAAACGGGAAAACAGGCGCCAGCGAAGAATGAAAGGGGCTAGGACCGTTGCCATACTCAGTGAAACCCTTGCCGTCTAAGAGATTCTGCGCAACACCCTCAGCTTCCCAGGTTTCCACTTTCCAGTCATGAGCCCCAAGATAGAGAAGCAATACGACGAGCCGGACCGCGAGCGAAACTGCCAGAATTAACACAAATGCCTTATGGCGCTCAAACCAATGCTCCATGTACGAGCTGCCCTTCAACCACATAATTACAGCACCGCCTCGAGCAAGGTTTGCATGCGATGGCGGTATGTATGATGAGCCAACACACGCCGGTGCCCAGCCTCAGCGATACGGCGGCGTTCTTCCTCGGCCTTGATGTAATAGGCAGCAAGGTCCGCCGCATCTTCAGGGTTTCGGTACACAGCTACCTCGCGTCCTGGCTCAAGCAATGCCTCTAGGCCCGGCACCCAATCGGTCAATTCGAACGCACTCGCTGCCGGGATTTCAAAGGCCCTGGTATTCAAGCCACCGTCCCGCGACTGATGATGGTGGGTGTTCAGATTTACCGGACTGGCGTTGTAGACCATGCAGGCTTCGACGGGCTCGAGAATTTCGCCACGGTAAGCCTGCAGATTATTTTGCTCTTCCAGCCAGCCCTGCCAGCCGGGACCCCAGACGCCGAGACCCGGAACCGCGCACAGTGCCTTTAGAGTTTGCGCACGCGATGCTGTGCGGACTCCTATGAGGCTTACGGAGGCGCCATAGCGAATCCGTTCTCCATTTGTCAGCACTTGGCTCCGGAAGAGGTCTGTGTCTGCCGCGCAAGGAAGAAAATGAACGGCGCGCGCGCCGGCGGCCCACAACTCTGGCTCATATGACCGGTCAAAGAGGAAGCAATGATCGTAGAGCGGAATACACGCTGAAACGTAGGGCCATGGACTTAGCGATTCTGCGTTTATAAAGGGATGATCCACCCACCAGACTGCCAGCGTCGCTTTTGTACTTGCCTTCAGACGGCTGAGGACTTCCGCTTGCAGCCATTCTCCTTTCAGAACTAGGATCAGGTCCGGTCTGAACTCTCTTGCCTCCTTAAGCAATGCCCGACCAGCTCGAACAGCCAGTCGTGACTCGTACCACCGCAAAACGGGTTGCGGAACGGAAGGCAGCTCTCGTCCAGTCCATCGAAAGGCAAACCGCCGGATGCCCTTTACCTGTCGGCGCAGGCCAGACTGATTATAGTAATGGACACGCACCGTGCATCTTTGCGATGCAAACGCGCGCAAGACGGACTCGGTCCATCCGAGGATAAGACTCGGACCAACGAGCAAGACACGAAGCGACCTAGTAGGTGCTAGGAACGACATTGCAGGACATCGGCTGGCTTGAACACTCGCCGCGGCGAAAGCGCCAAGGCATCGAGAACCGGTTGATAGGCTGCAGCACCTGCGGGGTCGAAGTACCGGGCAACGAGCTGGCGACCTCGGCGCCGCCGCTCGGCCAATTCAGCGCCCTGAAGACTAAGGAGCCAGCGGACGTCGCAGGCGATGTCGCTTGGTGTCCTCGCCTGCAACCGTTCTTGACACTTTTCGCCGATGGTGTCCAGATCGAGCGTCCAATCAGACCCCACATGGATGACTTGGACGCCGTGCGCGAGCGCTTCAAGGCAGGTTGTAGAATCCATGTAGAGCAGCACGCCGCTTTCCTTAAGCAATTCCAGAAAAGGGCGGTCGGAAACTTGGAAGTGGGACGGAAGCACCAAACCACCCATTGTCGCCGCAATTCGTCCGAACGGTAGCATAGGATGACACTTCAACACCACGCGGATACCTGGTTCTTCGCCAAGCGCCTTCGCCGTTTTCCAGACCAGCTCGGAAGCCAGTTCAAGACCACTCGGGGGGACTACCAGCACGACATGGGGGAGCCGTTGAAGATCCTGTTTTGGGTGAGCATCACCCTCACTGCGCTCGAGCGCGGCCAACGAACCAGCAAATCGGATAGCGCCGCCGCGTCGCAAAAGAGACTCCGGGTAGCCGGACCGCCGCAAGCGATCGGCGCTATAAGCGCCGTTGGTGATGACCACATCCGGCATCGGCTGCCGGAGCCATTCGCAGTCGGCACTGAAGAAGTTCAGGCAAAGATCCGGCACATTGGCGTCCTGATAGCCAATGAGGCATGCTTCAGGAAAGAAACGACGAAACCCTAAACAAAACGCCCTTTCCCACAGATGATTTTCATATGAATATACAAATCCGGCAACGGCAATGCCCTTCCGTCGCCAGCGCTCAACCGTAGCGAGATACAGCCAGTTTGTCGCAACCCTGGTCACCTCACGGTCGCGCTTTAAATCTTCCAGAATCAACGGCTCCAGGTCAACACCCTCACACCGCGGAAAGGGGCCAAGCGGTCTCTGCCACCACAGATCTGCCAGCCCCCCCCGGACAAGATCGAGTGGTGTGAGCCAGGCGTGCGGCAAAAGAAATCGCGCCCCGCTTCGTCGGAGTGCTTCAATCGCCGTCCGGTAGGAGAAAGTTGGAATGATCAACGGAACCAGACAGCAAGTCCAGCCATGCCGCTCCAAGTAAGGTGCAAGTTCTCCAAGATTGATGTTGCAAAACTGGCTGTCTTTGTCAAAGCTACGGTGGTCTATCCAGCCGTGTTGAAGCACCAGGCCTCGGCCCAAATCAGCCACGTTCCCCCCCCAGACCTCGGGATGACGCACCCTTAGCAGCCTAGCTTGAACAAGACGAGAACCGTGATGTACTAGAAACCACGTCCATCGAATTGTGGCGAACAGCCAGCACTTAAGTGTATCAAGGAGCGTGACCGAGAGACTTTCTTCGGTCCCCGCTACTGTCCAACCACGTGTATTGAGAAAATCTGCCAATACTTGCCTTACGCATCTCTCTTCGGCGACGATAAGTACAGGCCTCGTCGCCAACTCCCGCTCGATCACCCGTGCGACGGTCAACACATGGCACAACCAGAGGAAAACTTTCGATATGTAAGGATTCTTTTCTGCGAGTGAGCTAAGCCACCACTGCGGGGATTCGTATCTTGTACTGAGGGCACCGATGTACTCAATAAACGCCCGCCTCGCAGCCATTCCGATTGTCTGGAGATCCTCGCCCAGCACCAGCCGGCGTCCCTGCCCTTCTAACCATTGGTTACAATTCTCCAATGAGGAGACGCGCTCGCCCACGTACAACCAAGCACCAAATTGCCCCTGTTCAGCCGTCAGAATCCGGTCCACGCACGCCTTCTCAGGGGGAACGATATAGGCCTTGCGTTCCATTAGCCTAGGGGGTTCCTCGGAAGCAGGTCTTTTAGTAATTCGGCGAGATCGAAGAAGTCGACTATTGCATTATGTCTAACACGAGGCGGGAGCGCGGTCGCTTGCGAGCGACTGATGCGTCCAATGAAGCGGATTCCCCAGGCCTCGGACGCCTGCAAGTCAGTCGGCGCATCTCCGACCATAACTACCGCTCCCGGCGTCAGCCCCCAGAAACCTAAGATCTGGCCAAGTATCTCTCGCTTTGATGAGGGCGATCCGAAAACGTCGCAAAAGTAAGGTCTCAGGCCACGCAATTTGAGCAAGGTTTCTAGCTCCTCTTGCGGGGTCCCTGAAGCTACGAAGAGATGCAACCGATCATGATAGACACGCAGAAATTCGTGCACCCCTTGAACAAGCGGCGCAGCTAGCACTCCCTCGAAGGAGAGAGTGGTAAAGCGGGCACACAATTCCATGAGCCCCTGCTCCGACAGTGGTTGATGGAGGATGTGCCGGTAGATGTGGCGTATCTTGTCATACCGCGAAACACCGCCATTGTCATGATGGTACTCAAGGATGGCGGCAAGATGTCGACGGTGTTCAGCGAATAGTGATCGGTAAGCTTCTGTCTTTGCGTCAACGGATTCCAGCAGCACGCCATCGCAATCAAAAATGATGGCGCGCAGAGAATGCGGCGTATTCACTTGTGGCATTGAGAAGAGGGAGAGGGCTCTTGAGGGAAAGGCACTTTCCACTGCAGCCCGGATCCGGTAGGCATCGGGCACTTCGTCAGTGCCACCTGCACCATGCAGACTTCCTGGTGTGGCGTTGAGGCCATGTCTGATACTGCATGCCAGTAGCCCACTCCACCCACCTGGCAAGGAGCAGGCTGAAAGGAGGCCAACATCTCGCGGAAGGTCGTCACATTAACGATAACATAGGGAGCGATTGGCGCACTAGCCTGATCTCCGTGAAAAGCGAGCCGAACCCACGATCGCATGACATCTTCGATGGTCTCTCCTTCCGTAACGACACGCAGGTCGAACAAGAACCGATCACGGGTCACGCGCCAGCACTCGCGAAGAACGTCCCGCCAAGCTAGGTTTGTTACAAGCGTGCCGCCGGTACAGATGACCAGATCGAAGGAATCTTCTACGAATGGGAGACGTGTAGCATCACTGACGTCAAACCAGGCGGCGGGAAATCGCCTGCGTGCCTCCTGAACCATGAGCGGCGAACAATCCACCCCTACATAATCAATGTCGGGCTGGTATTCCTGCATCACGGCAAGCAATCCGCCAGCCGCACATCCCACATCCAGGACTCGCAAGCCCGGCGCCAAGAGCGCCGGCAGCAACTGACGCTCGGACTCATAGAGCTGCTCCTTCCGGCTCCGATGACGGGAGAAGAATTCGACGGCGGCAGTCTGGTTCCATATCAGGCGCGGGTCAATCACGGGCATGCACTCACTCGCTGAAAGTATAAAAACAGGCCACTGACAGCTCTCAGCACGAAACCTCGTCGTCGTTGATACGGCTCTGAGCGTAGTACTTGCCATAAATGAGGGAAAGCTCTTCGAAAGCCTGTCGTCCTTCGGCGTCGTCACGTTCGGCTGTCCGGATGCGAGGCCAGTATTCCTTAGGCAGCTTGACATAGAGCGCAAAGGTCTTCATTAAACCCCTGATCGCATCTTTGGACAGTTCGGGCATATTGAGCACTGAGTCCTTGGTGAAGACAGTGGCCCGGTCTTCCGGTTTTAGGTAGCCACGCTCTAAAGCCAGCTCTCGAAGCTTCGTTCCGTGGTAGGGTGAGAAAGTAAAGGCATTAATGGTGTCACATTCATATTTGCGGTTTAACTCGATCGTTTCGAAAATCATTTCGCGCGTCTCGTCCGGAAACCCGATGATGTTGTTGGCAACGACGGGAATGCCGGCTTCATTCATATACTTGAAGGAATTGATCATCTGCTCGTCGCTGACCGGTCGACCTACCACCTCGCGTCGGAATCGCTGGTTCCCGTGCTCAACTCCGATGTTGACACGATAGCAATTGACGCCTTTGAGCTTCATGGCACGGCGCAATGAAAGCGTCTCGGGCCTCGTGTTCATAAAAAAAGGCAACTTGATGGTGCTGTACATTTCGATGAATTCATCGAATTCGGACTCCGACATTGCGAGGAATGTATCGGTAATGAAGAAAATGAATTCGATTTGATATCGGTCTCGAAGCACCACGATCTCGTCGTAGACATGCTTCATGGACCGCTTGCGGTAAAACCGGCCCGCGTCCGCTTCTTTGTAAATGTCATTGTTCGCTGGAGAATTGCAGAACGTGCACTTGTAGGGACACCCTCGCTGCGTCTCGATCGGTGCCATTCGCCAGATCTTCCCTGCCAGCGGGCGAAATAAGGTATGCGGCTCAAACACCGACAGGTCCTGAATTGGAAGCTTGTTTACATCTAAAGCCGGCCGCATGTCGTTCTTAACCACGCCGTCCTTGGACTTGACCCAGAGATTGGGGATTCGCGATGGATCTTCGCCGCTGGATAAAGCCTGGCAGAGATCCAGCAAGGCATCCTCGCCCTCCCCCCGGCAGATATACTGGACCGTTGGCTCGGCGATCGCAATGTGGGGAGCATAGGTCGCGAAGACTCCACCCATTACTGTAGGTATTTTTAAATCGGCAATCGAGTTCAGCAGTCTGGTTGCGATGGGAAAGGTATCCTCTACTACGGAAACCGCGAGCAGATCGGGCTGAAATGTCCTGACCTTTTCTCGAAAATCGGCTTCCATCTCACTAGTCTTCAGGCTTACCCCGCGCTCGGCGAGGTTGAAAGGCCTGACTTGCAGGTGCTTCATTTTCCGCTCGTCACTGCTATCCTCGGCCGTTCGATAAAGAGTGGCGTCGAAGAGATCGACCACGTAGCCCTCTTGTTTCAAATAAGCCGAGAACAAGCCGATGGCATTGGGGACCAACATGCTCATCATCGTGTTCGGGTAAACAAGCAGGACTTTGCACTCAGCCATGGGACCGGCCCCCCTCCAATATCAATATCTTCCTCTCCCCGCTGGCATCATAGGGATGGACGGTCATCTGCGTCAAGGAATCCGGAGAGCTCACTTATCTCGATCCCCTTCGTTCATATCCTGGTCTGGGCTTGCGGAGTCCGACGAACCGGCTACATCATGCTGCCGCAGCCAGTATTCTACCATCGGGACCTGCCAGTGGTAGTCCACATCACAGCCCCCCCACTGCTTCAGCGGGTAAATACGTCGCCCCATCCACTTTTGGGGAAGCATGCCGTCTTTTAAGCTCTCGAGACAGGAAGGCCGAACCACGGAAACGCCCATGTCGGCAAACCATACATCGCCTTGCGAGTCTCGATCGCAACTCAGCATGGCAGGGTCTCCAAACACTTCAAAAGGCACGAAGGGATGTAATAGACCGTCCGTCCCGATGCGTCTGGCGCGCAAGGGACTCCACATGTTATACCGAGAAACGGTCACCGCCGAATCAAGGTCCGGATGTTGTCTCAGCGTCCACACCCCTTGATCAATCATCGCACCGGTAATGGTGGCCGCATTTGCAAATAGGAGGACCATCAACTCGACGGTTTTTCCGTCACGTCTGAGCTTATCTCGAATCATTTGGTAGCCATGGACAAAGACATCCTCCCCTAGCGTCTGTCCAGTCGCCAAATGTGGCGGGCGGTCAATAATTCTGGCACCGTATTGCTGCCCAATGATTTTCAGTTTGGGAGAATCAGTGGAGACAAAAAGGCAATCCACCGTTTTAGCCGCTCGAGCAGCCATCAGAGGGTAAGCAGCTAGCGGTTTGCCAAGAATCGGATACACGTTCTTCCCCGGAAATCCGCTGGAGCCTTCCCGCCCAATGACCAGGGCACAGACCATCCCGCTGCTCGGCATTGAACCTCCTGCGCTCAATTCTCCAACCTTCTCTTGGCCATCTTCACCGCATTATGTGATTTCCTGGGCCAGCTTTCGCGCTATCTGAAGGGTCCCGCTGTCGGTCATATGTACTCGGTCCACATAGCACCAACCCTTGAGCTCGACCTCGTTCAGATCGATGGCTTTCACGCCTTGCCGCACGCACATGTCTTTGAGTTCGCCAGCATACCAGGGCCACAATTCCATGAGAGCAGCCTTTAGGATATGCCAATGGCTGCCTTGCAGATTGTCTGTTATTTCAAATAATCGTTGTTCTTCGGGGCTAATCTCTTTTCGAGTGGCCGCACATGGTTGCACTGCAAAAAGCAACTGGCATCCCCGCGGAAGGGCACGAGCCAGGATGGACAGGTCGCGACACTGGCGCTTGAGCGCCTTTTTCGCAATAGCCTGAAGATCCCCCGGCTTCGCGGCTTCGAGTCCGGGGGCCTGATCCTCCGGTGTCCGACCCAACGCAGATCGAAGCCTGCCAAGGGCCCGCCGCCAGGCCGCACCTACCAGAGGCCTGATCCCGATACCCTCCACACGAAACTGGAGAACGGACGTGAGCTCCGCAACGGAGTAGGAAGCCAATTCTTGAAATGGCCGCTCGGCAAAAATCGGGCCGAACAGCTCATCAGCCCCGGAGCTCTTGAGGCCGATGACAAGGTTATTGAGACCACTGCAGACAATAACGGCTTCGGCATCATCCAGAAACGGTATGGTGGCAATCAACTCCTGCGTTGAATTTGCTGCCCGAACCCCCAGGTTGAGAAAAGACCGGCTCGTTAATGCACTCAGGGCCGAGGCAAGTGTATGCCGGTCACTCGTCACCCCGACGCCAAAGACAAAGGAACCACCCACCAGCAGACTTCTTCCCTTGCCTGCACCCCACGATCTCGTGTCGATAAGAGACTGGCCTGCCTGCGTATGGCGAAACCCCAACTCATCCGTATTCAGAATGTCGGACCGAAAATTCCTCCTGCTTGTGGTCGTAACATAGGGAGCCAAAACCAAGGGCAACTGATCATAGAGCCGCATCTGTGGGGCTATGCAGTACCGCTCGCTCGCCAAACTCCCCAACATGACGTGAGCTTTACGCAAGTGCCTCTGTCACTTGGACAAAGGTGTGAATAATATGAGTGGAACTGCAGGTGCCTACCATAACGGATAAATATCTGGACGATCTGCGGCCTGTTTTCCCGTGCCACCGCTGTTCTCGAAACCGCCCTGGTCGGAAGAAGGAGCGGCCTTGTGACCGATCTTCATCATCGACAAGACACTCTTTATCCACTGGAGAAGCCGCCGCATTCGATTCCTGCCTTCAGGCAAATCGCTGGGCCAAGTGGAAGGCGGACACAGCCTTTCCATTGATGCCCCGCTCCAAGGCGATAAGGCTTTCCTTGAGGGCGCTGATAAATCGCCGCATAACTAAAGGCGGGCCCGCCGTAACACGAATATGATTGGAAGGAAAGGGCAGGCGCAAGACTGCTCCCACATGAACATTGCGGTCTCTCAGCAAGCCAATAATTGTGGACTTATTGCACCCTACATCCGCCAGAACAAAATTGGCCTGCGTATTGATCGCAGGGATCCCCAGCTTCGACAAGGCGGCAACCAGATATCGCTTTCCAGCTATGGTTTGTCTGACATAGTCTTCCATCAAGGCTTCATGATCCAGCAGGTAACACCCAATCAGAACGGCAAAGGCGTTGACATGATCAATCGGCTGAACCTTGTTGAGCATGGCAATCACCCGCTGAGAACCGATCGCATACCCCAGGCGAACGCCGGCGGCGCCAAAGGCTTTCGAAAAGGTACGGGTGATCACCAAGTTCTCGAAGCGGGGGAAATGGTCCAGCATGGTCTGCTTGTAGAAATGGTAATAGGCTTCATCGACCAGAAGCAGGGCGCCAAACCGGGAAGCCCTGCGGGCGATGGCAAGCAGCGCCTTTTCGTCCAAAACAGTACCCGTGGGATTGTTGGGATTAGCCAAGGCCACCATCTTTGTCCGGGCGGTTATGCAGCGCAGTATCTCGTCTGGCTCGACCTGCCAGGACCTGTCGAAGTTCACGGGCACCAGACGGGCGCCGCGCAAGCGCGCGTAGACCTCAAACATCGCAAACGAGGGATTGAGCAACACAAGCTCATCCCCGGGGCCTAAAAAAGCTTCAAAAAGATACCGAATGGCGAGCTCAGATCCCGCCGTGACCGCCAAGTTATCGATTTCCACGCGGTGCAGCTTGGCGAGTCGTTCATAGAGAGGGCCAGGCTCAGGATAGGCGGTCAACTGATCACTGGAGACAGTCCTGAGCATGCCTCTGACGACGGAGGCTGGATAGCCCGCGCACCGCTCATTTTTGTCCAGGCGCAAGGCACAGTAGCGCCCAGATTGGGGAACCGCCGTCCGGATCAATCGCTCGACTATGCGCCGGGGTTTGGGAGTCACGCGGGCAGCGTTCCCGCTTTGGTAATGCCCATCTTCTCCAGTTCCATGCCTCGGAAGGAGCATCGATCGCAGGCTTCCAGCTCATGAGCCCGCCCCTCCCAATGCAACCTCCGGTATCGGGCCGCCTGCTCGCTTTGCCAAAGCGCTTTAATACTGTGCTGCTGCACGCTGCCTAGCGCCAGGAGCGAAAAATCCGTTACGCCATGCATCAAGCAGGGCATCACGGTGCCATCCCACAGGATTGTCATCCGTTGCCACAAGAATGGGCACGCCCAGTTGGCATGCTGTCCCCGATGATCGTCCTGCGGTCCCTCGCGGCGGGCATCGAGGTAGGCCACCTCGTCCGCCCATGGCCGCCAAAACTCGGAATATTGCCTGAAGATAGATCGCAGCTCGGGTAGCATGACGGTTTGGATCCGGATTTGCGGATACCCCAGTCCGCGTTGGTCACGAATCTTGCGTAGCCGCTTCACATTTTCGACGACCTTTTCGTATTTGGCACCGGGACGGTAGGCTTCATAGGCCTCTTTGGTGATTCCCTCGAAGGAGATCGAGATCCGGTCCAGCCCGGCATCGATGAGCTGATGCACAAGTATCTCGGTCAGCATCGTCGCGTTGGTATTGAAGTAGACGTCCAAAATGCCTTTCTGCTTTGCGTACGCGACCATCTCGGGAAGCTGAGGGTGGAGCATCGGCTCTCCCCTGAAGCTCAGCTTGATCGAGCAGAGCCCTTCAGCCGCTCCTTCGTCGATGATGCGGCGATACAGAGCGACCTTCATATAGCCGGGCTCGTCCGGTCCCCAGGTCTTGGTCGTCGTCGCACAGAATGGACAGCGCAAATTGCAGACGCCCGTCGATTCGATGTCCAGGTGGATGGGAAAGGGACCCACCCTAAAGGCGGCCGGTTCCTCGGCCCATCTGCGACGGTACTCAAGAAAGCGGGGATCGGACTGACGCGCGTCGAACACGCTTTGCTGCGTCGCACTGTGGAAATTGGCATTGACCTTGATCGTGGTCATCGCACGGTCCTCCCCAATTCCCGCATCATATATTCATTTTCCGGCACGAGTTGCCGCAGCGGCTCTCCTTTGATGAAACGCAGCGCTTCCTCCGTCGCTTCCATCTCCATGCGCATACGGCAGTCTTTTGACATCGATCCCATATGACAGGTAAGCAGGCAGTTCTCGATGCTGGCAAGTGGCCCTGAATAGGGTTCCTGCTGGAATACGTCGACGGCCGCTCCAGCCAAGCGATTACCCTGCAGCGCGTCCGCAAGCGCCTGCTCGTCAACAATGCCTCCGCGAGAGGTGTTGATGAGCAGGGCCCCAGGTTTCATGAGTTTCAACTCGCGTGCCGTGATCAAGTTTCGAGTCGCCGGCGTCAAGGGCACATGAAGCGTGAGGAGGTCGCTTTCACGATAGATCTGCTCCTTGTCCACCCATCGCACATCGTACTTGCTGCCGAAGTCTACATCCGGTTCCAGATCATTGGCCAGGACGCGCCCGCCAAATCCGGCCACGCAATGGCGGATAACCTGCCTGCCGACACGGCCGACGCCTATGACGCCGACAGTCAGGTTCTCCAGGCGTTGCCCCATGAATCGGTACCATACGCCATTGCGTATTCCCCGATCGGCGCATGCAATGTGCCGCAAACTGGAGAGCGCCAATCCCATCACGAGCTCGGCCACAGCAGGAGCCGGAGCATCCGGGGTGTAGGAGACAAGAATGTTCTTCTCGCGTGCTGCGACAAGATCCACGCTGTCCAGCCCAATTCCGACACGCGCGATGAGCCGCAACCGCGATGCGAGACTCAGGACTCTGTCAGTAATCGGTTCGGTTCCTGCAATGAGGACCTCGCAATGCCCGATGAGCTCAGCAAGCTCATGCTCTCTGAGCTTCCGCCCGATAGGATTGACAGTGTAGTCCACGCCAGCCTCTTCGAGAAGATCCAACGGGCGGCGGCTTACCTCGCCGAACGGGATGGTGGTAATCAGGACTCGTGCGCGTTCGATGACGGCCGGAGGCGGCGGGACGACTGCTTCGTCGCTTCGCCGCTGCTGGATGGAGAGGTTCGGAGCCCGATCGTAGGGAGTCGCCGTCTCGGAAAACCCCTGGCGACGCAGCCATTCCTCCACAGCTGGAATCTGCCAGACGTGGTCCACGTCACCATATCCCTCATGGATCAATGGGGCAATACGCTGATTTGCACAGTTCACGATGCGGCTAGGCAGCACTGGGCTGGCCGCGACGCTGAAAATGCTGGATGGTCTCAGGACCCACAACAAGGCATCGGGAAAGTATGCATCCTTGAGACCGGCCGCCTGCTGAACTACCTCTACATGCGGGGTCAGACGCCCATCTTCATCAAGCTGCATCGCATAGGAGGGATGAAACTCATTGTGAGGAGAGACCGACATCACGCCGTCGAGATGAGCATTGTTCAGCAGCATCTCGATTCCCTGATCGATCATCCCCCCTGTCACCGTAGGCGCATTGCAGAGTAACACCACCAAGGCATCAATCTCGCCGCCGGTCAACTTTTTGACTATGCCATACCCGTGGGTGAGGATTGCCTCAAGGGGCACATCTGCTCCGCGGAGTTCTGGCGGCCGTTCAAGGACTTCCACGCCCTGATGCAACGCCACCCTCGCAATCATCGGCGCATCGGTGGTGACGAAGATCCGGTCTACATAACGAGTGTGCTGGGCTGCCAGTAGGGGATAGACCATCATTGGCCGGCCCATTAATGGGAACGTATTCCGGCCGGGAAAATGCTTGTGATCGGCATGCCCACAGATGAGAGCGACGATCATGACATCCTCTTCCGTGACCAGTCTAGTTGGAACCCCATGAGAATACTGTCAGCTCCAGCTATTTTCCGTCACTACCGGTGCCACTCTAGGTCTCTTTCGTAGCCGAGTTCAACCAGAAATTGTCCACACACTTCCTTGAAGCGATGCACGTGCTCTTCGGCGAAGTGGTTCCGCCAGTCCCCCACTCGGCCCTTGCGTGCCGTTCCGCTCTTCCGGCGCAGGTTTAGACGCAGATCGAACTTTGTTCTTCCGGCCACCTGACGGACGATGCCCGTAACCTGCTCAGGTGAGAGTCGAATTTGATAAAACTCGATCACGCGACTCAAAGTTCCCACCGGGTCGGCGGAGAGCGCCTCGTACCGGACCTCACAAAACTTGTCCGGATATTGGGAAAGGCAGGGCAGCCATCGCTGGACCCATGGCATGTATTCATCCAGCGTAACCTCAATACAGTGGCTAAGACCGGTTTCGGGGCTGACCTCGTTATAGTGCCGATGATGCCGATGGGTGGGGTCGTAAAGCACATGAAAATACCGAGAGACGCATTGGTCACGTAGATCTCGATACATCACGACCGTCCGGAGATGATGCGCCTGGATGGCCGCCAAATTCGTCTCGCTGAATTGAGTATGGTACTTGACGACCGAATACCGGTTCCGAGGCAGAGCAGCAAACGCTTCCTTGCAGATATTATGTTGCATCACGCAGCCATCCGGGTCAGTCGGCTGCCGAATGCGGTACCCAGGCACTTCCGCCAGCAATTGTGCCAGCCAAGTTGTTCCGGATTTGGGCAAACCGGCAATAAACATAACCCGGTGAGGCCATGCGTAGTCTCGCTGAGGCACCAAGACGTCCAGGTGCTTGCGCATCGTCCGATAGATTCTTTGCGGTAACTGCATCAACATGCTGCCTATGAACCTGCCTTAGTGGCTACGTCCATCCGGCAGTCCTAGGTCGCAATATACTTGGCTGTCCCAACAGTCCTTTTTACCAACCCTGACGCCTCGAGAAAGTTCAGCACCTGCCTTGCGCTTTCATCGGGAGTTTCCTGCGCGGTATGCACGATGACTTCAGGCGCTTCTGGCGACTCATACGGATCTGAAACGCCGCTAAAATTATGAATTTCTCCCTGGCGGGCCCTTCGGTAAAGTCCTTTCGGATCGCGTCCTTCGCATACGGTCACCGGGCAATTGACAAAGACCTCTACGAAGCTGCCCTTTCCACCGACATTTTCCACCATGCGGCGGACCTCTTCGCGCGCCGCTCGATACGGCGACACGGCCGCAGCAACGTTGGGCACGCCGTGTTTGGTCAGCAACTGGCATACCCATCCGATCCTCCGGACGTTCGTGTCGCGATCCTCTTTGGAAAACCCAAGTCCTCGAGACAGGTGGGTCCGAATGATGTCGCCATCCAAGATTTCGACCGAGGCCATGCCGCATTCAATCAGAATGTCCCGGACCAGATTGGCAAGGGTGGTCTTGCCCGCGCCGGGAAGGCCGGTGAGCCAGATGGTAAACCCTCGCGAAATTTCCTTTTGACCGGTTATCATTCGTTCTTTTCCTTGCCGTCACTCTTTTGCGGCCAATACAACCAGGCGATCGTTCCGTCCCAGCACGTTAAGCAAGGGCTGGGCCAGCTTGTTCATGACACGTCCCGGAAGCGAACGGCCGAACCGCGGCCATCCCATATCAGAAATCAGATCACTGAAGGGGTAATAGCTTACGAAGGGAAGGACAAAGCCTTCATTTTTTAGAATATGTATTAGTGAATCACGTGTCGGCATTGAGCCGCTATACGATCCGTAGCGGCTCGTATAGTCGCTGCAAGTCAGATAGTAGTAACTTCTTGCTTGGTGCATCTTAATATACAAGCGCCCTCCTGGCACTAAGAGGGTCTGAATAAGTTTAAATGTGCCTTTAAGGTCCGGAAAGCAGGAGATGCACTCACGCAAGCAGATAAGATCGAAGCGCTGCTCCCTCACTACATCCGGGAGCTCCTCCCACTCAAACCTTCCACAATGCAGGTCTAGCCCAAATTGTCTGCCGTATTCCACAAGGGCAGGAATAGGTTCCAGTCCGGTGGCTCTGGATCCAGCCTGTGTCAGGGCAAAGGTAAAATAGCCGGAAGCCGCCCCGACATCAAGGACGCTCGCTCCTTTCAAAAGATGCGGCCAGATTCGCTCTATCAAAGCAATTTCCCATCGACATACCTGAATGCGACCTGTGGGAATTCCGTGATCTTTGAGGCTGATCTTTTGAGCTAATGGGGCAAGGTAGGCAATCTGTTCCTCGCGGGTCATCCGTGGGACCAAATAGTAGAGTCCACACTTCGTACAAGACACCGTGCGTGGCACTGCACAAATTTCGCGGCCGCCTTCAATATGACAGTAGGGGCAATCGCTAAGAGTTCTCGGGGCAGGCTGAGCCTGCACAATCAAGGGGGTAAGCATGATTTTCTCTACCGATAAAGCCGAGCGTAGGTTTCACCGCGTCGCAACAAGGCCTCGTGTGAACCCTCTTCAACGACCCGCCCATGCTCCAGGACGATGATTTTGTCTGCATTCACAATTGATGAAAGCCGATGGGCGATCACGATCACGATGCGCCCCGCAGCCAACTCATTGATTGTTTCTTGAATCGCCCGTTCTGAAAGATTGTCCAAAGCACTCGTTGCCTCATCAAAAATCAAAACCTTGGAATCGCCCAAAAGGGCTCGCGCGATGGCAATGCGCTGTCGCTGGCCCCCAGACAACCGCATGCCTCGGTCGCCGACGATAGTTTCATAGCCTTCCGGAAGCCCGCTGATGAAGTCATGAATGTGAGCTAGTTCCGCGGCAGCAGTAACAGCCTTCATGGATGCCGTAGGATCCGCTAGTCGAATATTGTCGAGAACTGACGTATTGAACAAAAAGGTGTCTTGACTGACAAAGCCTACTTGCCGGCGCCATGCACTGACCTCGAATCGCCTGATGTCCATTCCATCCGCCTCGATGGTTCCCGTCGACGGAATAAACAGGCGAAGAATCAAATCAGCGACAGTTGATTTACCGGCGCCCGATGCCCCTACCAATGCCGTTATCTCTCCCACATGGCAAGACAGCGAGACATTGCTTAGCACTGGAGCAGCTACTCTAGAGGGATAGGCAAAAGACACATTATTAAAACTCAGTACATTTATCCCCGACGGAGGGAATTGGCCACCTTCATTATCTTCTTCCATCCATGTAGCGAGGTAATCCTTGGCTACCGCCACATTCTTGCTTGCCGTATGCAAGCTCATTTGTGCTTCAGTCAGGGCACCGATGGCTGGCCCAAGTCTGACAAGGGCCAATAAAAACCCGGCCAAGAGTGATACGTCCACTCGAAGTTGAGGCATGATAGAGGTAGCCGTTACCAACACGACTACGAGCATTAACGGAAAGATCTCGTTCAGAGGAGCTGCCCAATAACGAAGACCGGAATGACGGACATCGAGACCGTCAAGCTCTACAAAGCAACGCTCGAATTCTTTCATGACTTGTGGCTGAGCGGCGGAAGCTTTGATTTGTCGAATGCCTGCGATCACGTCCGTGAGGAAGGCCGCCGTTCGGTTCATGACGGTATACGTTTCTTCGCTGACCGACTGCAAAGGTTTTCGAAAAAGCCGATCAAATAGGAGGATGGCGCCTACTGCCAGCATGGTGGTCAAGAAGGTCAGTTGCCACGAAATGGCGAGCATGAGTCCAACGAGAGCAAGAATTTGAAGCCCACTGGCCAGCAACTCCGAGCCGGCCCGCACGGTCTCCGCCACGTGAATGGGCGGATCCCAGAGCTGATGGTGAATCGAGCCGGCCGGCTGAGACACCTCGCGCTCATACGATGCCCCGAGATAACGATCGACAAACCGTCTTGTCAGGGAAAAGCGCAAAAACGTCAATAAGCGAGTGGCAGCGTAACACCGGGCGATGGTCAAAATGTTTTTGATGATCAACAAGGCCGTCATAACCAAGACGAGCCCGATAAGCATCTGCGTTTTCGACCATCCGACAAAGAATCCCAGCAACCACTGAGGCAGATTGACGCTTGGACCTTGACCGCTTGAATTGTCCACCAGCAAGGCCATGATTGGAATGACCATGCCGATGTGTGCGACCTGAAAAAACGGGGCCAGCGTCGCAGTCGCGACAACTAAAGCAGCAGTGGGCCATCTCTCCCGAAGCCCTATATCCCAGTAAAATTTCAGCATTCCGTTAATATGGAACTGCGATTCTGCACGGCATGAGTTCTTGCCCCCCAATGCCTGTTATATCGATCATCAGCGATCGACAGCGCCATCTCGCGGCCGATTCCGTCCACGCGAGCGTCATAGTACCAGCGGAGATACTGTCCGAGGCGTCTAGCTCCCGCTCCGTCTTGAAAGGGATCAAAGTGAGAAAGCAGTGGACTATGATCGCCGATTTGGGAACCTATTCCTTGTCGGTGCAATTCGATGGCCCTCAACAGACTCGGAATATCATGAAAGACGATGCGCCCATATCCCCACTCACATAGAGGGTCATCATATTTTCGGCTCAGATCACAATGGAGGCCTGGCTTTTTGCCTAAGAGGGCACCTTCGATTACGGCAGAGTTGAGGCTGACTCCAACCAGCAGGTCAGCTGACAACGCTGCCTCTCCGGCCATAAGGCGACTGTCCAGAACCCGGCATCGGCCCTGCCTAACTAGGCCTTCAATGACCTCTCGAATTTCCGGCAAGCGAGACAAATTATCGGAACATTTCGGCTTGATGATCAACGCCATCGAAGACTCCCGCTCGGTCATTTCCAACAAGGCCTGGTAGAACCTCAGACAGGTCATGCGTGAGTGATGCCCTTGCCGTCCCGTCTCATCGAAAGACGAATCGAATACTGCGACGATGTATCGAACTCCATTCACCAAAAGAGCATTACGTAGGCCAACCGCCCTTTCAATGGAAGGACTCTCCTGACGACACGACAGGTGCCCCGAGTAGATTACCCGAGACACTTGTGATGGGGGACGCATCAGCAGAGTTTGAAAGTAGGGCCCCCAGGCAAAGAAGACCGTCTGATCCTGAGCCTGGGTTGGTCCGATCATCGAAAGATGAGACCAAGACCACTGATAGCCAACGCTGATGCTGTTTGCAAGATCATTAGCGATCGAGTGAGCCACCATAAGGGCACCAGTATCCTGCGTATGGCTATGCGTCACCACATGGTTCTGAAGCAGGAATGTCTCCCACCACTCTACGCATTCCGACAGTCTCAGCGTTTGCATGCCCATCCAGTATTGCTTATGGTCGCCCTCAGCCAGCAACCCCAAGGTCAGGAGAAGCCGAGAGGCCACGTGCTTGACGCCCGGCCATTGAAACCGGGGCAAGGTCCTGGTCATGAGAAGAAGCCTTGCCGCGCGCCGCAGGTCGAAGCCAGGAAACGATACCCAGCGCAAGCCCAATCGCTCCATCTCAGCAACGTCAGGCGAATCCGGCACCGCTAGTCGCCCATGGCAATAGAACAGAACGGCCTTGGGATCGATCCCTGACTCTGATAGCCAAAAAACGTCGTTTAAATACTGCGGATGAACTCCGCCATTATATTCCACCAGAATGACCGACCGAGAAGGCTCCTTCTTGCTTTTTGCTCCTGGAATTATTAAGCGGAAAGAGTTAAGGATGATCCAGGCTGCCAACCCGGCCGCCGATCGAACCTGCGCTCCCTTTTCCAGCAGTCGCTCCACGCAATGAGGGAATGGCGCCTGCGCCCAATGACAAAGCTCCGGGTCTCGTTTCTTTATAAGGTCGACAAGCCATTCATCACGGAATAAACAATGTGGCTTGTCCTCTGCATTAGGACTCAGGAACAAAGCAAGATAGACCAGCAACATTGGCTCGTAAATCTCTTCGGCGAGCGCCTTGTACAGGTACAATGATACCTTGGCGGATGGAAGGCGCCGAACATGATGTCGCCAATCTTCTCCGAATGAGGACAAAGGAATAGAATTGTTAAGTAGATTACTAATCTCGTCCTCGAGCACATGCCGCAAGGCTCGCCCATCCGGAACATGAACATCTCCTAGTGTGAACATAATCTGCTCAACGCGTAAGGGGCAAAGTCCCAGCCATCCCATCAGCCTCGCGAAGACCAATCCCGCCACAGTTGCACGGAGATACATGATCCGCCTAAGTGGGTCGCGGCTATGCATTCGAGCCATGCGAAGCGATGAAGAAAGGGAAAGGACTTGAACCCACAAAGTTTTCACAGCTGAGAAAGATCCAGATAGAATCAGGACAGTGGACAGCCGGCCGTTTGCTCAAAACGTGAACCTGCGAAGACGCGGCATGGAGACAGAAAAGAGAACCGCCGGGACTGTCTGAAAGTCATGACGCCTGGAATGGTTGCGGCTACTGCGGCGTACTATGGCAGGTCTCGGGCCTTACCACGTCGATGCGCCTTTACTATGGCCAGGAACTCTTCCTCCGTGAAGCCGGTTATCTTCAGATAATAGTCCAACACTTCGGGTCTTCGTGGATCGTACTTCTTGGCCAACTCAAAGCCCTCTTCTCGTGTAAGGAGACCGGCTCGCACATCCTGGCTGGCCATGTCTGAACCTCTCCCGAATCCACGTTTGAGATATTTTGTGTAGTCGTGGACACCGGGCATAATACACTCTACACTCTTGTATTTTTTATAAGTCCCCTCGACATCATCTTCTCTCCAGTCATAGGTCTTCACCAAAAATTCCATTTGTCGCTCGGCATCCCAGAAGATATAGTCTCCCAGGAAAATCGCGAGCACATGCGCAGCTTCCAACTCTTTATCCGTGGGTAACCGAAACGGCTGAACATCTTTTGGGGAAATCCGGTCGTCAACCATGTGCTCCGGCAGGACTTTAACCGATCCCCTTGTCCAGTTGTTCGCAAACGTCGGAGCCGATTCGTGCCCCCGGTCATGATACGTGGCACGCCCTGAAAACTCGGCGGGTGATTCGCCATAAATGACCAGCGGGATCTCAAATTTGACAGCAACCTGGAGCGGAAAGGCCCCCACACCCGCATGGCAATGCCAACAGGCGTCTCCGATTTCGTACAACGACCGTCTCGCGAGCTTGTTCACCAATCCCCGGTTCGGAGTGAACATCAGGTGATCAACATTCAATTTCTCCAAAATATTCTCAAGATTCCACCTCCCTGTCTCGGAAAACCAATTGTGGCTAAAAGTGACTGCTAATGGCTTGACGCCGTATATCTGCGTCAGTACGTGGAGTTGAAATGCGCTGTCTTTACCGCCACTAATTGGCACGATGCAGTCGTAATTGCTGCCGCTTTGCGTCCTGTAACGCTCCAACAGGCGCCGCAACTCCTTTTCTCTGTCTGTCCAATCGATCCGCATCTTTTGTTCCGATGACCGGCAGGCTTTACATACTCCCATCTCGTCAAACTGCATGCCTTCATTGGTCTCGGGCATACAGCATCTTACGCAGTATTGAAGATGCGAAAACGGCGGCTTACCGAAGGTCGGCGTCGTCATGGTTGCCCCTGTCCGTGCGATAAACGGGCAAAGAATCCTTCCCAATTCTTTTCCCGTCTTGCTTCATTCGAGATCCATGTCAATCCATCCAAGCCATTCGGCGTATCCATCCGTGCAGGAACCACGGCTGCCCTCGTCAACTTTCTTGAAGATGGCTCATAGACGGCGTAAGCCTCACCCTGGAAGACAGCTTTAACTTTTGCATGTACCCGATCGCCCACATTGTAGAGGCATATCAACACCGCGTCAGGCGAACCGATCTCGTCGAGATCTAGTGTTGTTACGCCTGTTGCATCATCCTCCACCAAAACAACCTCGGCGACACGGAGCCGACTATAAGGCTCGAGGCTTTGGAGAAGACGCAGATGCTCGTTATCACAAATCAAGGTAACTTGCGCGCTCTTCCCTACCCACTGCCACAGTTTCTCCTCAAGCAAGTCTTGCGCTTTGTACGAGGCATGGTACCGCCCCTTGATTTCCTCCTGAGCCAGATAGCGTCTCATCTCGTCCACCCGATAGCCGCGGCAGCAGCGCCCCAGCGCGTCCTTGTACTGGTCTTGCAGGAGCCGGTCGCGGTAAACACTTAGCCGCTTAACTAGGGCAGTGGTCCTCCGCCCAATTTTGGCCTTTTCGATGAGGATACCCTCCATGACTAAATAATCCATTCGGGTTCGCATGAAACAAAGGAGTCCATCAAGCGGCGTCTCGACTATAGGTTCCCCATTGTCGTTGAACGATGTGTTCAGCAGCACCGGAATACCGGTGAGTTTATGGAATTGAACAAGCAAGTCGTGATACACGGGACAATCATCCGCAGATACGGTTTGGACTCGGGCGGTCTGATCTACATGCACGACTGCTGGAATCTTTCCGACCGCATGGTCCAGGACTCGGGACGCCAACAGCATGTATGGACTTTCCGTCGACAACTCAAAATATTCGCGAGCATATTCGCAGAGAACGCTGGGAGCAAAGGGGCGAAAGGCCTCCCGGTGCTTTACCTTCTTGTTGAGCAAGTCTTTCATCCTAACATTCCGTGGATCCGCTAAAATACTGCGATGCCCCAAAGCCCGCGGACCGATCTCGCTCCCACCCGTAAGCCACCCCACGATGTTCTCAGCTGCCAATAATTGAGCCACGGTCCGATTGGTCGTTGCTCGGTAGGGGATACCGAACTGCTTGAGGAGCGGAATGATCTGAGCTTTGGGATAGGCTACGCCGGTATAGACCTTCGCTCGCCCGCGGCCCTGTCCGCCAGCCAGCTGGTGATAGCCCAGCAGGGCGAGCCCGTAAGGCATGCCCGTATCGCTAGCAGCCGGTTGCACAAAGAGCTTTTCAAAGACGCGTGCTTCGAGAATCTTTCCGTTGGCAACACAGTTTAGTGCAACACCTCCGGCCAGACAGAGATTGGCGCTGCCGGTCCGCTCGGCGGCATATCGGGCAAGGTGAAGCATGGCTCGTTCCAGTTCTTCCTGCACATCATAAGCAAGGCGTGCATAGTAGTCCTCCGTCACCCTACTCGCCTTGGGACATGGAACAAGATTAGGCTGTCTGATCTCCGAGTCAGGCATTCGGTCCAGGAATTGACTGTAATCAATGTGCAGGCCTCGATACTCTCCCTGGCATTCGAGGACTCGCTTCTTGACATTCCGTCCATATGGGGCCAACCCCATGGTTTTCCCTTCCTCGCCCGTGCCAAAACCAAGTAGCCGCTTGGTCACCATGGTGTAGAGATGACCCAAGCCGTAGAACCGGCTCCTTTCCAGGAAGGTGATTCCATTCCCCCTGGCATGGTAGAGCGAAATGGTTTCCATATCGCTCCCCACCCCATCGACAACCAAGACTGCGGCATCCTGGAAGCCCGAAGGATAGTAAGCACTCGCGGCATGTGCCAAGTGATGGGACTCTGCAAAGATAAATTTATCTGGAGCCACGTTGAGCTTGCTGAAGATATAATCCGTCTCAAGCTTGCGATAGGCGGGATTCGAATTGATGAGACGTTTTGCCCCAATCCAATCCATCACAAAATAGTCTATTTCGGTGATATCTTTGAGTCCGAACGCATCCATGCAATACGCCAGCGAGCGGACCGGTGAGAAATAAGCCCACTTGACCCTTGCCAGCCGTTCCTCCGAAATAGCCACCCACTCCGGCAGTTCCTGGCTTCCCGGAGACCATCGCATCAGACAGGCCCCCGCATCCTTGTTGGCGTGGTTGAGCAGCCCGCAAACGATCATCGAGCCTCCTCCAACATACGGGTAATCATCCTGGTGTCCATAGCGCGGCGAATGGCACCCGTGACGTAGTCGATGTCCTCGTCCTTGAGTGTGACCGCTGAAGGCAAACTCAGCCCGTTGGCGGACAACCACTCCGAATTTGGATAAGGTCGGCCACTGTCAAACTGCCGATAGGGCGGCATTTGGTGAAGAGGATAAAAGAGCGGACGGGTCTCGATCCCGTTGAGTAACAGCCGTTCCATGAGTTCATCACGGCCTAACCCAGTTCGCGTGGGGTCCATGACAAAGGAGTAGAGCCAGAAGACATTGCGCACATTTTCGCGGGCTGCCGGCAGGATCAATTCCCCCAGCGAGGCCAGATTACGGCTGTATCGGCTGCCCATTGCGAGCTTGCGGTCAATGAAAGCGTTGAGCCGCTCCAGTTGTGCCACCCCGATGGCGGCTTGCACATTGGTCAAACGATAGTTGTAGCCGACTTCTTCATGCCAATAACGCCGCTTCCGATCCATTCCATGGTCCCGAAGAACTCTCGCCCTTTGCGCCAAGCTCCCATCTTTAAATGTGACCATTCCGCCTTCACCAGTCGTAATGAGCTTGTTGCCGTAAAAACTAAACGCCGCCGCATCCCCGAACGCTCCAACTGCCCGACCGTGATAGGACGCGCCCAAAGCCTCGGCGGCGTCCTCGATGACGAACAAGCGGTGACGGGCCGCTGTCTGCATCAACCTGTCCATGGCGCAAGGTTGGCCATAGAGATGCACGACCAGGATGGCCTTGGTCTTTGGGGTAATTACCCGTTCAACTGCGTCCGGATCCAGCGTCCAGGTGTCCTTGGTCACATCCACCAGAACGGGGGTCGCTCCAACATAGAGAATCGAGTTAATTGTGGCGGCAAACGTCAGGTCTGGAAGGATGACTTCATCCCCCTGGCCAATTTCCAAGGCGGCCAGGGCCAGATGTAATGCGGCCGTCCCATTGGATACTGCCAGCGCATGAGGCACACCAAGACACCGGGCGAATTCCTCTTCGAACCGACTAATGAATGGCCCCTGGGATGACACCCAGTTCGTTCTCACGCATTCCACGATGTAATCCAGTTCGTTACCTGAAAGCTCCGGCTCGGCGATCGGCAGATGATGATGTCGGTAATGTGAGGCGTAATCAACGGGGCGACGATCCTTGTCCATCAGCGGCACAATAGCGATCCGGTCTCCGAGCGCCGCCATGATGTCCTGGGGAGCCGCATCATGCGGCAGACTGACACAATCCACACGCATGACCTCCCGAACTGACGCCTCAAGCCCCAACCCGCGAAGAAGTGCACGGCGGATATCGCCGTCGGTCAACAAGCCCTCGAGAGTCCCTTCACCGTCCACTGCGAAGGCGACCCCGCAGCCATTCCTGTCGATCACGGCGAGCGCCGTTCTCAGCGTCGCGTCGGCCGAAACCAATAGCTGCTGGACGTGGGCTAGCATTGCACCCTACATAACGCGCGGCCGGTGCCGAGCGCGTTTAATGGTTTCGCAACAACTGCGGATTTGCTCGTGATCAAGGCGATAGGCCTCCAGGATCATCGTTGCCTTCGGGAACTCGTTCAGCCTCGGCAAGAACCAGGCATCGTCGCCAAACGGAAGATTCTGATCGTCCATACCGTCGTTGTCGCTCAAATGGAAAGCCACCACATGGCCTCCAACGGTATCCAGAAATTCGTGCCGCGAAAAGCCCAGGGCATTGGCGGTAACTTTCAAATGGCCTACGTCAACAAGCAGTCCGAGGCTCTGCGAGCCGACATCTACGAACGTGCGCAGGAAATCCTCCGCCGTAGCGCACAACCCGATCGTATTTTCCCCTCCAACAAGATTGAACGAGGCGATCACGTTGTTCTCGATTAAAACCCGCACGCCACGGGCGTCGCCGTAAGCGCAGATCTCACGGAGGCTCTGTACAAAATTCTCGTGCGCGGTCCCGAAAGGCACCCTTGGAACCTCAGTCAAATTCTTGCCCAGCTGCTCGGGCCTCGCCGCGAAGGCAAATCCGGCATGAACACTGTAGAATGGCGCATTGAGCTGCGCGCTTAAATCCAATGCGGCCCGGCAATGCTCCCGACTTCGAGACAGGATTTCTGGATCTGAAGAGGCCAAATTCAGAACGAATGGCGATTCATGGGGCGGAAAATAATTGTGGACCAGGTAGCGGGTTGGATTGCCGTTCGTGGCAAGGACCGGTATCAACATATCCGATGCCCAGGCCAGTCCCGACCCAAGTTCAATGGCATGAAGCGAGGCTTTGACGCTCATGGTCACAACCTCGCTCACCTGCCGCGTTCTAAACGCTCCGCTCGATACGTAACATGCGTTCGTCATGTCACGCCGTGGATTCGGAATAGCCGGCCACGGATTTGACCGGCCCCCCTTTAGCCCCCAGAAGTTCCTCTAGAACCCTCACAATGGCGCCAATTTCATGAGGTTCGTGGGCATCCGACCCGATGGAGATCCGGCAATCCGACGCCAAGCATAGTTCAAGAAGCTCACGAAGGTTCCCTGACCGCGCATTCAGCTCAACAGCCACTCCACACCGACTGGCGCAGCGCACGAGTTCCTTGAGCCCTTCATAAGGGAATGGCTGCTTGTACCGCTCGGTAAATGTTCTCGTCGGATGGCCGAGGACATCAACCGCCCCGGACTCCATCATGTTGATCGAGGCCTCCACCTCCAACGTCCACGCACGCGAGGCCGCCAGGTCGCGGCTGCTTCCAAATAGAGGTTTCTTGGGATCGAGAGGGAATTGGTGGATGACGCCGATAACAAAATCCAGCCTGTCATTGGCAAGCTCGGGGAAATCCACATCGCCCGTCAGGTTGACAGCCTTGACTTCCACACCAAGAAGGACGGTTAGATCTGAGTAACGGAGAGCGAGGGTTTCGATTTCCTCGATATATTGCGGAATATATGTTGACGTTGCTCGGGCATGGTCTGTGAAGGCAATCGCGTCGAGATTTTTCGCGGTGGCCAGCTCCAAGACCTCAGAAACCTCACAGTGTCCATCGGAATACTGCGTGTGCAAATGCAAGTCCACCCTGGGGACACCCGCGAGAAGCTGGCGGGCACGAAGTAGCGGCAGGCGGGCTTTCCTGCGCTTGATCATGCGCCGTTCCTCGTCTCCAAAGCGTTTTGCAAATGCCCGATTCTATCGCCGGCGCCCCGTTCCAACAGCGCCTCGTACCCGCCGGGTTCGGCGTAGACGTAGTCCTGGTACATAACGGCGACCATGGGTGTATAATCTTTTATTCGCTGCTTTTCTCCGGTCAGATAGTTACGCACCAAGACGGCTACTTCGTTGAACCCTGCGACCGCGCGAACCACGTTGGTTGTTGAAAACCTCGCATTGAATTCAAAGACATAGGGACGACCGTCCTTGACCCGAAACTGCAGATTGACGGGCCCGCGCGTTTTAAGTGCGCACGCGATGGCCTCCACCTGGCCGCGCAGTTCCTGGAAGCGATCCACAAAGATCCGACGTGTGCTGCCTTTTTCCAGTTCGCGCCTCATGCAAATGGAACCCAGCACATCATAATCCGTAGCGACCATGACGCTGCTCGTAAATTCCCCCTCAGTGTCGGGAACATATTCTTGCACCAGCGGCTGCCAACCCGCTTCAAGCACATCCAGCACAGCCTGTTCTAGGCGCTCTTTGGTCCAAACGACAGAGAATCCTCTGGCTCCCCATGCCTGACGTGGTTTGACCACCAGAGGAAGTCCGAGTTCGTCAATGGCCCGACCTTTTTCTTCCCATCTGTAACTTCGAAGAGATGGGAATCCATGCCCTTGCAGAAACTGCTGTGTACTCTGCTTACAATTGGCAATCTCAATGAACTCGGGGTCGCCGATTACAGGAACGACGCCAAGGGCCGCAAATTCCGCCCGGGCGGAAGATAGGTAAGGGAGCTCGGTGTCAAACCCTGGTACGAGAGCCTGCACAGCCTCCTGCCGGCAGATATCCAACAAAGCACCAATATAGGCCCCGTCGGGGCCCTCTTTTGGAATCACATAAGCGCGATCGGCAAGAAAGAGTCCCGCGGAAAGTGCAACGATGTCCGCAGCAATGATACGATACCCTCCGGCGTGACGCAGCGAATGAATAATGTTAACCCCACAGAAAGAGCCGGCCCCCGTCACCAACACCGTCACTGGCGGCTGCTTCATAAACCCATCTCCGCGCCGGCCATGATCAGGCTTTGCCGTAGCCCTTCGGCCAAACTGGCGGGATTGTAGTCAATTGCCCTCCTCAGCTTGCCAATGTCCATGACGTACCCCACAGATTCCGACTTAGTGGGCTCGAGTTCTATTCGCAAACCGGTTATGGCCGCAACTAGTTCCGCGATGTGCAGACTCGTATACGCCCGACCTCCCCCAACATTGTATATCCCAGACAACTTGTGCCACTGAGCCACGACATCCGCGACATCCTCGCTCCAGACTAGGTCGCGAATTCTCTTGCCTTCCCCAAAGACCCAAATCACCCCGCGGGTTCGGGCTTCATGGACATAGCGTGCGACCACATTGTCCCTGGACAAACTCTCACTGCCGTAGACCGCCGCAATCCGGAGAATGACTAGGCGAGACCTCCCAAGATCGACAAGCTGCCTGCACCGTTCCTTGGCGGCAAGCTTGGATTTCGCATATGGATCGTTACCGGCAAGGACGGGGCCATCTTCTGTAAACGGGCCGGGATGGTCTGGCAAGCCCGCGTACACCTCTTGGCTCGAAGCGAAAACGATCGCCCTTACACCTTGAGCCATGGCCGCCTGCATCAGCAAGGCAGTACCATCGACGTTTACCCGAAACATGTCCTCTGCCGCGGCACGACTGTGATTGAGCAGGCCGGCAAAATGCAGAACGACATCAACTCCTGCAACTGCCTCCTGGACAGCATCAGGATCGCACAGATCTCGAGGCCGTTCAGAGGTGCGGAAGAGCTTCATGTCAACTCCGGATAGTGTTGCCATTCGCCGCGCAACAGCGCGGCCGATCAAGCCTGAGTGTCCGGTGATCAGTATTTTCATGGCATGAACATATCGAGCGAGACCAGACTGTCGCGCGGAACCAGACAACAAACCGTGCGGCCCACCAAATGTGGAAGCCACTCGGCCCCAAGACCAGTTCCCGGCCTTTTCATAGTGAGATGCTTCTTGGCCAACACCGTGCCAGCCTCAATGTCGGTCGCCATTACCAAGCTGCGCCGCATGGCCTTGCGATTCTCCATCTCAACGGCTAGAGGACGTTTGACGGCGGACCCGATAGCTCGCTCAACTGCCCGGATATCAGTCACCATCCTGCTAAAGGAATCTGGATCCAAGGAAGCTGCATGATCGGGGCCCGGTAGCCCCTTATCCAGAGTAAAGTGTTTTTCGATGGCCACCGCCCCGCGTGCGACCGCAGCGACCGAGACAGCGGTACCCACCGTATGATCGGAAAACCCCACCAAGACATCGAACGCCCGAGCAAGCGTGTCCATGACCAGCAAATTGGCTTCCTCATCTCGAATAGGATAGTTCGTGACGCAGTGCAGAAGAAGAGGGCTCGCGCATCCCGCCTCAGTCAGAACCTTCAAGGCCGTCTCAGTTTCGCCCAACGTAGCCATCCCTGTTGAAAGAATGACGGGCAACCCCTGCCGCCCCACATAATCAAGCATCGGATAATTGACGAGATCCATTGACGGCACTTTGAGCGCCGGCACCTTTAACGCAACGAGAAAATCGACATCGCGCTCGTCGTGAGGAGTGGAGAAAAAAGTGATGCCGACACGGTCGGCGTGTCGCTTGAGCGTACAGAATTCCTTGTGAGTCAGACACAGCTTCTTGAGCATTTCGAACTGGGACTCGGATGCATCCGTAGTGCAGCGCTGATAGGCAGCCTTTGGCGCTCCTTCTGTGATAACGGATTGAGGCGAGAAGGTTTGAAACTTCACGGCATCGGCGCCGGCCGCCTTGGCCTGTTCAATCAGCTTCTTTGCGAGAGCGAGGTCGCCGTTGTGGTTGACCCCTGCTTCGGCGATGATAAAGCACGGTCCGGTTGGGCTAATTATGCGGGATCCGATTTTGATTGGCTTCATAGTCCGAGGGGAACCTTCAGCACAAAACCGTTGCCGGGCGCTAGGAAGAGAGGCCTCTAGCCAGTGGGAGACCGTCGAGGACGCCTATGTTGGACGCTAGCAGCTCGCGGCAAATTACCAGAATTTCCTCCTCCACCATTCCTTCCTCACGCTGAAACACACGACCCAATATCGTGAACTCGTCTTTGGTGATCCGAAGATCGAGTTTTTCGACCAACGTGCGATGGCAGAGGGAGACCGCCTGATCCATCCCCCTACCTTGAATCCAAGTTTTTACGATGGGCTTGAGGAGCTCGATCGCGAGGAACAGCTTCTCATCCCTTAAGGGCTTTGCTGAAGAATCCCTAACCTGATTGGGCCAGACGACGTAATCTTCAATGGCCAGCACATCAATGGATCCTGCCATCAGATGTTCGAAAGCTTGTCTAGGCGACGCAATCGTTGGGATTCCATGGCGGTTGAAGCTGGTGTTGAGCACCCCCGGAACGCCGGTAAGTCTTCTGAACTCTTCAATGAGCCGGTAAAATCTGGGGTTGGTAGACTGTGCCACGCAATTCAGCCGGCAAGTCCGATCCACATGAACGCCAGCTGGCATATCTCGCATCGCCTTCTCCTTGGCTAGGAAGGCCACAGTCATGTAGGGAGAGTGCGTGTAATGCTCGAGATAATCCGCCTCATGGCCATCCAAGATGGCCGGGGCGAACGGCATGAACCAATCGCGGCGTTTCAACAGCTGGTTCAATCTGGCTTTACTCTTGACATCCCTCGGGTCCGCCAACACCGAACGAGCCCCCAACGCCCGGGGTCCTAGCTCCGCACGCCCCTGGAACCATCCGACAATGTTCCCTTCCGTCAGGATCTCGGCAACGAACCGACCAAGCTCCCCCTCGTCCCCAAACTTCCGATGAGCGAGCCGATATTCATCAAGAAGCATTTCCACTTCCTCGTTGCCAAACCGAGGCCCGAGAAATGGGGTGAGGAAACTGTACTGTCTTCCATCTGTGGATGCGGCACGACTTTCAGCCAGAAACGCAAACACGCCTCCCAAGCTCAGGCCTTCATCACCAACCCCCATTGGGACAAAGACTTTGGCGATCCCCATCTCATTCAGTCGGCGATTTGCCGACACATTATGGAACGCGCCGCCACAGAGCACGACGTTTTTCTTGCCTGTTCGCTCCACCAACCGGGACACGATTTCGCACAGGCAATCCTCGAATACACGCTGGCCGGCTGCCGCAATTTGATGCCGAGGGTAAAACTTCGCGAGCTCGATCAATTCGGCTGGAGGGGCTGGCTGATTGATGGTCTTGTATCGGTTATAGGCATCCACGCGCACACGCGCGCTGCATAAAGGGGACGCGTCGCAACGTCGTGCCATGACTTTGAAACTCATGCCATCATGCTCCGGCATCAGGAAACGCCGCAATGCCCCACAGAGTTCCGCTGGAGGCTCGGCGTAGGATGCCAGCCCCATCAGCTTTCCGTGATCGGTGAAATTTAAATATCCTGCAAGCTCGCATATATATCCGTGAAAGAGGGTCAGCCCACATTCCCCTTTCGAGGATTCCGAACCGATGATGCGGCGGTCTTCAAAAACACCCCATGTGGAATCAACGTTATTTGCCTCGTCCCCGCCACCATCCAGCGTGAGGAAGCACCCCTCGTCGAACGGGCTTGTCGTAATGGCTAGATAGGCGTGCGCCTTGTGATGGGGCACGAAATGTACCCGACCTTGCTTGGAGAGTTCAGCGTACGGCTCGCACTTTGTCATTTTGAAAAAAACTCGAGAGCGGCCGCGACGTCGACTCGATGGGGCACTCCCCACACCCAGTGCTCTACTTCCTGTGGCGCCAAGCCAAGTTGACGGAAGCCGAGAAACATGGATCTTTCAGGAAAACGGGAGCAGGAGTCATGCATGACCTGCGATATCTTGGCCTCTTCATAGGAATAGATTTGGGATCCGGCGGCCAAGCTGAAATTGACATCGTGGCCCTGCCCTACAGAGAAAGGAAACGGATAGATTGACGCGACCGAACCGGGCATGACGCTTGGCTCTCTCTGTCCCCCAGCCAGCGCGCTCATGCGGGACAGTTCCGCCCGGCCGTCAGAACGGCTTCAGCGACCAGAAAATCAATGGGTTCATCAATGTCCACTGAAGCTTCGAGCGTCATGATGACCGCGCGAGTATCAGAACCGAAAATCTCCCCCCGTTCTATCACCACGGAGCGGCGTGTAGCGTAGACTCCGCCATTAGGAATAAAGAGCTCTGGCAGGTTCTGGGAAACATTCGCGGCTCCTTCAGGGACTATTCCGGTCGTCCAAGCCAGCCGCTCACCTTGGCCAAGTTGAACCATCCACTCCGGACGTTCGCGGATGGGCGCCACTGTAATCACGCTGTCGGCGCCGGTTTCGAGCAACTTCCGAACGCACATGTCTATGTCGGCCCCCTTGGTAAAAGGGGTAGTAGGCTGAATCGTCACCGCAACACCCACAGGACAGCCCGACTGCTCGACCCACTGAACTGCGTGGCGCGTAGCCCATGCTGAGGGTACATCTTCAGCCAGACCCGCCGGCCGGCGGAAGGGGACTTCCGCTCCGCACGCCAGAGCAACACGAGCGATTTCGTCATGGTCGGTGGAGACGATAACGCGGTCTAGCGTTTTTGCCGACAGAGCGGCTTCGATCGTCCACGCGATAAGGGGTCGGCCACCAAGCGGCTTCAAGTTTTTTAGCGGAATTCGCTTGGAGCCTCCGCGCGCGAGAATGACACCAACAACGGCGCCGCTGGAAACGCTCATCGTCTGTATTCCAAGGTAACATCCTCCGGCCGGACGGCCCGCAACCGGTCCATGTTGGCGTAGACTTTTTCGAATGCCGCGACAACATCCGCCATGTCTGCTTCCTCGGCTGGCGGGTGGAGCTGATAGAACCAAAGGAACTTGCGATAGATGAGGTCTTCTGCAATGGGGCACATGCCACGTTCATAGCGGACCTTGCCATCCGACCATGGGCCCCGAAACGGAAATCCACTGCTGCCGAACGCAGATTGCTTGAGGAATATGGGGTGCTCATACATCAACCGCACATACCCGGTTCCGATTGGAATACCTTCCTCGTGCAGCGCTTTGACCAGCACTTTCCGAGGAACTCCTGTCGCCGTATCGTCGTAGAGCATGCCGAAGATATGGCACTGGTAGTCCACCTCCGGCGGAACGTAGGGCATCGTCAATCCCTTTAACCGGCCGAGATGCCGCCGAAGGTATTCCGCGTTCCGGTTACGGACAGCATTGTTGTCCGTCAGCTTCTTGAGCTGCTCAACTCCGAGAGCGGCGGTCAGTTCCGTCATGCGAAAATTATAGCCAACAATCAGGTCCTCGGGCGAGTAGGAATCGTCCGCAACGACTTCTCCATGATTGCGGATGAGGCGGCATTTTCTGGCCAAGTCCGGGTTGCGGGTGATAATCATTCCCCCCTCCCCGGTCATCATGTTTTTTGTCTCCTGGAAGGAAAAGACACCAGCATCCCCAATGGTGCCAACGAGCTGCCCTCGGTAACGTACGCCCGGTGCTTGCGCACAGTCTTCCACTACGGCAAGCCCATGTTCACGGGCGATGTCCATAAAGCAGTCCATGGGAGCGGCGTTGCCGAGGAGGTGGACGACCAGTATTGCCTTTGTTCTTGGTGTAATAGCTGCTCGGACAGCTTTCTGGTCGATGCAAAACGTCCGTGGGTCCACATCCACAAAGACCGGGATCGACCCGAACATCAGGATCGCCGAGGCCGTGGCGGTAAACGACATGCAAGTGACAATGACCTCGTCCCCTGGCCCCACCCCCGCCGCAGCCAGCGCCAGTGACAGACCGGTTGTGGCCGAATTGACCGTCATTGCATAGGGCACGCCGAAGATCCCGGCAAAATCCGCCTCAAACCGCCTGACCCGCTCGCCGCCCAGGAAGTTGAAATAGTTGAGCGGGTAAGTCAATGCCTCCGCGCTGGTCAACCTGAGGATGGTTTCCACGTCATGCGTAGCGCCGCCGGCAAATCGCGAGAATTCTTTGGTCTGCAAGACATCCAAGACGGCGTCAATCTCGCGCTCGTCTACCACCGCGGTTGGCGGAAATGGCCTTGATCGGACCGGTGATCCGCCGAACATGGCCAACTCTGTGGGGGACAAACGATCTTTCATCTTATACACGCCATGAGCGTCTGCCTGCTCCCTCCATTTTGGGCAGAGCGACACAATGCGGCAGCGGTTTCCAACGTCGCCAGCGCGTCCTCTCCTGAGCAGGCCGGTTGCCCGCTATTGTGCAGACACCGGATCAGATCCTGTATTGCTTCAACCAACCGTTCACTCCCTGGAAGCGGATTCGGCATGTCGATCGAAACGAGTTCACGATAGCCGCTGTAATGGGAACTCTCCCGGAATCGATACAACTCAACCCGCCTGCCATTCTCCACGATGCGCATGCGCCCCTCAGTGCCCAACAGGTCGGTTTCAAAGACCAAGTCTGTCCGCTCCGGCATTGGAAGCAGCGTGCCTAGGACGCCACTTCTGAACCTCAGGAGACCGGCGACCGTCGGATCCTCAGCCTCGGACGGCCCGCTCCTCTCTCCGGTCACCCATTCCACTTCCCCGGCGTACATCAACATAGCGTCAATGAGGTGCGTCCCGATATTGAAGAGTTGGCCGGAATAGATTCCGGACATGCGCTCCAAGCGGCCAATGAATCCCTGCTGCAGGAGCTGACGAGGCCACAAATAGTTTCTATCCCATCGCCGCGTGTAGTTCACCGCCAGCACGCTCCCTGCCCTTCGGCACTGTTCGATAATTCGGTAACCGTCCTCTATCGTACCGGCAAGAGGCTTCTCACAGAAAATCCCGCGAATCCTGGCGCGCGCAGAGGTCAGCACCGCTTCGGCGTGTAGAGGCGTTGGAAGACAGATGCTGACCACATCCAAGGTCTCCTTGGCCAGCATTTCCTGGTACTCCGCATATACGCGGGATACGCCTCGCCTGGCCTGAAACGCCGCACGGGCTGCCGTGTCAAGGTCGGCGCCGGCAACCAACGTGAGGCCGGGAATCCTTGCATAGGCGGCAGCGTGTGACCAGATGTCGTTCCGCTTGAGGTCTTCGTCAAAGCGGCTTCCGATTCGTCCAAGCCCTATAATCCCTGCACGTAATGGACGCACCATCAACCTGTCACTATGGAAGTGACCTGCTTCTTCAAGGCTGCACGCCTGGCAAAGGCACGCTCAGCAATGAACTCCGCGGCACGAACAGCCGACCGGCCGTCATTCAGATGCCTGACGTAGAGACGCACAAACTCGTCGTCCGCAGCAGAAACTGGCTTGAAGTCGCCGCGCCGAAGGAAGTCACGAAGTTGTTCCTCGAACTCATCAGGCGTCTCTGACACCCAAGCTCGTTTGGCTAGCGCGCGACGGGCATCTGGCAGCATGCGCGCCCAATCCCGTCCCGCATAACACAACACTGGTTTGTCGGTGAGCACAGCTTCGGCAATGGCGGTCGAAGGAAAGTCCACGACAATGGCGTCCACAACCCACATTAAATCCGTCAACGGGCATCTGCCACGGACCGCCCGGGCATTTGGCACCCGCTGAGCCAGGAAGTCCAGAATAGGGTTGAAATCGTGTCCTCCCGGGAATGGCTTGTAAAGGAGTGTAACGGGATACGCCGCAAAGATTCCCAGCATCCTTTGCAACAGCTCGACGTAAGCCACGTCGGAATAACTGCCCTCGTTGAAATACCTATAGGCTCCATTTAAGACGGTCGGCACATAGAGAATCAGCGGACGGGCTGGATCCATAGGCAGGGACTCGCGGAGGCGCTGTCTCGCCCTTTCGGACGGTCGAGACCGGACGAGGGCATCTAGCCGGGCGGAGCCAACAGGAACTGGCGTGGCTCGGGCAAAGATGCCGTATCGCTCGTCAAAGCTTCGGAAGTAGGCCACGTCGCCCTCGCCCCCGACCAGGTAATAATCGGCTTGGATCTGATCTTGGGCGTCCTGAGCCGGAAGATCAATAGGACCGCCCGGCGGGTTATGAAGATACAAGATTCTTGGTAAGTCTAGGCTGGCGGCGGCACCGAACACAGAACTGTGAACTACCCGGTTCAACGCTGACGCCATGACCAGATCAATCCGGTTTCGCAATAGCCATTCGCGAGCTGCAAGGTATTGCCCCCAGGCCTGAGGAACCTTCTCAGTGACCCATTGCTGGAAAAAGGGCTCAACGAGCTGACGCAAAGTCGGAGATTGTAGATCCAAGAATGCCCAGAACTCCGGCCTTTGTTGAAGCTCGGCCCAGGAGCGGATGAGGGCGGACTCTTGCCGTTCGACTTCTTCACGAAAGTGCAGCCCGAGCCTGGCGAAATCCGCTCCTCGGCGCAAGGAGAGCCCCAGCCGCCGGAGGTGCGGCGCCACCCATGCCAACTCGTCTTCGTTACCTATCCAGGCAATTCGCGGGGACGCTGGGACGTCGTCCCTCCAGGAAGAAACAACATCGGGCCAACCTCTTCGCAGTCCCGCAAGATAGACGCCCGCGGTCCGAGGCAGCACTCTCGCGACGGCTCTGGCCCATTTCCCGAACCCAATTGGACTAAACGAGAGATCGATCCTGGATTCAAGGGGGTACGCCACCGGGGCCTGCAGGCCGTCCTGACTGGCCCACGCTTCGATTTTGCAGTTTGGAAATCCGGCCGCTGCAACAAGGGAGTGGAGAGGTCTGACGTAGTCAGCGCGATCCAGGTCGGGGACAAACGGCGGCCGTGCGAAGACTATAAGGCGATCAGGGGAGAAGTTGGAGACAAACTGGGTGAGGGTCCAGCTTGCCAGCAGAAGCCCATCCAGCCTGCGTTTGAGAAGGAAGAGCTGCCACTTGGCTGGATTGAACTGGGCCTTGCCGAAATCATCCACCGTTTTAGCCAGCCATTCATCCACCGAGCGAGCCCATTCATATTGGGCAAGGGTCACCTCTTCACCAAAGGCGTTCAGCGACACATCCGAGTACCAATCGTCCAATTTGAGGTATGAGATACCTTGACGCTGACATGCCCAGGCGGCAGCGGGAGTAAGCGGCGCTATCTGCGCTCGGGGCTCTCGAGAATGCGCCGCGGCAACGTGTCCCGCGTCTTCACAGAGCACCACGGCCTTGTTCATCGCACTCCTTGGACGAGAGCGATCCGAATCGCCTCAGCGATCTGCTCCGTGCCCTGGGCGCTATGATGCATCTCGTCGGTGAACAGATCCACTCGCTGACGTCCGGAAAACATCTCAAAAGACCGGTGAACGTCGATGACGGGAATGTCATGGTGACACCCCAGGTCCCGCAGGAAGGCGGATTCAAAGGATTTCACGGCAATCCAAAAAGGGAAGCTGTCAGCAGAAATATGCATGTCTCGTCGTATGATCTCTTCATACTCTCCCGGCACAATCGCTCGCTCTCGGCACAGCCCGGGAAGATTGACCAAAATCAGCCGCGCTCCGATTTGACGGCTGATCTCGTTCATGACAACGATATTCCGCTCATACACTTTGGCCCACTGTTCGTTTCGATTCAGCTTGAGAAATCGTGGGCCCCAATAATCCCTTTTGTTGCGTTGCCATAATGAGTATCTGATCGCAAGGTTTTGAAAAAGGGCGAACTGATACCACCAAGGCTGTTCGTGAACCTCCACAGATTCTGGGTCAATGCCGACGGTTCCATGAGTGGAATCGTTCCAGTTGATTGCAGCAAGAATGATGTCCGGATGGAATTGCCAGACTTCGCTCTGTAACCGCAAGAGAGCTTCACGAGATCTGAACCTCGTCATTGCAGCATTGATGACCTCCGCCTTTTCCCTTCCGTATTTTTCCAGGAATCCCGTGTCTGCCGACAGCTTCCGTTCGAGCGTGGCCGGCCAGGTATCATCATCATCGGTTTCTAGACCAATGGTGGTGGAGCCTCCAAGGACAACAATTCTTACTATGTTGGGAGGCTTTTGAACCAAGAAATCCCGCCCCCTGTAACCATACTGATTGAAAGAGACCTTCTTGTCGAAGCCCACCACGTTGTTGGCGCGACCCTTCTTCAGCTTGGGATTGATGCCATCGGAACTGAAATTCTTTTTGGCCACCATTCCATAATGCGGATCCTGTTCAAAGTAGCCGACGCTGAGCGGATCGGGATAATCGACCATCCCGTACTTGGCAAGCTTATAGACGCGATAAAAACCTTCCAGGCCTTGGAAGGAGATCAGAAAGGACAGCAGTACCACTACGGTTGCGATACACGCCTTCCGGCCTCGACATTCCTTGCTTAGAGAATCGGCTACAGTCTCCGTGTCGGTAGCGACATCTCTGCCAAGAGAAGGAGGAGAGTCAGGCATCAATGGCTGGGTATTCATTTCGCAAGATGCCGTATTCGACAAGATCAAGATAGCGACCATCCTTGAACAGCGCCTGCCGGCGAATCCCTTCCTGCTGCATACCCAGCGCCCCAGCCAGCTTCCGCATGGGTATATTATCGATAGGAGTGTTGCAGGAAATGCGATGCAAGTTCATGGTGGCAAACCCGTGCTGCACCAAGGCCTGTGCAGCTTCCTTAGAAAATCCCTCCCCCCAGCAATCTTTCTCGCCGATGACGATCGCCAACTCTGCCGTCCGGCTGACTAGATCGACGACCTGCAGGGAAATGTTGCCAATATGCCGCTGGTCACTACGCTGGACAATGGCCAGCACGAGCTCACGGTGGGAGTTCGTGACCTTCTCAATATAAGCAAGCGCATCCTCCCGCCGGTAGGGAAAGACGTGATGGGAGTTGTACCGACATACCTCCGCATCGTTGAACCAGCGCAGATAAGGGCCATCCGCATCGGCGGGCACAAGCGGCCGCAGATAAAGGCGTGGGGTTTCCAAGAATGCTGGGATCATGAGTGAGCGCTTTTCAGGAACGCAGGGATCGGATTAGGAGCTTGAGGTATCAGTTGTCGGCCACGAAGGAAGCGTGCGAACTTCAACAACAGTAGATCGTTATAGCGACGACCTATGATTTGGGCTCCGAATGGCATGCCCCGGCTATCGCTGAAGACCGGCAGATTGACTGCCGGAGCCCCACAGAGCGTCCAGATAAGACAGGTATCGGGGCGGTCAGTAGTGTCTAGTCCCTTTTGGGCTGCCCCTCCGGTGGTCAAAGTGAGCAGCGCATCGTAGCGCTGCAACATTTCATCGAATTGCTGCACCAGTCGGGACTGCTCCTGGAGTCCAGCTTGGTATTGGGCGAGCGAGATGCCTTTGCCGCGTTCCACGATTTCATACATGATGGGACTGATGAGTGTATGATGCCGACACTCCTCTTTGAAGTAATAGGCCAAGGTCTTGTCATAGATAACACCGTGCACATCATGGGCCTTGGAGAAATCATCGGACAAGGCTACCTCTTCCAAGATTACGCCCTCTTCCATTCCTAGGCGCTTGGCAAACCCTTCCACCGCGGTGCGCGCATACGCTTCGGCATCATCCCACTTGGGTCCCCGAACGAAAGCCACGCGCCACGGACGGCTGCCCTTCTCCTGGCGGCTTGGATCGTTGAGCGCAGCATGGCTTAACGGATAGTCCGGGCCATGGACCCTGATTGCGCCCAACAGCAGCTCAAGATCCTCCACCGTTCTCGCAAAATATCCCACTGTATCCAACGTGTCCGTCGTTTTCAGCATTCCCGTCCTGGGGATCAAGCCAAACGAGGGTTTGAATCCATAGATCCCGCAATAGCTGGCCGGTCGAAGAATCGAGCCAGCCGTTTGCGTTCCTAACGCCAACGGAACCATGTAAGATGCCACCGCCACTGCGGAACCTGACGAAGACGTGCCCGGCGTGCACTGAGGATCATGTGGATTCCGAGTGGGACCCGGCGTATGCACCGCAAATTCGGCCGTGACCGTCTTCCCGGGCAGCACGGCATCCGCCATGCGCAGAGAATGGACGACCCGGGCATCGTTGCCGGGCATGAAACCCTTCCAGATAGGACTGCCCATCTGGGTCGGCATATCGATGGCATTAAAGATATCTTTGATGCCGACCGGCACACCGGCCAAGGGTCCGACGCGCTGTCCGGACCGAATTTTCTCGTCGACTGCACGAGCCTGGGCCTTCCCCAGTTCACAATCCAGATGAACCCATGCTTGCAGCAGCCCATCGAATTCGCCGATCTGGGCCAGGCAGTCCTCAAGCAGAGCCAGCGCTGTAATCTCCCCACGCTCGAGCAGGTGGAGGCTCTCTATGGCGCTCAGATAGTTCAGTTTGCCTGCTGGTCTGCTTTTATCTACCGGATGCACTTGCGTGATCTTTCGCACGAACCGAGTCAGGGCAAGGCGTTGGAGCGGCCTGGTCTGAAGAAGCAGCCTGGACATCTAGCCGCTCTACCACGGCCGGGCGCAATTGAGGTTTCTCGATTGACGTCTCACCTACCGGGTATGTCTTGGGCAAGTTCTCCCCCGCCTTCCCCCGATGCTGCTTGATGATGTCGATGAATTCCTCTTCCGACAATCCCGTAATTTGCAGATAATAGTCGAGCGCAAGCGGACGCTCGCTGTCCAGCTGCTTAGCGAGCGCCATCCCCTCTTTGCGAGTCATCAGACCTGCCCTGATATCCGCACTGACATGATCCGTGGTGCGACCAAACCCGCGCTTGATGAATTTTGAATAATCGTGCACTCCGGCCATAATGCATTCGACGCTCTTATAACCTTTGTAGGTGCCCTCGACCTTACCCTCCCGCCATCCGTACGTGTCACGGACGAACTCCATCTGGCGCTCGTCATCCCAAAATATATAATCGCCCAGGTGAATGCCGACGACGCCCACTCTTTCGATCTCTTCATAGCTGGGCAGCTCAAACGGCTTGAGGTCTTTGGTCGTCAGATCGTCACCAATGAGCTGTTCAGGATACACCTTGGCGGATACGCGAGTGAAATAGTCCCGATCGAATTTGATGACCGGATCGAAGTGAGTGGCTCGACCAGAGTCTTCCGCAATCGATTCCCCCCAAACCAGCAAGGGGATCTGAAACCGGACCGCCACTTGCAGTGGAAAGGCACCGACGCCCGAATGACAGTGCCAGCAGGAATCACCGATCACCAACAGGGACTTACGGGCCAGTTTGTTGATGAGTGCCCGGTTCGGGGTGAACATGACATGGTCCACGTTGAATTTTTCCAGAGCATTCTCCAGGTTGTAGCGTCCGGTCTCGCTGTACCAGTTATGATTGAAGGTTACGGCAAGAGGCTTCATGCCGTAAATCTTAGTCAGGACATGCAACTGAAACGTGCTGTCTTTCCCACCGCTAATAGGAACGATACAGTCGTAATTGCTGCCGGCTTTTCTCTTGTACGATTCCAGCATCTGCCGTAGTTGCTCTTCGCGTTCGCCCCAGTTGATGTGCATCTTCTGCTCGGCCGATTGGCAAGCTTGGCAGATGCCCATTTCATCGAACCGGATACCTTCGGTCGTTTCCGGCATGCAGCACCGGACACAATACTGCAGGTGAGGGTAAGGTGGAGTTCCATCGAGCAAGGCGTCAATTCCTCTCTGACTGTTGAGCTAGGAGAGCCCAGACCCTCTGGGTGGCTCCCGACACAAAGCCCGAGGCTAAGTTACGGGCAGCTCGGCCCTTGGATTCGAGGGGGCGCCGATTGGCGGAGTCCGACAGCCATTGACGAATCTGGGATTGTTCCTTGACGGTCATCACCAGAGCCTGGAAGTGGCCCGTCCACTCCAAGGCCTCCCCTGGTTGTACGCTCAGCACTGGTCTACCGGCAAGCGCGGCTTCCAGGAGAAAGATTGACGTCATTCCGACGACCGTGTCGGCCCCTGCCAGCGTTTGCCGAGACGTCAGATTGGATTCATACCGTACCGGTATTCCGGCTTCGTCGACAACCGCTTGCAGTCGATCCCGCGCCTCGCGCGGATGAGGTCTCACGACCAGCGTCATCGGAAGACCGCGGACGGCCTCCAGCACCGCGCGCAAGACCGTCTGTTCGTCATACCCAAACCGGTTTCCGAAATCCTGCGACACCGGCTCCGACGCAAAGAGCACAACCCAGTCTTCTGAACCCACATTCCATCGTCGCCGAACTTCGATCCGACCAGACAGTTCGCCACCCAGCAATCCATCCAGAGCCGGCTGGCCCGTCACGACAAGCCGATCGGCCGGGCAGCCAAAGTCCAACATGCACTGCCTGGCGTATTCATCCATGACAGCGACAACGTCCGGCAGGTGGTCGTAGGGGGCTACCGCGCTGAACTTCTCCCGATAGCCGACCCAATGATCCAGCAATGCCACGGTTGGAATGTCCCGCGCGGCCCCTGCTCTCCACCACTGACCATCGCGCAAAACCAACTCCTTCCGAGACGTGCCGGTGAGCATGAGATCGGGGCGGAGCCGATCCAAACAACGGGTCACCATCTCCGGATTCGAGTCGTCCCAGGGCCCCACGCAGATGACTCCGCCTCGCTCAAACACCGGACGCGCACTATCCAGACCAATCACGTCAGCAGGACCGCTGAGGGCCACAGGCAGAAGCGCGCTAGCGGCGCCAGGATCGCGCGCGACGATTAGCGTTCGAGGAAGGGTCGAGTCACCGTGCTTCATATTCACGCAAGGCCGGCAAATGGCTCAATACTTTTTCGAAGGCAGTTGCTATGTCGTCCATGTCCGCCTCGGTTTGAGGCGGATGGCATACCATCGCCACGATGAGCTCCTGCTCGTGCAAGCGCTCGGCGACAGGGCATAGCCCACGCTCATAACTCACCGTGCCTTGATAGTGTCCGCAGGTCCAGGGACAACCGCGATTATATGCCGAGCGTTGCTGGTACATTGGTTGAAGATAGAGGGGCCGCACATAGCCCTCTCCAAATGGGATTCCCTCGGCATTGAGAGCCGCGACAAATGTCTTCCGCCTCACGCCTAGTTCCGTGCTCAATTTGACGGTATACATATAATAGGCGCTGGTGACGTTTGGTTCGATTGTAGGAGGGACGATACCAGGTAAGCCAGCAAGACGATTGGTCAGATAGTGGGCAAGGCGGCTTCGGTGCTCGAACAGTCCCTCTAAGCGGGTCAATTGGATCCGGGCAATGCCGGCCTCAATCTCGGTCATGCGATAATTGGATCCGAAAGCGTTCGCAATGTTTGGCAGATCGAAATCCTCGACCACGGCCTCGCCATGGTTTCGAAACAGCTGAGCGCGCTGTGCCAGCTCGGGATCAGAGGTCAAAAGGACTCCTCCTTCCCCACAATGGATGATCTTGTGATAATTCAGGCTGATGACTCCCACATCCCCCAGCGCTCCAGCCAGCGTGCCCCGGTAACGAGCATTGGCTGCCTGCGCAGCATCTTCAATGATCCTAAGGTCATGTTCCCGGGCGATGTTTCGTATCTCGTCCCAATGGGCCGGTTGACCAAACAGATCCACCATCATGATGGCTCTCGTCCATGGCGTCACGGCACGTCGGACGGCGGCTGGGTCCAAGCAAAAAGTGTCTGGATGGATATCAGCGAAGACAGGGACGGCGTTCTGCATTAGTATGACTGTGGCTGAGGCAGTCATTGTAAAGGGGGGTACGATGACTTCATCGCCGGGTCCCAGCCCGCAAGCCGCCACTGCCGCATGAAGCGCCGTCGTGGCCGAATTGGTGGTTACTGCAAACTTCGTCCCGAAATAATCGGCGAAGGCCTGCTCGGTCCGCCGGACCTGCGGCCCCCCATAGAAGTCCTGGGAAGGTTCACCTAGGAACTGAGAAAGGACACCTGAGTCCAGCACTTCCATTACTGCGCGCTTTTCCTCCTCGCCCACAGTATTCTGGGTGAGAAATGGCGTGACGCGGACAGGGGGGCCGCCCAACAGCGCGAGGCTGTCTTTGCCGACCTCGCTACGTCGCACGTTCAGACCGCTGCTCCAATTTCAGACAGCAATTTACGGATTTCCACGGGTTCGCCATGCCGTTCAGTCGAACACCTGGCGGCCGACACTGCAGCGACTGCCGCCACCCCATCTTGGCAAGAACTTAGAAGGGGCGCGCCAGTTTCCATGTGGGCAATCAGATTGGAGAGGGCCTGAAGTGCTAAGCCTTGCATGCCAGGGAGGAACTGGCCTGGGGCTTCGAGCAGTTCTGTCGGCTCATCCCAATAAGGGCTTGGCCCCACCCGATACTGACGTATTCCCTTGCCGAGATGCGTCACCGTCAGCCGCCCACAACTCGCCCAGACATCTACCTCCAGGCAATCATAGAGAGATCGGTTGATGGGAAGCAGTGAAAAGAAGACCCCCTGGCAGGTCCGTCCTCTTACGGTCAAAGAAGGGTCCGGCACAAGCTCCCGCAAGTCATCCCACGCTGATATCCAATCAATGTCGTCGGTTAGAAGGAATCGTAGCAGATCAAAGGCATGTGACCCGTAGTTGGAGATCCCGCGGACGTAATGGATGACGACGCGCTCCACATGTCCCCATTCTCCTGCCCGCAGGCGACGGGCGAGATCTTGATGACACTTATCGAATCGGCGTGAGTGATTGATCAGCAAAGGAACCCTGGCTTGCGCACAGGCGGTCTGAATCCCCACCGCCTCCTCCAGGCTTGACGCCAACGGCTTTTCGCACCAGATACCACGTGCCCCCGCATTGATGGCTTTCTTGACCAAACCAAAATGGCTGGATGCCTCCGTGCAGATGCTCCAGAGATCGGGGGAGAACTGACTCAGCATCTCTTCCAGCGCGGCGTATGCCGGCACCCCCCACCGTGCAGCAAAATCCTTCCGTCGCCCTTCGTCGGGATCAACCCCCGCGATCAACTTTACCCTGTCATGAGCAGCGTAGGCCCCCGCGTGGGTGAGCGGGTCGGAAGGCTGTCCGGTATCATACAGACTTCCGATGCGGCCACACCCAATCACCACTGCGGTGTACATCGTTTCACCCATGAACCGATTTCTGCTCGATGTGCTTGTTGACTTCCAACCACATTGGGTTCGCGCGGAGCCAGGTGAGTGTTTCCGTCAGACCAAAATGCGGATTGGTCGGATACAACGCTTCATATATCGCCGCGATCAACTGATAGTCCTCCGGTGTATCTAACGTAAGGCGCAAATCCGGCCAGAAATGCTCAGCCGGGGCCGGCACATTCAGCAACCGATAACGATCCGGGCGCTCGTAGATATAGAGAGAGACGTGCTCCCGATCCACAGGGTCTTCTGTAAGCGCGGCTACTTCCGCGAGAATGGCCGTAGCAAATACCTCGACGTCTAGGCCATTGGGGTAAGCCTCTGGCATACGGTTGCATGCATAGTCGGGCCGTTCTTGCAAATACGCGGCCACTGTCCGATCTACGACGGCCGGATCAATCAATGGGCAATCCCCTGTCACTTGCACAATAATATCGGCTTCCACGGACTGCGCGGCCATGACAGTCCGACCAAGGACATCATCCTCGCTACCGGAAAACACACGGACCCCCTCTTCCTCGGCACAGGCCCTAATTGGATGGTCCGTCGACCGCTCGGTCGTCGCTACCACCACGCCATCCAGGAAGCGGGACCGCTTCAGCCTCCTGATAATATGGGCGAGCGATGGTGCACCGGCCAGACTAGCCATGGACTTCCCCGGCAATCGCGTGGAGGTCATACGGGCGGCCACTACGGCCCACAGCGTTTCAGGCATCGCGCTCTCACTGATACCGACTTGAGGACCAGCAATCGTGTCAGCATTGATCAGAATTGGCGAATAAGAGTGGGCGTCTTTGACAACAACTTGCCGTCCAGGTAAAGGGCCACGAGATTGTCTTCGAACAAATCATAAATGACCCGCAAATGCTCCGGCCTGAAATCGCTCCCCAGGAAGTTCTTTCCACTTCCGCGCTGTCTGTAGGACTGCCACCCCCTCTTGTGCTCAAACATATGCAAGAGTCGGATGCAATGTTCCGCCGAAGCCACCACGGTCTTGCACGCCACACTGTGAATCGTGTCATCGCGTTCTAGCTCGGGGGTGACCTGGTGAACGATCTCACCGGCATCCGGTTCGGTGAGAAGGTAATGGAATGTGCTTCCGGCATACGTCGGCTCAAGAAAGTAGAATGGCCAAAACAACGTGGCTGCGCCACGGTAACGCGGCGAAAGGCCTAAGTGAAGATTGAGCGTCTGACGTGGCAAGACCGAGAGAAGAGGGTCCTTGATTAGGCCGCTTCCGAATACAAGCGCCACATCCGGGCTCACTGTCTTCACAAACTCCGCACTCTCCCAGGAATTCAGGTGATCCGATTGTGTTTCAAGCCGTGGGCATTGAGGAAGAGTTTGGTCCCCGAAGTATTTCTGTTCAGCCCGATTACGATTTTCGAAATGCCGGACAAAATTGCATTTGTCATGCTCACTGATGTCAGGCGGAGGCGACGGCACCATCGCTTCCCGCACTTCGATGAGCGTCCCGCACACATCGAACGCCTCTCTAATCCGGTTGACGAAGTAGAGATGGCGTGGATGGTTGCCCCCGATCCAGAGAATCTTCATCGCGCGCCCGGTGTCGGATCAACTTCTTCAAGGAGTCCCTGCACGCATAGAGCCTCCGCCACTTGAAGCAACTGCCGCATCGGAATCTGGGTTTTTTCTGCGATGTCCAGCAACGGCGTCTGCCCATCTCCATAAAATAGCAACCAAAGCATTGCGTCCATATCATCTTGGCTGACGCCGGATGGATGATTGCCACCGACCGCAGCCTGCAGGTTTTTCCCCGTAATCTCACCCACAGCTGGCTGGTTGATATGTCCACCGATAGATGGATACAGCCCTCGCTTGCCGAGCATCGGCTCACTATAGGGGCTGAGCGACCGGAAAGTCCGGTTCAACTCGATCTTCTCGATGGCCAAGAGATACACTTCGAGGGTTCGAACTAAATTCTCAGCGCTGATGAACTCCAAATCATCGAGCGAAGTGTGATAGTAGGGATACTCGTAATACTTGTCCTTGCAGACGGTACCTGTCGGGATCCTGAAAAAAGGTGCGGCATAGTGAGTTTCGTCACTACCCTTGATATGAAATGGATACTCTATGCATTCCACCTTCGCCTCGGCGAAAGTCCGACGCACCGCCCGATCAATCGGATGGTTGCCCTGAAATGTTTGCTTGTAGCCAAAAGGCCCTGGGCCGGCTACCGTGGTAATTACGAAACCACCGGCTAGCCGCTTCATTTCGGCCTCGTGTCGAGAAAGATAGGCAATCGCCCCTATTGTCTCCGGCACGATAATCGCCCGGTATGAGTGCCGCGTAGGCCTGGACTTGAGCTCGCGGAGCAGTAGCGCCCAGAGCACTATCCCGGACAAATTGTCATTTCCCATTGAGGGGTGACAGCAGTATGTTGAGAGTAGAAATTCCTGCCCTGAATGCCCCCGAACCACTGATTCCCCCAAGGTCATACTGCCGGGGGAGAGGGTTGCATTGATAAGTACTCGATAAGTTGCTGCTGGGTTGAATCGTTCCAAGTGTTTCTGAGAGACGCAAAACCCCCAACTCCGGGCATAATAACTGGTCCGATAGGGTATCGCGTCTGGTAAAGCCGGCAAGGCATGCAAGTGTTCGCGTAGTTCCTGGAAAGACATGACCTGGTCAATTGGCATGCTGTAATTCACGAGGTGCAGGTTGTTGTCTCGGAAATCCACGATCTTTCGACCTGTCTCATCCTGAATAAAGGCGTCTGTTACATTCCACTCTTCGGGAACGACCCAGTCGTAGCACACAGTGCCCGATGGGACTTCGTGGATCTCGAAGTCTACGACTTCACGCAGGATTGCCAGTGACCGCCTGACCCCGTCTCCAGTGATGCTCCGACAGATCGGGAAGAGCTGTTTCAAAAGCTTGTCGGCCTCCTCAATCAGCGCACTCTGTGGAATGGAAGGTGATGCGATGACGGATGTGGTTTTCATCGAAGTCCGTCCAACACACCTAGGCTCTTCGATGAGGCCGCGCCCAATGAACCGGACTTGATGCGCATCAGCAACCCCAGCGTCTTCCGGCCCTCAGACAGATCGTAGCAGGTCATTCTCCCAGTTTCGACAGCTTCAAGAAAGTGACGGAGTTCCTCCACATACATCTCGTTGATGTTCGGCTTCGGCACATCAAGCAGCGTCTTCCATTCCCGAGTCGCATGCGAGTAGAGACGCACCAACTGTGGGTTGAAGTTCCACTCAATAACACCCCGATCGCCAACGACACGGACGACGCAGCGATATTCAGCCTGGAGGTAATCCAGGTGCACCGATGCCAGGACACCGGACTGGAAACGGAGCAGAATCTCCGCAACATCTTCCGTGTCGATGTCCAGATAGCTTCGCTTATCATAGAAACCCGTGACGCCGTCCACTTCCCCGAACATCCATCGCAAATAATCCAACTCATGGGTTCGATCCAGGATGACTCCCCCGCCCAGCGAGGACCGAGCGGCATAGAAGTCCCGGTAGTCCTCATAAGGATGCATATCCGGCAAGAACAGCCCAAATTCCGCGCGGGCTGTCGCCACATTTCCAATTGCGCAGTCTTCCAAAAGACGCTTGACCATGTTCAGGCTGCGATCGAAGCGGTAATTACATCCCACCATGGTGACTAAGCGCTGACCAGACGTCAGATCTATCAACTCGTCCACATGGTCTAGGTTGTGTGAAAGCGGTTTTTCTATGAATAAATGACATCCATGCCTGGCCGCCTTGAACGCGATAGGCAGATGCAGGGCAGATGGTGTCGAAACCACGACCGCGGCCGGCTTGTAAGCTAGAGCTTCTTCTAGGCTCGCAAAGGTGACCGCCCCCGACTCTTCCGCAGCCTCTTGGCGGCGGTCCTCCCGAGGGTCCACTCCAAGCACCACCGGCACTTTCAGCGCCTTCAAATTTCGCAGATGCCGTCGTCCGATGGAGCCGCACCCTACCACCAGCACGGTAGCGATTCCACCCCCTCCAGCAGTCATCGCGACTCCTCCGGCCATTTCTCAACGCAGCAATCGAGTCTTGGGACGTCGGCGTGAAGCCGTCCACACCGGCCCTGCAGACACTGGTTGTATGTTCGAAAGACTGGTCTGGCTGGAGGCCCCTCGAGCAGCCCCCTGACGGACTTCTGCTCCAGGGCCAAACGGTACACGGAACAGGCACCGTCGAAGGCCTCCAAGGTGTGTGCCATTTCGGACTCACCATGACGATAGGAGGGGCATACCCAGCTGAGGAATACTCCGCGGCGCATGAGCTCTTGTACGAACAAGGTGCCGTATTCCATCGACGGTTGGCCGTCATGATCCAGGAACGTCAGCGCAGGCCGGCAGGCAAAGTCACTTGCAATCCTCACATGATTGCTCACACCATACCGTTCGGCAGATTGGGTCAGACCATCCATGAGTCGTTTCCCGGTTGCGTAGAGGCGTTCGATCACATCATGCTTTTGATAGAATCGGACAGTGGCTAAACCGGCCGCAAGAGCCGATCGTTCCGCACCGTTGGTTGTGGACAACAGGAAACAACGGGGCTCGTGATGCTCAAGCCCCCCTCTGGCCATATACTCCCGTCGACCAACCAGGGCTGTGAGCGCGTATCCATTCGCCATACCCTTACCAAGCGAGAGCAGATCGGGACGCACACCGAACATTGAGTGGGCACCATGAAGACAGTAACGGAACCCTGTGATGATTTCATCGAAAATAAGAAGGGTCCCATGGTCGTCGCAGAGGGCGCGCAGTCTTTCCAGAAATCCAGGAAGAGGCTTGACCATCCGACAAGGCTCTAGAATCACAGCTGCCAACCGTCTGGAATAGTCACTAAATACTCGTTCCAGGCTTTCCGGATCGTTATAGCGAAAGGGCACTGTAGCCCGGCATGTCGATTCTGGAACTCCCGCGTCCATGACCGTGGTGCCGATAAACCAGTCGTGAATGCTGAAGAAGGGCGCGCTTTGATCATAGGCGACAAGTTCACGACCAGTCACAGCCCTAGCCAGTCGTAAGGCGGCGGTATTGACGTCAGAACCATTCTTGCCAAACTTCACCATGTCCATACCGTCAAAGAGGGAGAGCACAGCCTCGGCCGCTTCGACTTCGAGATCGGTCGGGCGAGAGAAGTTTTGTCCCTCGCGAAGCGCGGTGATAGCAGCGTCATCTATGACGTCTTCCGCATGGCCGATCAGGACATTGTGAATGCCCATTCCCCAGTCGACAAATTCCCGGCCCTCGATGTCCCATACCCTCGCCCCCTTTCCACGCAGGAAGGCCCTTGGAGCATTCAGCGGGAACTGGTCGTCACCCTTCGAATAGGTATGCGCTCCCCCAGGAATCACTGCGTGTGCTCGCGCATTGAAGTCCTTGGAGTTTATGTGTCTGATCGATACCATGTTCGTAGATCTCGTCGTAGCAACTTATTTGGAAACAGAGTCTTCGTTCAGTCCAGTCTCCTGTTCCTGTAAGATCGACTGGAGGTATCCTTCGTCCCTGGTGATCCCACGATTGAGCGCCTCAAGTTGAGGCTGGTTCGACAGCAAAGCCAAGATCTGGCTCATCCCAAAAGCCGGCCCCGCATGGCCTAACCGGTCATAGACCGCTCGTACGAAGGTCAAGTCCTCGACACGATCCACGGTCCAGCGGTAGGAAGAAAGGTCCCGGCGATGCTGGACGGTTCCAAGGCGGAAGCGCTCCGGGAACTTCCACAGAAAAGGAGTCACGTGTTCGCGTTCCGATGGTAGGGCCGCTTCCTTCCAGGCTCGCTCCAAGGCTTGAAAGGAAAACACCTCCGTGTCGAGGCCATCTGGAAACGTCGGGGGATGCACGTTGCTGACATAGTCAAAGCCGCCCCGGAGAAACTCCTCGATCACCAGGCTTGAAATCTCCGGATCCAGCAGCGGACAATCGGCCGTAAGCCGGACGACAACACGGCCGCACCATGCCCGTGCGGCCTGATAGAAGCGGTCGAGGACATCGTCTCTGGACCCTGCAAACCCTTCGACACCACACCGTCTGGCAAGCTCTAGGAGCACCTGGTCCCGGTCTTCGTTCGTCGTCGCTACAATGACCCTATCTACCCCGCGAATGAGTTTGGCCCGATCAAGCACCCGGGCCAATAGCGGGCGTCCACTGATATCCTCCATGACTTTGCCAGGCAGGCGTAGAGAGCCCATTCGGGCCTGAATGATCACGATCACCCGGCTCATTTCTCGGAATCCCACATCAACCGGCCAACTCCAGCGCGCAACTCCTGCCTGATTGAAGGGCCGCAGTATAGGCTGAGAGCAGCACTTGAAAGTTCTTGTTCCAATCTGCCTTCTGCCTGGCCAGCTCAATGTTCGCCTCTCGCATACGAACATCGGAACCCGCAGGCTGAACTGCAGATTTCATCGCATCGGCAAGCGAATCGGGATTGCCTGGTTGAAAGAGCCAGCCGTTCGCTTCCGGCACGACCCACTCTCGGTTGCCTGGCGCGTCAGCCACAATCACCGGCAGCCCGCAAGCCATTGCTTCGAGAAGAGAAATAGACGTTCCATCGCTAGGCACGCTGCTAACGTAGACATCCGCCAGATTGTAGTAGTCCGGCAGGGAACTTTGTGGAATCTGCCCGGCCATATAAATTCGGTCGCGGTAGCCTCCCTTATCGATCATTTTCTTGATTTGAGGGGCCATCGAGCCGTCGCCAAGCAGCAGTAGGCGCGCTGTTTCTGCTTCGCGCGCGACCTTGTGGAATGCGGCCACGAGTACGTCAATATGATAGGGAGGCTCCCAAGACCGGCAGGAAAGGAACACGCGCGCGCGAGTCCATCCAAGGCTTTCGCGTAGATTCAGGTTGGAGCGGCGCGGCCCGAAAAGGTGCAGATCAATGCCCCATGGATAGGTCACAATCCGCTCATCCGAGACTTCGGCCAGGGCTCGGATTTTTTCCCGGACAGCACGACAATCGCCGACGATTACATCGGCATGCTGGAGCGTGTAGCGCGTGATCCAGCGTACCACCGGGTTTCGCTCCGCCTCTATCAGCACGTCGGAGCCCCAAGACATCGCGACCAGTGGCTTCGCGCCGGCCAGCGCTGCCAGAAACCCGCACGACGGTACCGGACCCGCATGGACAAGATCAGGGTTGAATTCGCGTAAAACCCGCCGCAGTTCCTTGAGGAGGCCAGGCCACATCCATGGTCTGACACGGGAGCGTCCACCGGACCAAGCAACTTGGCACACTCCTGGAGGAATTTCCCGTCCCTCATAGGCGACTGCGCCCCGCTCCAAACGAAGAAACACCACGTCGTAACCGGCGTCCACAAGACTCTCCAAGTAGCGCCGGTCATGAGTCGTGTAATCGCGAGAGAAATACAGGACCCTCATGGCACACGCCGATCCGCCCTACTCAATCTTGCTCCAGGTCAAATGCTCGCCCGCACAGAGCTTGACGCGTGTCCGCCTCCCGACGACCCGCGAAAGTTCAAACGGAGGGATCGCTTCCTCAGGGGCTGGACGCAAGACATGGATCATCTGCCGGGAAAGGACTGTCGCCGGCTCGATATCCAGCGCAGCACGCAAGCATCGACGTTGAACTATCACGGACGTCTGCTCGTTGTCTTCAATTGTCTTGCTTTCGCCGCCCAGGGCTGCCTCCAGTTCCCGCGTGCAAATGACCATTTCCTTCCAAGTCAAGGGGTCCATGGAAAAGGGATGGTCTGGTCCTTCGCGGCTCGTATCGTCGGTAAAATGTTTTTCGATGACACAGGCGCCCAGAGCCACGGCGCCAAGGACCGTGCTGTGCCCCGGCGTGTGGTCGGACAAGCCCAGCAAGACATCGGGGAATAGCGCTCGATAGGTCTTCAGTACATTCAAATGTATGTGTCGGAAATTCGCAGGATCGCCGGTATAGTTCGTGTTGCACTGCATCAGGACAAGATGGGGGTTAATCTCCAAAATTGTTTCGACGGCTCGCTGTACGTCGTTTAAGGTCGACGCCCCGGTGGCCAACAGGACCGGCTTGCCCTTGCGTGCCACCTGCTCCAGCATTTCTACCCAGGTAATATCGCCCGATCCGATCTTGAACACCTCAACGAAAGGGTCAAGCATGTCCACGGCTGCCAAGTCATAGGGAGCGGAGAAGTACTCGAGTCCTACCTGATCGCATTCCTGTTTCAGTTCCTTTGTCCACTCCCAAGGCAGCGACGCCTCCTGGTAAACCTGGCAGACCGATTTCTTCCACGATGCCTGATGCGCCAGTTGTTTCCCCAGCGTTTCAAAACCATGCCGACTGACGATCTCCTCAGCTCTGAAGTTTTGGAACTTCGCGGCGTCGGCCCCGGCTTCCTTGGCCAGCCTGATAAGGAGCTTGGCCCGATTAAGGTCGCCGTCATGATTGGCGGAAATGTCGGCGACGAAGTAGGTCGGTGCCTTCTCGCCGATCCACCGGCGGCCGAGCTGCACACGATTCATGCCCGGGCGGCCTCCCGGAGAACGGTGCTCGGCACAACTGGCCTGGGACATAGGGATCGGCGCGCGGCAACTTCGCCGCTTTCTTCCAGACGCCGGAAGCGCCGCAATCCCTCCTCGATGCCAGGCATGGCCCTTTCGAGTGCCGCCTCGACCTTGGCGGGATTGAGACTGGTCACCAAGGGGCGCAGCGCTCGAAGATTGGCCGACTCCAGCCGCACTGGATGAACCAGATCTTCATCGAGGCCGAATTGACGCGCAAGCCGGCGACCAAATTCGAATTTGCTGACAGCCTGCCTGGCGGCCACGTGGTAGACTCCGCGCAAGCCCCGATCGAGCATCTCCAGCAGCGTCGCAACCAAGTCATCCACCAGCAGCGGCGAAAAGACGACATCCTGAAATCCCAGTACGCGCTCCCCGCAACGGAGCCTGGCGAGGATCCATTCGGCGAGATTCTCCCGGCGTGAGACATTCCATCCATAGAGGTTAGTGCGCACGACGAGATGGTCAGGCAATTCCCGTCGCACAGCCTCTTCGCCCAGCCATTTCGATCGGGCATACACGTTGATGGGCCGTACCGCCTCTTCTTCTGAATAGTTTCCCCGTGACCCGTCGAAGACAGAATCGGTGGAAATATAAAGCAGTCGGGCTCCGACAGAGGCGGCCGCGCGGCTTAGATGTGCCGTGCCTTCGGCATTCACACGCAACGCCTCTTGGGAATGATCCTCACACCAATCCACGCGCGTTTCGGCTGCGCAATGGACGATGACGGTCGGCCGCATCCTCGCAACTGCGGAGCCGATGGAGTCGGGGACGGCCACGTCGAGCTGTATGGGCTCCGCGTGAGGAAAATGTATAGCCGTGCCTCGGTATCCAGCGAGCATCTCGTGGCGGCTGGACGCAGCGAGGACCAGCGTGGCCCCGACCAGTCCCGTGCTGCCGGTCACTAGAATCCTGGCCACCCCGTGCACCGTATCAGTTGGAAATTTTCCATGCCCGGTTCTACTTGTCAGAGCTCGCCCGGCGAAGCGGTTCGAATCATTGCCCGCAGCTCTTCCACGGACAGCCACTGAGAATTGATGTCGCTGGCATAACGGAATCCGTCCGGACACGGTTTCCCGCCGTTGGCTTCCCAATATCTCTTTGCCTCCGATTCTTCAAAGGCCGGAAGAATGACGAAATATTCGTCATGCTCGACTGTATGGCGGGCATCATCCTCCGGTACCATGACCTCATGCAGCTTCTCGCCTGGCCTGATTCCGACGATTTGGAATTCACACTCCGGAGCAACGGCCTTTGCCAGATCCGCCATTCGCATGCTCGGAATTTTTGGCACGAAAATCTCCCCCCCCCGCATCTGCTCCAACGAGCCCAGGACGAATTTCACGCCTTGGTCTAGCGTAAGCCAAAACCGAGTCATCCGAGGGTCGGTAATCGGAAGCCGCCCTTTCTTCTTTTCCTCCAGAAAGAACGGCACAACGCTTCCCCGGCTGCCAACAACGTTTCCATAGCGCACCACGCTGAAGCGCGTCTCATGATAGCCGGAATAGTGGTTGGCGGCTACAAAGAGCTTGTCCGAGCACAACTTGGTTGCCCCGTATAGATTGATCGGATTGGCTGCTTTGTCTGTGCTCAGCGCGATGACCTTCTTGACGTTTCTGTCAATGGCAGCATCGATGACGTTCGCCGCCCCCAGGATATTGGTCTTCACGGCCTCGAACGGATTGTACTCGGCCGCCGGCACTTGCTTGAGAGCCGCGGCATGAACGACTATTTCAATTCCATCGAAGGCTCGGCAAAGGCGGTCTCGGTCGCGCACATCTCCCAGGAAATATCGCATAGGTGAATCGCCGGTATCGGGAAACCGCTGTCGCATTTCGTGCTGTTTGAGCTCGTCTCGGCTCAAGACAACCAACTTCTGCGGGCAGCTCTTGGCAAGCACAATCTCGACAAAGCGTTTGCCAAATGAACCGGTGCCGCCAGTGACAAGAACCGCTTTCCCCGTAAGATCTGGCACGACCATCCGAACTACTCCTTCTTGGTCACGGTCATCGATTCAACTCGTTGCAGCAAGCGGCATGGCTTCCCTGGCGGTAGCCCCATGCGCCTGCTTGATACCGCTGGCCACCCATCCAGCAGAAATTTTCAGCTTAGTTGTCCTGACACCATTGAGACCGTGGTCCCTGAGCAGCGCCACGATTCCTTCCTTGCTATATCGAAATTCGATGGGAGCACCAAAGCGATCCAGCAGATCGCCGTGCACCGAAAACGGCGAACTGCCAAAGTTAAATGGCATCCGCTCTGCTAGCGTCCGGGTCCGTTTAAACCGCCCGAGGATTTTGGCAGGCAATGAAAAGGCCAGCACCACAAACGGGGATGCGGCGAAACAGAGAGCGCTCAAGACCTTTGGATTCAGTCGGACTGTCACCTGCCTGATCGCAGACACCATTTTCAAAGGAATTGATTTCCAGGGATTGTCGGCATGGTCCTCATAGAGATACACCGTCAGCCTTCCCTTTTCCCTCAGCACACGAGCCATCTCCTGTATTCCCCGACCCGGGTCCGGCGTGTGGTGCAGAACTCCGAAGGAATACACAAAGTCACAACTCTCCGGCCGTAGCGGCAGTTCAAGCAGGGACCCCCTGATGACATATACGTTCGGCAAACCTTCAGCCGCACGTTTGGTCAAATAAACGCCCTCGCTGAGATCGAGACTGATGAGTTCAACGGAAGGATGCCGGCGGGCTAAGGTAAGCGTGTCGTCTCCACTCCCAGACCCTGCGTCCAACCCGATTTTCCCCCGCACGACCGATTCCCCTAATACCTCCTCAACTCTTTCGACATGATTCGAGGCCGGAAGTGCAGCTCGCTCTGTCCTTGTCCAAAGGTGGCCAAACAGGAGAGCCGTGTCAGAAAGAAGATCCCGGTCGCGGTCCTTGAAGAGCCACGGGACTGCATCAACTATGTCACAACTTTTCCCACAGACGCCGCAATCAAGCTTTCCAGAAACAATTTCCGTCTGGAAACACCGTAGACATTCATCCGGCTCTGGAATTGTTGAAACCCGGTTCAGCGCGCAGAACCGCCGGCACTGTATGGTGGGCACGGTCTGGCACACGCTGGAAGCGTGCTCCGCGGCTGCCACCTCAAGGTCGCCACCGCATGCCGGGCATTGGAGTAATTCCACCAAACGGTACTTCACGTTGAACCGTGCGAGTAAAGGACGGACATCCCGCTTGCAAGAGAGCGCATCCTCCCCAGACCCTCCTCAAGAGACAACGGTTTGAGTTCCAGTTCCTGCTCCATCCGTTCTGTCACAAACGACGTGTTGGCAGGCCTGGCAGCGAGCGCAGGGAAATAGCTGCTGTCGACCGCGTGAATCAATGTCTCATCCAACCCAAACACCTGCGCCACGAGCCGGGCGAACTCGTACCGATTGACCATATCTCTCCCCGCAACGTGAATCGTGCCGGCAATCTTCCAATCAATTGTTCGCCAGATAGCCTCGGCGCATTGGTAGAACCATAATGGATTTTCCTGCACGTCGGTGACTACATTTACACGTTCACCGGATTGGAGACGCTCAATAATCCACGTAGCAGGATTGGGTCTCCCATGCGAAAACGGCCACCCGTACATCAAGATCGGGCGGACAATGGCAGCCTCCGGACACCTCCGCTTGACTATCCGCTCACATTCCGCCTTGATCTGACCGTACTTGTTTACAGGATTGACCGGATCATTTTCGCGATACGGGGCATGGCGACCATCGAAGACGGCGTTAGATGATATGTATACGAATCGAACGTCCTGCTTATGCACGGCATCGAGAATGTGCTCAGTAGCAGTCATGTTCGACCGCCATGCCTCTTCGTAATGTTGCTCGACATAATCCACGCTGGCAATTCCCGCAGCGTGTATGACTGCATCGAATTGGCGGCGGACGAACAGATCCCTCACGCGTTTCTCGTCGGCCAGATCAAGAATGAATTGCGTTCCGACGCTCTTGTCCAGGTGGTATTCGCGGCGGTGGACCACACTTACTCGGGTGCCAGGTGGCATTGTTGCAATTAGCGCCCGCCCAAGTAGACCTGTTCCGCCTGTAATCAGAACGTTCATCGGTTGAAATTTTCGGTCTTCATTTTACGCATCCAATTAGCTTTCCATCGTCGCAGGCACTTCAAGTTTTCGAAGCCACACTTCGAAATTCATTAAGGTCCAGAGTTGACCGCCATGGTCCTGTTTCCCGTCTTGGTGCTCCTTGTAAATGCGTTGCACGGCGTCCTTACGCACGAATGGACCATAACGGGGAGATTCTCCAAGCAACAAATCCTCCGCCAGAAGCTTAAGTTCTCCCCTGAACCAGGTTCCTAACGGGACCCCAAATCCCTGTTTCCCTCTTGTCAGTATCTCTTTCGGGAGGAGGTCCGAAAAAGCTTGCTTGAAGACATACTTGAGCCTTCCCCTTCTGATCTTGAGGTCCGCGGGAAGCGAGGCGACGTATTCAATGAGCGCCGTATCGAGCAGGGGTGACCTGGTCTCGAGGGCATGAGCCATGCTCATTCGATCCATCTTGACCAACAGATCATCCGGTAAATAGTTGGTAAAGTTCACATGCAGCACACGGTGTAGAAGCGCACAACCCTCCGTTTTATTCCAACTGTCATCAAAGCTCCGCTGCACTCTGACCGGAACGGGCTGGATGAGAAGCTGGGACAGCATTTCCTGCGAAAAAAACGAGCACCAGGGCAGATATCGTTCTTTTAGAGGCTTTGCCGCTTGAAGCAGAAAGCGGCGAGTCTTGGCGACTTCTCGAGATTGCTGCCAGTGGTGCGGGAGCGACTCAATGATGGCTCGGGCACCCGTCCAAAATGGCTTCGGCAGGCCCTCGGATACCAGCACACCGAGAAACCGTTCGTACCCCGCAAAAACCTCGTCTCCTCCGTCTCCATTCAAGGCTACCGTGACATGTTCGCGGGCGAGCTTCGATAGCACGTAGGTTGGAATGGCCGAGGAATCTCCGTACGGCTGGTCGTGGTGCCAAAGAAGCCGTTCGACAAGCTCGAACGCGTGCGGTTCCACAACGAACTCTGTGTGATCGGTCTGAAAATGCCTGGCGACGAGCCTGGAAAATGGTGTTTCATCAAAATTTCTGTCGCCTGCAAACCCAATGCTGAAAGTTTTAACGGGCCGCCCTATCAGCCGGCTCATGACACCCACGACAATCGAAGAGTCAATTCCTCCGCTTAAGAAAGCTCCCAGGGGAACGTCGCTCAGAAGTCTTCGCTCAACCGCCGCCGTCACCAGACGGCGAACCTCGGCACAGGCCTCCTTTTCTGAGACCTGCCGTTCGTCGCCGATCTGGGGGTATGCAAGCTGCCAATAACGGAAAGGCCCCAATACCTTCCCTTGTTCTACAACGAGGTACGACCCCGGAGGCACCTGCATGATCCCGCAGTAGAAGGTATCCGGACACGGCACATATCCAAAGGTAAAATAAAAGGGGATTGCCTCCGCATTGACCGTACGGGATACCAATGGGTTAGCCAATAACGCTTTGATTTCGGAACCGAACACGAAGTGCGAGGAGCTTTGTGAATAGTAGTAGAGGGGTTTTTTCCCGGCTCGATCTCGGGCCAGCACTAAGCGCTGCCGTCGCCCGTCCCAGATTGCAAACGCGAACATCCCTTCTAAAGCGTCAACGCACTGGTCTCCAATCTCTTCGTAGAGATGGAGGATCACTTCAGTGTCTGAATGGGAACGGAACCGGTAGCCTTTCCCCTCCAAGTCAGCCCGAATCTCGCGGAAATTATAAATTTCCCCGTTGAACACAATCCAGATCGTTTCATCTTCATTGCACATGGGCTGCCTAGCTGAATCGGACAAATCGATGATCTTCAGACGGGTATGCCCTAATCCGATCGGGCCCGCGAGGTAAATGCCCGATGCGTCGGGCCCACGGTGGTGAATGGCCTTCACCATTCGTCCCAGGATCTCGCGATCTATCGTCCCTCCATCCAATTGCCAGATGCCACCAATCCCGCACATCAGCTGGCCTGTCCGATCGGACCGCCCACGGTTTGAACCTGGGCGCCAGTTTCGTCGCAGCGTGACGACCCTGCCAAGCCCTCAGTCAGAGGCTCGCGCAGCAACCTGCGGGAACCAACGACTTTCCAGAAGGGAGCCGTCTCGGAGAATCTCACCTCGCCGAGGCCAGCTCGACTGAAAGTCTCCCGCAATTGCTCACGTGAGAATCGGAACTCGATCGCCGTGGCGAACCGGTCCACACTGTCATTGAAGATGATGCTGAACCGCTTGCCGCCGTAGAATTCATAAAGAGGCACATGGCGAGCCGCCTCGCGAAAGCCCATCGCATTCAGAAGTCGGCCCAGTTGGATCAGCGGCCAGTACACGAAGATCGCGATGAAGAGGCACACCACTCGCGCCAGTTGACGAGGGAATCTCGAAATGATCCACCGCAAGGCCGATACCACCGGGATGAGCACACGGTAGAAACCGGGGCGATTGTCAAACGCATAGTAGAAATATCCCAAGAATCGTCTCCCTTCCTTGAGGTGCCACGCCACTCGTTTCAGTCCTTCTTGCGGATCTGGAAGATGGTGCAGGACTCCCAAAGAATAGACGAGATCAAATATCCCCCTGGGAAAAGGAAGCCGGTAGACATCGGCTTGGAGGACATGCGTATTGGGAAGGCCGGCCAGCGTGCGCGCGGCAACTTCGACGGACTCGGAAAGATCCACCGCCAGAAGCGCCCGCCCCCGCCCTGCCGCATGGCGCGCCCACCGTCCCATCCCACATCCGGCGTCGAGCGTGAGGCCGGAGAAATCCTGCTCTTCGAGCAAATCAAAGTACGAGCGCGCGAGAGCCTCATAGTCAGGCAAGTGGGCAGAGAAGTATCGCCATTCCTCCCCGAAAGCCGTCGCTGTGCGAATCTGCTTCGCATCGAATTCGCTCGGAGTCAAGGCGGCGCACCGCCGATGCCGGCTCACCCAATCCGGAGAAAGCCCTTCCACTAATCCAAGACAAACGTCATCCAGTAGGCGAGGGATGCCTCGTACGATCGGATAGGCCTTTCCGTTGGCGGTGACAATGGTCCCCTCCTGGACATCCTCCTTCAGGCACTGCGTACAGGTCGTGTCCAGCACTTCGCCGGCCGGTTGGCCGGACCGCCCGCACCAGCTGGCACACCGAATCCATCCATTCGCGCTCTGATGGACAACCTTCTCGGTTTCGACCAGGCGAAACGGCTGCCCGTCGGACGGCTCAATCAAGTAATCAAGCAGCGAGAGTCTCAGCTGCAACCTCCATCATAGCCTGGGCCGTCGAACCATTCGAAAACCGGAAGCCTCACGAATGGACTCACGAAAAATCCCCTTACTTGAGCCCAAACAGGCTTCGTAAGGAAGGGTGGTAGTAGGTGGCCCAAGCCAGCGGCTGGGTAACCTTGATGCGGATGAGGAGATCGATGATGCCGTACGCAGCCGTCTGAACCCACCCGGTCTTGTATTGCCGCATCTGCTGCAGAATCCGCGCAACGGCCTCAGGCGGTAACTGATAATTCAGTGTCTCGAAAAGGGTTTTGGTCAATGCGCGGTTCTGCGCCATCCCCGCTTGATGTCTGAAGTACAGGCCCAGTTCAAACGCCAGCGCCCAGAATAGGTACCGCTTGATGTCATTCTTCCACCCGGCCACCAACATCCCATGCGCCGGCCACCGAGTCAGGTGCTCGTCACAATAGTGAGTCAGGTTTTCATAGTAGTCCCGCGTGAGGGATTCGATCGTGCGTGCACTCTGCGACTGTCGTTGTTGGCGCCAGCGCCACAGGCGATCTTGAAGATGCCCCACCGAGGCCCGTTCGGCAAGCCGGAACCAGACTATGAAATCGCCGAATCCGATCGGGCACTGTTCGTCGAACCGGATATCCCCAAGTGCAGCCCGCCGTACGAGGGCGCCGGGGATGCCTACGGCGGAACGCCCCGAGCGGATCGTCTGGCTGATGAATTCCAAACCCGGCAGGATTTCCTCAACCGGATAATCTCTCACGCCGATGACCGAACCGGAGTCATCGATAAGTTCCCAGTTCGAACAGACTACCCCAACATCCGGATGGCGGCGAAGAAACTCCACGTAGCGGCTTACGATCTGGGGACTACGCTCATCATGATCGTGAAAGATTCCAAAAAATTCTCCGCGGGCCTCGTCGATACAAAAATTGTGATTCCCGTAAAGTCCGATATTATAAGGCTGCCGCACATATCGTACCCGCGGATCCCTCTCGGCGATCTCGCGGCACACCTGCTCCGTCTCGTCGCTCGAACAGTTGTCACTGATCAGAATATCGAGCGGCGCATAGTCCTGGGCGCAAATGCTCTTCATACTCTCGCGTAACGCCGCCGCCCGGTTGTGCGTCGGCACGCAAATCGAGACCAATGGGCTTCCCATTTCTCTCACCGATTGAGCATCGAGGTTTCCGCAGTCCACAGAACCCTAAGTCCTTCATCGATTCCGCGGAACCTGGGAGCGCCTGCGGCCCGGAGCTTTCCGCAATCCAGGCGGGGCCGCAATGGCCGCATCGCCGCCTGCCCAAGATCCTTCGTCGATCGAGTCACGATTAACCGGCGATCCAGGCCAAAACGGACGCACAACTTGAGCGCAAGCGAGTACCGGTCTATGAAATCGGGACCGGTCGCATGGAACAGACCGGTGATTCCGTGCTTGACCAGGAATCTCGTCGCAGCGGCGAGGTCCTCCGTAACCGTCGGACTTCCCCACTGGTCTGAGGGAACCGTAACAGGCCGGCCAACAGACAGCTGGTCCAGACAACGGAGAGCGAAATTTCGCCGCTGAGGGTCAGGCCCATACACCCACGAGGTCCGGAGGATTAGGTGTCCGTCCGGCACCATTTCGCGCAGGACAGCTTCCGTCCGGGCTTTGCTCTGTGCATAATTACTCAGAGGATTGATCGAATCAGTCTCCCGTGACTCCTCACATGTCCCGTCGAAAACATGGTCGGTGGAATAATAGACGACCCTGGCCCTTGCCTGACGAGCGTAACCAGCGACAGTTCGTGGACCGCTGACATTCACGCGCTCGCAGAGATCGCGTTCCGACTCACAGCGGTCCACTGCGCAGAATGCTCCTGCGATCAAGATCAGTCCCGGCTTCACCTCGTCAAGGAGGATCCGCACGGCATTCTCATCGCCCAGGTCGAGGTGGAGATCTCCTGGCTGGCGATGCTGATGCACGGCGCAGACCAAGTCGTATCCCTTGGAAAAGGCGGCACGGAGGGCCGTTCCCAATTGGCCCGATGCCCCGATCAGGAGGCACCGCAAACTAGATCACCTCTGGATTTGGAATCGGCACAACGAAGCGACCGCCACGTTTTGCAAAGGGTTGCATCTGCCGCATAATCTCCTCGCGGAAATTCCAAGCCAGGATCAAGAGATGCGACGCTCCGCTGGCCTCCCACTCGGAGGCGGGCCTGACCGGGATGTGCGTTCCCGGCGTCAGCAGCCCCTGCTTGTGCGGGCTCTTGTCCAGGATCAGACTGAGACACCTTGCCACCTCAGGACAGTAATTGAGAAGGGTGTTGGCTTTAGCCGCAGCGCCGTAGCCGATCAGATAGGCACCAGACCGTTCGAGGTCGCCGATGAAGTCGACGAACTGCTCTCTCCAGGTACGAACATGATCAGCGAAGCGCTCGAGGTTGTCCGACCGGTGAATCCCGACTGTCTCCTCCTGCTGGAGCATCATTTGGACAGTCTCTGACTGGCGATAGGGCCCGCCGGCTCGTCTGATATGCATGAGGATCGACCCACCGTGCAAGTCTACCGGCTCGACCTCCACCAAGCTCATCCCATATTCCGCACAGAGTCTCGCTACTGGACGCAAGGAGACGTACGACAGGTGCTCGTGGTAAACCGTGTCAAACTCCAGATTGGAGAGAAGTTCCCCAAGATAGGGGACTTCGATTAGGAGCACCCCGTCCTTCCGAAGAAGCGCGGATGCCCCCCGAAGAAAGTCATGCAAGTCGTCGATGTGGGCAAAGACGTGCCGGCCCAGGATAGCTACAACCTCGCCGACCTGTTCATGCTGCTGGGTGGCGGTGGACTCGCAGAAAAATTCTGGGACTGTTGGTACCCCGTCCCGTTCGGCCAGCTCTGCAATATTTCGAGCCGGCTCGATACCGAGCACGCGAAGCCCTCGACGCTGAAAAGCTTTGAGGACCGTGCCGTCATTGCTGGCAACTTCGACGACCAGATCGGATGGCCCCCAGCCATACCGTTTCGTCAGACGAGTGGCCAGCCGGTCAGCATATTGCCCAACGGCATCAGAGGTGCTGGAAACATAGACATACTTACGATACAACTGTTCCGCTGGCACAACATATGTGAGCTGTACCAACCCGCAATCTCGGCATGCAGTCACGGCCAATGGGAACGTGGGCTCATCCTTGAACTCGACCGGCGAGGCCAGGAAGGAGTTGGCTAGCGGCGTCGCACCGAGGTCTAGAAACGGAGGAGGGAGAGGGGACCGGCATATTCGGCATTTGGTGTGATTACCCATGCCGCACCTTCCAATCGTAGGGGATAGTCGGAGTAAACGGATCGATCCGTGTGATCTCGCTTGGATCGTGCGGTATGCTGGCACAATTTGCTACAATAGCGCGCTCGCCCCCCACCGACGTAAATCCGTTCACCACGCCGGGCGGAACCCGCACAAGCTGGTAATTGACCTCCCCGAAGATGATTTCCTGTATCTGCCCGTGAGTTGGGCAATCCTTGCGCTGATCGAAGAGCACCAGCTTGATGCTTCCGTCCACCACCGCATAATTGATTGTCATCTTGGAATGCAGGTGCCAGCCCTTGATGATGCCAGGATAAATGACTGAAAAATAAATCTCCCCGAACCCCTCGAAATGCGGCGCGTCCGATCGAAGCATGTGCATCACCATGCCTCGTTCGTCCTGGATCCGTTTTAGGGCGAAGACCTTGACTCCCTCTATCACCGTACACCCTCCGCTTCGCGTTGAAAGAATTCCTGATAGGCCTTGATCGTCTCCTGCAGCCCCTGCTCGATCGTATATTGCGGCTGCCAATCCAATTCCCTTTTGGCTTTTTCGGCACTCAGGTACTGGTCCTGGATCTCATTGGTAGCTGTGTTCAGGACGACCGGTTGGAGGTCCTCACGCCCCATTAAGCGTCGAATGATCGCCGTCAATTCCAGAACGGTCAGAGGACGTTCATTGCTGAAATTGTACGCTTCTCCGAGCGCCCGTCCTTCCAGCAGATGCTGCGCCAGAAATACGTAGGCCAACACCGCGTCCTTAACATAGATGTAGTCTCTCTTCATCGTTCCATCGCTCCGGATAATTGGTCGTTGACCGTCGACCAACGAACGGATCGTACCCGGTACGATCCGATTGAAGTTGAGATCCCCACCTCCATAGAAATTGCCGCACCGGGTGATGGCCACCGGAACGCGATATGAGTGCCAATACATCGTGGCGAGGAGATCGGCACAACTCTTGGACGCATCGTATGGATGACGCCCGATTAATTGGGCGGCCTCGGTGTAGGGCAACGTCGCGTGCGAGCCATAGGCCTTGTCACTCGATGCGACGATGACAGCCCGAACCTTGGTCGAGCGCCGCCCAGCCTCGAGGATATTCCACGTCCCCTGAATGTTCGCCGAGAAGGTTGAGAGCGGATTGGCGTTTGCAATGCCCACTAGTGTCTGGGCGGCCAGGTGAAAGACAACCTCAATTTCATATTCGTTCAGAATCCGCTCGACGAGAAGGTAATCCTCGATCGTTCCTCGTACCGTCACAGCACGGGTGTCGAGTCGCAACCGGTAAAAATTCGACTGGGGAACCCAGTCGCGGACAAGTCCGACGACATCCGCGCCCTGCTGCACGAGCCAATCGGTCAACCAGGCCCCAACCAGGCCCGTACAACCCGTGACGAAGACCTTGCGTCGGCGCCACTGATCAACTGCCATGCGCCCCTACCTCCATACTTTCCATGGAGCGCTGCCGCTGCTCCATAGTTGATCCAGGAGCTTCAGCTCTCGGTAAGTGTCCATCGGCTGCCAAAATCCCTCATGCAAGTACACCATCAGCTCTCCGTCACTGGCAAGCTGCTGAAGAGGCTGGTTCTCCAACACCAAGTCATCACTCTTGTGGAGATACCGCTGTAAAAATTCCTGCTGAAAAACAAAGAAGCCTCCGTTGATAACACCTTCCGTCACTTGTGGCTTTTCGCTGAACTCTAATGCCTGTCCATCCGCATTGACGCGAAGTTCTCCAAAGCGCCCTGGGGGACGCACGCCCGTGACGGTTCCGATCTTTCCATGCTGGCGGTGGAATTTCATCAGCGCCGCCAAATCCACATTGCCAAGGCCGTCTCCATAGGTCAAGCAAAAGGTCTGGCTCTGCACATACCGCCCAGCTCGTGCCACACGGGCACCGGTCTGTGCCGTATCGCCGGTCTCCACCAACGTAACGTGCCAGTCCTCCTCCGAGTGACTATTGTGGTATTGAATCACTTCGGGCTGGCCTAACCGCACACTGATATCCGTGTTGTATGTGTGATAGTTTAGGAAATACTCTTTGATCACATGGCCCTTGTACCCAAGGCACAGAACAAAGTCCTTGGCCCCGGCGGTTGAGTAGAGTTTCATGATATGCCAGAGGATCGGTCGTCCGCCAACTTCGACCATCGGCTTTGGGCGGACCTCTGTCTCTTCTCGAAGGCGAGTTCCCATGCCTCCGCAGAGTATCACCACTGGAACGCCTTCCATGTCCCCTAACAAACGACTGCTCATCTGGTTATCGATTCCTTACGTATGGTTAGAGGCGAGTGCACCACCGAGCTGAGCATACAGCGCACCGTACATTTCTACGCCTCGCTGCAAGTCAAAATACTGCTCTGCCGTCTCTCGGCACCTGATGCGGACGAGAGGATCGCTCAACAGTTCCTTGATTTTGACAACGGACGCCGCAATGTCCCTCGCACCAGTCTCCGGCAAGACAACACCCACGCCGTGCTCCTGAACAATCCGCCCAGAGTCACCAACCCCATTGTTGATAACAACAGGAATGCCCGTGGCCAGGAACTCTCCCAGTTTTGTTGCAGATGATCCTTTTTTTGAAAAACAGGGCTTAATGAAGAATAGCCCGAAATCCATCAGTCGAAGATACGCCGGCATCGCCGAGAACTGCACCTTTACAAGAACCAATTGTTCATCCGGGATACCTGCACGGTTAGCATCCAGAGTCAACTTGCGGTGGTCCTCATGCGTTACCATGAGAATTTTCACCCGGTCAAGGTGCTGCGCCAGATAGGCAAGACATTCAAGCATGGGCTGGCGAAGGTACCAATTGCTAATGGTTCCCGTACACCCGATCACTAGATGACCATCCAATCCCAGCCTGGCGGCTAGTGCTTCGTCCCTGGTGCCAGGCGTAAAACGCCTGAGGTCCGTGCAGGTTGGGATCACAGCTATGGAGGTTTGACTACGCAGCCGATACCCCAGTGAAGGGAACGCGGCCACCCCTGCTTGAGTCAGCGATACGATGGCATCCGCTGACTCAAAAAATCGTCGTTCCCAGCCTTTGGTAATGCGGTAAATCATGGAGTCCTTGCGCCAATGTCCCGCATCCACTTTCTCATCGGCCCAAAACCCCCGCATATCAAAGAGAAATTTAGCTCCCCACAAATGTTTGAAGGCCAATGCAAGCAAGGCGGGCACGTATCCCCGCGCATGTACTATCTGAAACCGACCGGAACGAACGAGCAGCATCCCGGCAATCATAGCGCAGCACACATCAAAGGCGGTTGAAATGATCGGTGGTTGCTTGTGGTAACGTAACGGAATCCACTCAATTCCCTTGTGTTCAAGGCGACTCCGCATCGCTTCCTTACGGGCAGGGTCACAACAATCTCGGTCTTTCTCGAATGAAATCACTGTCATTCGAGTCCGTTCTGCAAGGCCCTCCATATAGGCGACGACTTGGGACTCGCCCAACGGTTCCAAAAGCCCATCATAGGATACATACAGTATACGTATCACAGAGTTTTTAGCGAAAATGACGTTCTGCATCTCTTGCGCATGCATAGAACAGGCGGCTCCCGTACCGCCAGTTCTTGCTGTGAAAGTTTGGGACACCAAGCCCTCTATGGCTGCGCCCAATCACCGGAGGAGGAATCCATTTCATGCGTGATCTCTGGACAGCACCATTGAGAGACTTTTCCCAAGATGATGCTCATTGCACCAAAATCCTGGCCATAGTTCGCTCGCGCCGACAGCACTGAAGATCAGAATAAATGGCAGAATGGGAACTTGGTACCATGAGGCTGAAAATATCAAAAAGTGGACCATGGCGATTGCAAAGTTTGCCGCCGATCGAAGCTGCCCCTCCAGAGCTTGCACCCTGTCAGACTTTGCAAGGTCCGTGGGCTTTTCGAAAGATGAGACGGTGATGCAATGGAACGGAGCCAGCTTGATCGGGCAGTTGACGACCTGCGATTCGCCTAAAGGCTCCAGATGGCCGTCGCATGAAATGTACAGATTCTCGCAGACAACGGCCTGTGCGTGGCTTCCCACCGATTGCTGGCGTATCCTTTTAGCATCTGGGGATCAGAGGGAGATGTGCTGCGGTGATCGTAAGAAGTCCGCCATAGCTTCACTAATCCGCACGACGCTGCGAGGGTCCATATGAGGGCCCATCGGCAGACTCAGAACGGTATTGGCCAGTTGTTCGGTGATCGGGAAATCACCAAGCTTATACCCTTGCTTTACGTAGGCGCCTGAAAGATGCGAGGGCACCGGATAATGAATCAGGGTGTCTGCGCCAACTTTCTTCAAACATTGCTGCAGCGTGTCACGTTTCTCATGGCGCACAACAAAGAGATGCCAGACAGGCTCAAGGCCCGTTGGCACAACTGGCAATATCAGATCGGGTACATTTATTAGGCACTTGAAGTACCTATCTGCGATCCGGCGTCGACGGTCGTTCCATTCGTCAAGATGCTTCAACTTGACTCGCAGAAAAGCCGCTTGGAGGGGATCAAGGCGCGTGTTCAGGCCTGGAATTTCGTGAAAGTATTTCTCTCGTGACCCATAATTGCGCAGCATGCGTACCTTGTCCGCCAACAGGTCACTATTGGTCACAACTGCCCCCGCATCCCCCATAGCGCCCAGGTTTTTGGCAGGGTAGAAACTAAACGCTCCGGCGTCGCCCAAGCCCCCCACTCGTCTCCCCTGATGCCGGGCTCCGTGCGCCTGCGACGCGTCTTCGACCACCAGTAAATCATGCCGGTGCGCAATTTCCAGAATCGCGTCCATGGCCGCCGGTTGGCCGTACAGATGTACCGGCAGAATCGCTTTTGTACGGTTTGTCACCGCCGCTTCGATCCGTGCTGGGTCGATGTTATATGTGTTGCCATGCGGCTCGACAGGAACCGGCGTCGCGCCGGCATAAGACACAGCCAGCCAAGTGGCGATGAACGTATGCGCCGGCACAATGACCTCATCACCGGGTCCAATTTCCAATGCCCGCATGATAAGATGTAGCGCGTCCAGTCCATTCCCCACTCCAATGCAGTGTTTGGTCCCGCAATATGCAGCGAACTCTATCTCGAAAGCCTCCACTTCCTGGCCGAGAATATACCAGCCCGATTCCATTACGCGTCGATACGCGGCATCAAGCTCGTCTTTAAGTTCCAGGTACTGGGGCCTTATGTCGAGAAACGGAACCTTCACACCCTCATCTCTTTAATGGCCGCAAGAAATTCGTTGTGGTCTCGGAAATAATCATTTTCATCATAGTACTCAGATGCCAGGACCGTACAGACCGACCCGGAAGAAAAATTGACTAATTCGCGCCAGATCAGATTCGGAATGTATAAGCCATAATAGCTGCGGTTAAGGCTGAACGTTTCCCTTTCACGACCATCGTCGACGACCACATCAAAGCTTCCAGACATCGCAATGACGAACTGCTGAAGATTCTTGTGTGCGTGCCCCCCCCTAGTCTCACCCCCCGGCACATCATAAAGGTGGTACACACGCTTGATTGCAAACGGCACATGTCTGTTGCCCTCGATAAAAGTCAAATTACCCCGAGGATCGTTGATTTTGGGCAAATCAATGATTCGACAGTGCTTGACGCTCACACTGCACTCCGCCCGCTTAGTGCCCCCGTTGTTTTCATGACGCGTGTGCGTCGTCTAACTGATAGATCCAAATGGCAGGTCCCGGCATGTACGTACCGGATTCCCCAAGCAACGGGAGATCTCGAAGCCGCTGCAAGTCCCTCAGCGACAAGACGGGAAACAACTGAAACAGGTGCTGGGATTTTGGGATGATGGAAAAGACCACCCTGTAAGCCACCGGCGAAGTCTCGACCACCTTGCGCCCTTGCTCGCTCCGCACCACAACATAGGCAGGCTTTACCTCTTCGAGGTCCTTCTTGGCCACGTTTTCAACCCTATGCAGATCGTACGATGGGATAGAAAGCGGAGCCCGATCGAGCGCCCGTAGTTTGGCCTGCACCATTTTTCCCGACCCTCCCTTTGCTTGAATCTCTTGCAGATCGCGGACCAATGTTGCCTTGCTTTCCTTCAGTTGAGGACCTTCCCAAATAAAAGTATGAATGGCTCCTTCGAGCAAGACGGAAGAGCCGCCGGGAATGTGGCTCTCAACCCATGTTCTGGCCATAGTCCGGGAATCTCCGCTAAGGCTCATACGGTTGAATACCCAGGCTTGCCCAACGTTGTCAACGACTACAAGTAGGATCAAACAAGCAACTGCCCAGCGAGAGAATTGAAATGAGGAAGACAGAATACTCGCCAACATGTATCCGACCGCAACGCACATGAATGGGATTGCCGACAGTTCATAGTGGGGTGCTTCTGCGCCCTTGCCCGCCAGGACCGAGACGGTCAGGGCCATGGTAAGGGTAAGCGGATACACAAGTAACAACAAACCGGCACCTAGCCGCTTCCAGAATATGAATATTGCCGCGCTATAGAATAGGCCGGCGAACACGATGCCTGTTGTGGTGGCATAGGTGCTCCACATATATCCATACCAACTGCCACGCCCTAGAGTTTGCGCAAATCGAGCACCTGAGTTCCCCTCTGTTACGAGAACTAGGGAGCGGACAAAGAGGCGTGTAGGATCCAACACTGCCGATGGCACGAAGCACACAAAAGTTACGAGGAAGGCCGCGCACCCCCACAAGAATGGCCTCCAGACGTTGACCCGTTGTGGCATGCTGCCCTGCCAGGCCGCTATCAGCAATAGCGGAATCCCCAATAAGCCAAGATACTTCGAGGCTGAAGCGGCAGCCAGTGCCACACCGGTCATGACGTAGAGGGACAACCGACTTGGCTGCTCCACAATCCTAATAGCGCTGTATAAGGAAAGCACCATGAAAAAAGTCAGAAATATATCGTCTTTTGCGAACGCCATGTAGACTAACGGGAATGAAATCGCAGCCAAGAACGAGGCGCAGAGCCCCACACGCCGATCAAATAACCTTTTCCCCACAGCGTAGACTAGCCATACAGTGCCCAGCGTGGCCGCCAGCATAACCATTCGTAAGATCAGCAGGAGTTGAGAAGGATCCATCACATAGGCAACGACAAAGTCATCCACGTTGGCAAACATGCCGGTCAAGCGACCAATCACAAACCACACGCCGAAACACGCAAACAGCAGAAAGTATACGATTCGGCTAAGGGGATATTCTTTAAAGGATCCCCCCATTATCTCCCCAGATCCAACGCGTAAGGCGCCATCCACATAATTTAGCTGGTCATGATTGTAGATATCAGGCAAGGTTCCATATATGCTCGGAAGCCTCAACGCCAGCGTCAATACTAAAATGGCACCCAGCAATAGCTGTGTGGCTCTGGGACTAGACCAATCAAATGACATGAGTCTCTCCTCTTCAGCAGCGAATTGCATTGACCTCCCCCCAGCTGTTAGGCCACCCTGTCAGTTAGTCATGCACACACCGGGTGCGGGGCGATGGTGTCGGGTGCCGGGGGCCGATACCCCAAGGCGCTGTGGGGCCGGAACCGATTATAGGCCTGCCGCCAGCGTTCAATCAAGATCTGCGCCTCCCGCAACGTATAGAAGAGTTCTCCGTTGAGCAACTCATCCCGAAACTTGCCATTGAACGACTCCACATAGCCATTCTCCCAGGGACTGCCTGGTTCGATAAACAGCGGCGCGATCTCGAGCTGGGCGAACCATTGCCGGAGTGA
>Ga0233425_10000831_pt1 | contig 74725 bp, 68 predicted proteins | sample Watercolumn_Towu_2_FD_181712 | JGI IMG/M metagenome (GOLD analysis project Ga0233425, IMG submission 181712) | Freshwater microbial communities from Lake Towuti, South Sulawesi, Indonesia - Watercolumn_Towuti2014_140_MG | ecosystem: Environmental > Aquatic > Freshwater > Lake | place... | reverse complement strand
ACGCCCACATGCGTCTGGAATCCGGATATTGAAAACCCCTCGAACTATTTCGATGACTGGAAGGAAATCAATCCATCGGTTCAGGTTGATAACGCGTTCAAGGTTCAATGGGAACTGTTTCTGCGTCATGTGGCAGCAGACGAACCATTCCCATGGACGTTCCTCGAAGGGGCTAAAGGTGTGCAGTTGGCTGAGCTGGCACTTAGGAGTTGGGAGGAGAGGAGATGGATCGATGTGCCGCGGCTGGAAGTCTAGTTATCACCACGCTGGGTCGGTTTCAGCATCAAGAATTCGATATCCGAGATTCAGAATTCTGGGGGTTCTGTCCCGACTGCCTCGTTGAATATCGAACAGGGAACACTGAGCATTGAATGTCGTAGGATCTTGGTAGAGGAAAGGTTGCTAGGGGTTTGACCTCAGATTCCCTGCCAGTTCCTGCATCACACCCACCCGTGAAGTTCCCTTCTCATTCCCATAAACGCCAAACAAGTACTTGCCTTTCCACCCCCACTCCATCACTCCATTATGCGGGTCGACCACCTTCAACCATCCGTTCTGAAGTGTCGTGATGTCCTCTTTCTTGAGACTTTCTAGGTACGTAGCCACTAACTTCTGAACCTGGTCCGAGTTCTCCGTCTCGATCAAGAAGGCTTTGAAAGGGCCGTTGACGTCATAGGTCGCAACATAGGCACCGTTCAGAAAACTGTAACCAAGAAAACTCTTCGCGATGTATTGCTCTGTGTTTGCAGTCCTTCCCGACCTGGGGAATGTCGCCAACAAAGGCGGCCACGTTTTTGGCTCCTTCAGATGTGACTCAACCTTCTGCGCAATGGAGAGGAGCCCGTCCTGAACTTTGTCCGACGCCTGGACAGAAGATATTTTCACGTAGTACGTTCCTGCCAGGAAGTTGAGGACGCCCTTTTCTCGATAGCCTTGAACTCCGAGTTGGAGAAAATGGTAGTCCGGGTAGCGCTCTTGCGAATAGATCCCAAATGCATCGGCCGCCGAGGCGTGACGATACAGCTCAACTTTGATCTCGACATCCTCGTTGTTGGCGTAGCGGCCGAGGTGTAGGTCAACGAAATTGTATTCCAGAAACAAGTCGGCCGCACCATCGATCAGGTCCCATAGATTGTCCGGCTTGTAGACAGTCTGCTCGACCATAAGCTTCCACCGGGGAACTTCAGGAAGAAAAGGCCGCGTCTCCTGCCCGACTGAGAGCTCGAACAGAACTGAGAACAGTGCTGCGATGAAAAGCGACTGACGTTTCATGTCGGTTTCCTTAGGCCAGGAACTCTGACGGAACGCGGGACAACCTCGACACATCGGAGATCCGGTCTGCGATGTCGAAACCTTTGACGCAGCTCGCAGTGCAAGCCGAGCACTCTCTGCACGGTTCATCAGAAAGCCCAAGTTCGGCAAGCAGTGACTGTGCTAGCTCGGGTTGCCTGTAGCCGTAGGTGTACATGTAGGCCCTCATGATTTCTGGAATCGGCAAGCCCATTGCACAACCCGCCGCGCAACTCTCGCATCCTTGACAGTAGAGCCCCGTCTCGGATTTCCCCATCGCCAGATCCGAGCGCTCCTGGTCTGTCATCGCCAGGTCGTAATTCACGCTCATGTTCATGTTGAGGTGGTCAAAATTGATGTTCCCGGGAATGGCGGTCGTGACGTTCGGGTCGCTAAGAACAAACTTGAGCGCTGCTTTGCAGTTGATCGGCTTCTTCCGTTCTTTGTCGTGGAATCCACCGGCCATCGTTTTCATCGCAACGATTCCTATTCCTGCTTTGGCCGCTTTGGCAATCGCCTCCTTGACCTTTGGATAGTGATCCTGCTTGAAATTGACCGACGTAAGGACCACATCATAGATACCACTTTCAATAGCCGCCATGATAACTTCCGGCTCGTTCTTATGCGTGGACATCCCAACGAATCTTGCCTTACCTGTCTCCTTTGCCGTCTGCACCGCCTCCAGCATAGCAGGATAGAGCGCAGCGTCGCGCGTTGAAATGCTATGGACGTAGAGAATATCCACGTAGTCGAGCTTCAAGCGCTTCAAGCTGATGTCGAGTTTCTCGAGGAAGGCCTTGCTTGTCGAACCTGGTTTCAGAAGGCCAGTTTTGTTATCTGTTTCTTCAGGCGGAACTTTGGTTGCGATGACGAATGAGTTGCGGGCTCGATCCTTGAAGACCTCCCCGAGCATCTCCTCATTCCGCCCTCGCTGATAACCATGAGCGGTATCGTAATGAACGATTCCTCCCTCAATAGCCGATCGCACGAGTGCAGGGTTGTCTGCCCGCATGACTCCAAAACTGACAATCGGGAGTTCTATGCCTGTCTTGCCGAGCTTACGTGTCAATATCTTTTTCTCGCTCGTGGAGGCCTGGGCACTCGCGCATCCGGATTGTGTCAGAGCCCCCGCGGTGAGAATCGCTCCCGACGTCCCAAGAAGCGATGATTTCAGAAACTGTCGGCGATCGAACCTTTGCATAGAAATCTCCCTGTAAGTGAGTTGCGAAAACGGTGTGTGGTGGTGGGAAATGGTAACAATTTTGTCTTTCAGATTCCAGCCATGACTCAAGATGTGCTTCGAGAACTCGACTCTTTGACGTAGGAGGCGTACGGAGTCTCAGCTTGAATCCAGAGCATTTCAGCTTTGCACCCTGTCTGTTAAGCTGAGCCTGCCTTGTCTTTAGGTTATCGAATTCGTATTTTGGTGCCGGGAATAAACCCGACCAATTCAGTCCACTACATTCTCTTCCAGGATCTTCGATGGGCAAAACTCCACCTGTGGTGCTCGTCACCGGCGCGAGCCGCGGACTTGGGCGTGGCATTGCGGTAGAACTAGCATCGTGCGGCTATTCAGTCGGGATCAACTTCGCGCAGGACCGCAAAGCCGCACTTGAGACTGTCCGAATTTGCAGGTCAAAGGCCTCCGGGAAGAACCAGAAGTTTGTTCCTCTCCAGGCCGATCTCGGAGAATCTGAAGGTGTGCAGGCACTTTTCGACGGGACAATCGGGGCGTTTGGACGGATTGATGCTCTTGTGAACAATGCCGGAGTGGCGCCACGTCAACGCGCCGACATTACGGAAATGTCAGAGGAGTCGTTTGCCAGGGTTCTCAAAGTAAACCTTCAAGGCCCCTTCTTCCTGACGCAACACGTAGCAAACTACTGGCTTCAGAAAAAAACTCGGCCGGTCCTGGCGCACGGATTCAAAGTTGTTTTTATTTCTTCGATCTCCGCTCTGGCTGCCTCGCTAAACCGGGGGGAATACTGCATCTCAAAGGCGGGCCTGGGAATGGCAAACAAACTTTGGGCTCTGCGACTTGCCAGGCATGGAATCCAGGTCTACGAGCTTCGCCCGGGAATTATGGCGACCGATATGACAAGTGCCGTGAAAGAGAAGTACGACGAACGACTCGCCAATGGCCTTGTGCCGATGTATCGGTGGGGAACAGCGGAAGACGTGGGAAAAGCGGTGCGCTCGCTCCTCGCTGGAGATTTTGCCTTCTCAACTGGAGAGGTAGTGTATGTCGACGGCGGCCTCCACATTCAAAGTCTCTAACATCGCATGATAAAGATCGATCAGAATCGGACCCTACAATCGCTCCTCCCGGCACTGGAGAGAGTTTTCGAGATCTCTGCGCAGAAAATCCACAACATCGAAAAGAACTGGGATCCCGGCAAAGGAGCACCTGTCTTCACGGTGAAGGGCTCCTACACGTCCCGGGGCTGGACAGAGTGGACACAAGGATTTCAGTACGGGTCGGCGATCCTCCAGTTCGACGCCACGAACGATCGGGGTGCTCTCGAGATCGGGACGAAAGGAACGTTGCGTGTGATGCCGAAGCACATCAGCCATATTGGTGTGCACGATCACGGCTTCAATACGATCAGTACCTGTGGAAACATACTGAGACTCTTGCGGGAGGAGAAACTCCCTGCGAACGAGTGGGAGCAGAACTACTTCGAGCTGGCGGTCAAAGCGAGTGGAGCAGTACAGGCTGCACGTTGGACGGAGATCGGAGAGCATCAGGGGTATGTCTATTCCTTCAACGGTCCGCACTCGCTCTTCGCCGACACGATCAGGTCGCTTCGCGTCCTCGCAGTCGCTCATCAGCTCGGTCATGTCTTGATGGGGGAAAAGGACCGCAAAATCAATTTACTCGAGCGGCTCCTCCAGCATGCCGAAACGACAGCACGATACAACATCTATTACGGTGAAGGGCGCGATGCGTTCGACGTGTGCGGCAGGGTGGCACACGAATCGATCTTCAACACGAACGATGGGTCGTATCGCTGCCCAAGTACGCAACAAGGGTATTCACCGTTCTCCACGTGGACGCGGGGACTCGCGTGGATTCTTCTCGGTTATGCAGAGGAACTCGAATTTCTCGAAAGCTTGTCGGAGGAAGAACTTGACCACTTCGGCGGCAAGAAGAAAATCACGCAGGCCTTTTCGAGCGTTGCCGGCGCGGTAGCGGATTACTACATTTCCAGTACGCCGGTCGATGGTATTCCATACTGGGATACAGGAGCGCCCGGTTTGTCAAACCTCGGAAACTATCTGAGTCGCCCGGCTGATCCTTTCAACGAGCATGAACCCGTCGACAGCTCGGCAGCCTCGATTGCCGCACAAGGCCTTGTCCGGCTTGGCAACTATCTGCACTCAAAGGGCGACACCGTGCGAGGCAGACACTACCTCCAGTCCGGGCTGACGGTGGCGGCGCGCGTGTTCGATACGCCGTACCTCTCGACTGATTCGAGTCATCAAGGTCTCATCCTCCACTCTGTCTATCATCGCCCGAATGGATGGGACTATGTGCCGGAGGGGAAGAAGATACCTTGCGGCGAAGCATCCATGTGGGGTGACTATCACGCTCGGGAGCTCGCCCTTTTGCTCTGGCGCATGGCAAAGAACGAGACCTACTATACCTTCTATCTGAAGTGAGCCTATGAATCGGAACGAAACGGTCGCTCAGGTTATCGAGTACGGTGTTGTCGCTGTCATCAGGATGAAAGACACCGGCAGACTCCTGAAAGTCATCGAGGGGGTACGGGAGGGTGGGGTCAAGTGCATCGAAATTACAATGACAGTCCCCGGAGCTGTTGAGATTATTCGCGAGTTGTCGACATCGGCCCCAAAGGATGTGCTTATTGGTGCTGGGACCGTTGTGGATGCAGAAACGGCCGGCAAGGTTATGGACGCCGGGGCGCGTTTTGTGGTTGGACCGGTGTTGAACCTGGATATGATCGCAGCATGCAGCAAGCGGGAAATCCCTGTTCTACCCGGATGCTACACACCTACCGAGATTCACAAGGCCTGGACTGCGGGAGCAGGTATCATCAAGGTGTTCCCTGCCACCACCTTGGGACCGAAGTACTTCAAAGATCTTCGTGGCCCGTTTCCCGATATCCGCCTCATGCCGACCGGCGGCGTAACGATCGATAACGTCGGTGAATGGATTCTCGCAGGAGCGTGTGCAGTTGGGATCGGAAGTGACTTACTGGACAAGAAGGCGATCGACGAGTCGAAGTATGAAGTGCTGGCGGAACGAGCAGCGAAGATGGTAAACAACGTGCGCGTTGCCCGCGCTTCACTGCAGAAATAGTTGTGCTGAGCAGGCCTGGTCGGGATTCGACGAGCTCAATCCCGACCTTGATTTATCGCTCCTTGCATACCTCGAGGGGGGCGACTTGCTTCTCGGTCATATCCTACCGCTTTTTGAGACTCACTCCGTAAGATCCTTTGAGAACTTTCCCCGGCTTCAGCAACATCAATCCCATTCCGTTATTGAACGCATTTGGCGCACAGGTCCACGGCTCGACCGCGATGGATGTGCCGGTTGCTGGTCTGTAGACGACCAGATATCTGTATTTTCCCGCCCCTGCTTCCTGCCACAGGCGAATCTCTACCCGGGACTTTGGATCAATGATCCTCGTGGTCACTCGTCTTCTTTTGGTTCCGAAATCGTATACCGCCGGAATCTCCTTTTGCCGGAGTGGAATTGTCACTTCTCCTGAGGTCGATTTCTGTGACGTACCGGTCGGGACCTTGTAAGGCGATGTTACGTCGACGACAGAATGTTTTGGCAAAGAAAGCGACAGCCGCTTGACGGAGCCAGCTGTCTTGAAGTATGGATGCCATCCGTCGCCCATGGGGATGATTGTTGAGTCGGTGTTGAGGATCTCCGTCGTGCACGAAAACGAACTCTCACTCAATTTGTACGTCAGGCGCATCCTGAACTTGAAGGGGTAGCCTTTCGTCTTCCTGTTGTGCTCCCAGGAAAGAACCACGGAGGCATAGTCAGAGCGTGCTATCGATTTGTCGATCTGAAACGGCTTGTCTGCTGTGAAGCCGTGAATCGCGAAATTTCCTTTGGAGTTCACCTTGAGTTTGTATCTTGCACCGCCGACGCTGTAGGTGCCGTCCACAATCCTGCCAGGGAAAGGCGCCAGTTTGACGCCGGCAAAGTGTACGTTGCGAAGTATCTCAGCGATAGTCCGGGGCGATTCAAGAATTGAGAAGATCTTCTTGCCGGCCCGTAGACCGATTTCGTGTACCCGCCCGCCGAGAAAAGGGAAGATCGTGGCATACTCTCCCGATTCGAAGTTGACCAATCTGATGATGCGCAACCGACGGCGGTCAATGTTCGTGAGACCGGTGTGCTTCTGAGGTTCGTTCCTTCTGGTTTTCAAGGGAGCTCCGTAGGTGGGCGTGAATATCATTTGGCGAATTGATGTTGTGAAGCAAATGAGGGTGAAAAAACCTGAGTTGTGGTCCGATCTGTAGTGTTGTGTACTTCCCCAATCCGACAAGAACCTTCGTCACACTGAGAGATTCCTCCTTGAGGCAATGTTCGATGTGGGGCAGGGAAGCTGGATCGTAGATGCCACAGAGAGGCTGAACGGTGTCTTCAGTAGACGCGACGATCGTCTGGTGATCGTTTCGGGCGTGAAGCAGAAACTCGACGAGAGCAGGAGTGACAAACGGCAGGTCGGAGGCGAGAACGAAAACAGGCCGTCCTTTGGCTGCGGCGAGACACGCATGCAGCCCACCCAGGGGGCCGCGATCCTCGATGATGTCTGTGATCTCCGGGAGGCCGAGAAACGAGTACCGTGGTGCCTTTCCGGATGAAACGACCACATCAGAGAATACACTCGTCAGCGTGTGTGCGGCATATGCGATAAGAGGCACGCCGCCGAGGAGAAGTGTGGCTTTGTCTGATCCCATCCGGGAGCTCGTCCCCCCAGCGAGGATTGCGCCCATGACGTCTTTTCTCAACGGCATCAGCCCTTCCGAGGATGAGCTTTCGGATTCACGATATCGTCGATCCAGCTCATGGCAGCCATCGCCGAGGGAAATCCGATTGTTGGTATTGCCAGGAGGGCGACATGGCGGAGCTCTTCTTTGGTTGCTCCGGCATCGATCGCTTTCCGGATGTGCGAGTGTGCTCCGCCCTCAAGACGTGCCCCGATGGAAATGGCGAGCTTCAGGAGAGCTCTGGTCTTATCGTCGAGCGGTCCTGCAGCATGACACGCTGTTCCAAGTGCCTCGTATGCTTTGGTTATGTCGCGATACTTCTTTGTGAATTCCTGGTAGCGTTTTGGAATCTTCTGCATATATCCACCTCATAGCGTCTGGAGTTTGTTAGGAAGCACAAAGCCCTCGGAATATGCAGAGGGCTTTGATGGACGAAGCTACGAATCGATCGACACGGAGTCAAGCTGCTTCTCAGCAGCCTTCCTTCTTCTTCTTGGGACCTGAAATCTTTGGTTGTGTCCCGGACGGAGCCTCCAGCTTGGGGAGGGCCATTGTTGGTGTCGCAGCAACGGCTGTTCCGCCGATCTGCGGAGTTCCGCCAAAGAATTGGCTCACGAGTTTCGACTTCTCGAAGGCCGCAACTTCTTGCGGCGAAGCATTGTCGGCAAGTCTCGGGAAAAGCACTTTGTCCTTCCACTCCTCGAGTCCGCCTCTCAAGATATAGACTCCTTTGTACCCATTTGCTTTGAGCAAGAACCACGCTTGGGCAGAGTGAATTCCTCCTTCGGAATACAGAATGATCTTCTCGCCTCGCTCCAATTGACCGTCGCCCAGGGTGGGAAGGAGAATGTTCTCGGCCGTCGGTATGTGATACTCTGCAAAGTCCTTCTCTTTCCTCAGATCGACTAGTCTGTAATCAACATTTCCGGCAATAATCCATCCCGCAAGTTCTTCAGGCGAGATGTGGTCAATTTCTTTCTCAACGATCGATGCGAGTTCCTGAGAGTCGATTTTGCTTGTGAAACCTCGATATGGGGAGCCTGCGAAGACGGCCAGAAATCCGAGCACGCCTACGACAATGGCCAGTTTCTGGTTCAGCGTCAGTGAACTGAGAGAGAATTTCATGATTGTGCCTCCTTCGCCTTTGCGGCAAATTTCTTCTCGACCCATGATCCGCCCGCAAAACCGCCGATGGCCATAAGGACGACAAGAAACACCACGAGGCCGTACGGGATGCCGAAGTACTGCGGTATCGTGACCTGGCCCATCGCCGTCGATTCGTAGAAGCCTGAGAGGAGAGGAAAAACCTCCCCGAACACGAAAATCCCGACGATGATGCCGCCGAGGTAGACAAATCCGTCCAGTTTACCTGTTGCTGCGGCTACACAGGAGGTGCCTGGGCAATAGCCTCCGATCACGAAGCCTGCCCCAAGAATTAGCCCACCCACTGTTTGGGGGATGAGGTAGGTTGGACTCACGAAGACGAGAGAGAGATCGACTAATCCTGCCCACGATAGCCAGAACAATCCAACCATCGCCGTAATGATGGCTGTGAACATCACTTTGAAGACGGCGAGGTCTGTGAAGTAGAACTGTGCGCAGAGTTTTCTTGCGCTGCCGAAACCTGCGCGTTCGAGAAAGAATCCGAATCCAATTCCAATGATGAAGGCAACGATCAGGCTCACATCATCGCCGAAGAGGCCAAATTTGAAGAAGGGTGCGTTCATGTCCATTGTCTCCTTATGAAGTATGCAAGCGCATAGGCTCCTCCGAAAACCGCCAGCATGAATGCCCAGCTTCCGAGCCCGAGAAGCGCTCCTCCAGTCAACGCCTGACCACTGGTGCATCCGCGGGCGAGCTTGGCGCCGAATCCCATAATAATCCCGCCAACGAATGCGAATCCGAACCGACCACCCACAGAGATGCGCGGGCCTTTCTCAACTCCCTTCTTAACCCTTCCCGCCAGGATTCCGGAAATGAATCCCCCTGCGATTGCTCCGAGTACTTCGAAAACGAGCCAATCCTTCAGAGGACTTTTTGTGCCGTCACCGAGATACTCGGCGTAAAAACTGTTTGATGCTGCATGTGCCGGAACTACCGTCTGGACTGTCGCGGCAACGAGCGACGAGAACGCTCCGGATGCTCCGAGTCCGCGCCCCATGACTACGAACGCTGCAAGCAGGACGAGACCAAGGCCTAGTCCGGCGACGTATGGATTCCAGTACGGCTGCGCTTCCCTGGCGGCCCGAGCCTTCGACTGAGCCCGGACTTCGTCAAGGACCACCGCTTTTTCAGATGCTGCCATGTTTGTTCCTCCGAATTCAGAGATTTTGATTCTGGAACAGCAACCTCCTTAACGAGCGAGGGATTGATGCATATAGTGACTGTACTGACCAGCATAGACGACAACAAATCGAAGCACCAGTCCTCCGGCGAGTACGAACAACGGCGGGATCACGGTATGCTTTACCTTCTCATTCACCGCCAGGAGCTGGACGAACAGTGGGAGGACTATTCCCATCCCCACCACCAGCACCCAGAACGCCGGGGCATACGGTCCTTTGAGGATCAAATATGCAGCTTCGATATGGACCGAGGTCGATGTGAGTAAGCCGCTGATGAATCCGCCGATCACAAATAGCTCGAGTGTCAGAAACGCGTTGTCCGCTTTTGCGAGAAGAACTCGTTCATGTTTGTCTGGGGCAATCATATGTACAAACGCGGCCGCCGAACTCAGACCGGAGACAAGGAAGAGCATCCAAAGCATGGCACTGTTCCAGAGAGGTCGTGCCCCGATCGAACTCAGCAGCACGCCAGTGTACATGCCAAGGAGGATGCCGAGAAGGATGTTCAGGATCCCGATGTTCTTGATGAGGAAAGGGTGTTCGTTGATCTTTTGTGAGAGTTTATCGAAGGCCGGAACGATATTCTTGAACCTATCAGGGATACGGATGAGTGTGTTTGCCCAGAGCGCGGGGTAGACCAGTATTAGAATCCACGCGCCCCACGACATCGGAGAGGCGATCTTGAATGTCGTGTACAGTCTCCAGACATACGGTTTGTGCTCGAGATCCAGAAACAGCGCCAGCATACCGAGCGTCAGCAGGACGAGGCTGATATGAGGAAGATAGAAACTGCTGAACACGTTTTTCTTGTACTGGCCTTTGAGAGTAAAGTACCCTGAAATGATCATGATGCCGGCGACGAGGCCACCAATAAAGAGGTAGACCGGAATCTCCCAACCCCAGATGTGAAGGCTGGGATCGATCAGTTCGTTATGTCGCGTTGTTGTCAGTTCGTGCATGCGTGCCTCAGACGAGATAATACACCTGTGGTTTCGTCCCGGTCTCTGGGATCAGCGTGTGATATTTGCGCGACGCCAGGAGCTTCGAGACCGCGCTGTTCGGATTTTCAAGATCTCCAAATGTCATGCAGTGCGTCGGACAGACAGAGACACACGCGGGATCAAGCGATTGTTCCACTCTGTGAATGCAGAAGGTGCACTTGTCGGCATATCCGTCGGGATGGATGAAACGGGCATCATATGGACACGAGGCGAGACACGCCTTGCAGCCGATACACATGCCGTGATCGACAAGGACGACGCCGCCCCGATCGTGAACGTGGCTTGCTCCTGTTGGGCAGCAATAGACACAAGGCGGATTGTCGCATTGGTTGCATCGTTCGCTGCGAATCTCCATGTGGAGCGTGGGATACTTGCCCGTGACGTCTTGAGTGATCCAATCCCGGTTGAATCCTTCGGGAACATTGTTCTCCGTCTTGCACGCGACGACGCAATCCATGCAACCGACGCACTTCGTTGTATCGATGACCATTCCGTATCGAGCCATGTTACGCCTCCACCGCTTCAATCGTGACAAAATTCACGTTCATCGCTGTGCCACCCATCAGCGGATCGGTTTTGTAGCGCGTGATAAGCTGGGCGTCACTTGCGCCTTTGCGGTAGGCGTGACGAAGGCCCTTTGCAGTATGGCCAAAGCCGTGCACGAGATAGACACAATCGGGCCTGATGCGCTCGGTTGCCTTCACTTTTACTTTGTTGCTTACGACACCATCCTGGTTCCTCAGCGCAACGTACTGACCACTCCGTAATTCCATCCGAGCAGCTACAACGGCATTGATCCAGACTTCATTCTCATCCATCATGTCGGAGAGGATCCGGTTGGTGTGCGTCCGGCTGAACGAATGAACAGGCGCTCTGCCGTAGAGGAGGCGGAACGATCCGGGCGGGCCGGCCTCCGGGCTTTGGTATTTCGGGACTGGATCAAAGCCTGCCTTTTGGAGCTGAAGGGAGTAGAACTCAATCTTGCCTGACGGTGTCGGGAATTCAGCCGGCACACCCTCGTCGAAGTAGTTTGGCTGCTTTTGACCGCGTATGATGCCCTTCTTCCTTAGCTCATCGTAGCTGTATCCGGCGGCGGTAAGACGCTGGCGAAAATAGTCTTCGATCGTATCCCATGGATAGTAGTTTCCGAGTCCAAGCCTCTTGGCGAGCTCTCTTGCCATCCACCAGTTCGGCTTCTGGTCGTGTGGAGCCTCGATGACCGGCTGCCGCAAGGCGATGAATGGCTCTCTGAACCATTCCACATTCAAATCATCGTGCCGCTCGAGGTAGACAGACTCAGGAAGCACTACGTCTGCCCAGCCAGCGATCTCGCTTGGAACGACGTCAACTACTACCATCAGGTCAAGGTTTTGGATGGCCTTAATGGTCTCCTCTTCATTCGGCAGAGCATGGAGCAGGTTCGTGGCATACACCATCCAGCCTTTGATCGGGTACGGTGAGCCCGTCAGGGTCGCTTCGCGTATGCCTGTTGTGATCGTTTCGTGCGCGAAAGGATACTTGTGGTTTGGATTATCGACCTTCGGTTTCGCCGGTTTTGGGTATTCGGGGTACGGATAAGAAGGAACATCCATGCTGGCAGGATAGTAGAATCCTCCTTTCCGGCCCCAGCTCCCCAGAAGAGCGTTCAGAAGTGCAATGGCGCGGCTGCGTTGTGCGTCATCGCCATACCAGGTAACACGGCGGCCCGGATGCACGAGGGTGGCGGGTCCATATCGGGCCATCTCACGAGCCGTCTCTCTGATGACCTCAGGATCGATTCCGGTTTGCGGATACGCCCACTCGGGAGTATTCTGGCTGATGAGCGCCGCGAATTGTTCAAAGCCGAATCCGTGCTTGGCAACATACTCCTTGTCATACAGACCTTCTTTGACGATTACATTCATCCAGGCGAGGATGAGGGCCAGATCGGTGCCCGGCTTGATGGGGAGATAATACTTGGCTTTGCTTGCAGCCACCGAGTAGCGCGGATCGACGACGATAATGGAAGCACGGTTGTCGATCGCGTCGGCGAATTCCTGCACCTGCGTGTTGTGCATATTCTCGCCGAGGTGGCTGCCAATAAGCACGAGACACTTCGCATTCTTGATGTCGGTGCGCTCAGGGGAGCTGACGTCTTCTCCGAACGTGAGCCGGAAACCGACGTCACGCGGTCCGCGACATTGAGCGAAGGAGGGAGCTGAAATGTTGGGCGAGCCGAAGGCTTTTATTGTGTGTTTGAGGAAGTTGCCTCCGATTCCATGGCTGAAAAGGGCGACTGCTTCGGGACCGTACTCGGATTTGATCTTCTGCATTTTCTCAGCGATGTATCCGAGTGCCTCATCCCACGTAACTTCCTGCCACACCTCTTCGCCGCGCTGTTGCTTGCGAATGAGGGGAGCGCGAAGCCGGTCTGGATCAAAGTGAGCTCCGACTCCACCCGTACCTCTCGGGCAGAGGCGTCCGCGTGAAAGCGGATCTTCTGGATTGCCTTCGACTTTCCAGAGTTCGCCGTCCCTGACGTATGCTATGGTGCCGCATTTCCAGAAGCAGATGTCGCAATAGGTTGGGATTTTCTGGACGCCCTTCTTCTTCTCAAAGGGGGATTTTGATTCGCGCGCGGAGAGGGCATATCCTGCCGCGGCGAGGCTTATGGTGCCTGCAGAGAGTTTGAGGAATCTTCTTCTTGAAAGTGAATTCATGTCGGTATTCGTCTTTGATGGAGTCGTCTAGGGTCTTGGGGACATGTTGACGATGCTCTGCTTTACCTTACCGCAATCGGAGAAATGGATGTAGACTTCGCATTCGCGACAGTCCAGAGACGCGCAGATATTCTTGCGGTGTTCGTACGACCAGCATGGACCGGCGTGTCCTGTGTATGCCTCGCAGTTCTTTCTATCGTCTTCGGAGCACTGGATGATATTCCAGCAAGGGATCATGGCGAGGATGTTCTTGATACCTGCGATGCCGAATTTCTGTTCATTAATGGCTTTGCGGATGCATTTGAGACGTTCCACATCGTTCTGGCAGTATCGGCGCTGGTTGGTGTCGGACTTCTGGGGGAGGATGAGGCCTTCGCGCTCGTACATGCGCAGAGTGAAGACCGAGATGCCGAGCATTCGGGCGACAGTGCCGATGGAGTAGATCGGGGCGTTCATCTCCGACTCTTGTTGGTTCTCTTGTGATTCTCGCATATTCATGTTGACATTTATAGATGTCAAGAAATATGCCAATGGAAGGAGTGCCTAGACTTGAGAAAATTCGGCATATGCACGCAGCTGAAGTTTCAGATGTCGGAATTTCCGCAGAATTCTCATCAGAATTGGGAAGGGAGGAAGCAGGCATGGACGATGCCGACGCTCAATCATTGGCGGTCGGATCTTTCGCATTACTGTGCGATCGATTGGCAAATCCGCAATAATTCGGAAATAGGGCGGAAAAAGCCTTGACAGGGATTCGCGAAAGGATTATTTTGCGCCCAACATCCGGAGTTGTGAGCCCCATCTAATACCAGGAGGTCACATTTGGTTCTGTCCTATTCAGTGTGTGTGAGGATTCGAGGTCGGAAGAAATGAAGGCTAGGCCGTTTTCGAGAGTTCTTCAGCTTTGGATACCGACCCTTTTCGTCCTAGTGAGTGCTGCCGTGGTGGGTCAAGAAGTACAAGGACTTCATGTCCCCCAGTTACTGATTGTGGCAGTGAGCTCCCTCTTGGGGATCATCGCAGTACTTCTATTCAGATCCGAACTGAGTTGGAGTACCTCAATTGCGTGGATGAACTTCGCCGTACTTTTCCTCATTAACGCGTTGATGGGCGTTGTATTTCCGCTACTTTCTAGGTGGCTTGAGCCGTTTTCACGTGGCGCTGATGTCTACATCTATCAGTATTTCACGTCGTTCTACTTTCTGATGTTAGGGATAAGTGTCACTTATCTCCTTATCGAACGCGTTTCAAGTACAATTAGCTCTTTGAGGAGATTTGCCATTGCCGTGCTAATTATTGCCCTCCCTTGGACCATTCTGTTTAACGACTACCTTGTAAACGCTCGCTATCTTTTTGATATCCGAGAGTCTCAACAAATTGATGAGATCAAGCGGACTGTTGAAGCTTTGAGGGCTCAAGGGAATCCAAATCCCTCTGTAAGAGATGTGGTCGACTCTTCAAGGATGAATTTGCTCGGGCCCGATGTGCGCTTGCTGAATGAGGGAAATGTAATCAAAATATTGCCGTATGCGCTCGGTAACAATGATGCTGCGCTCTTCTATCGCCCATTTTGGACCTCGTGTGCTTGGATGAGTGCGCTAGTGGTTGTATTGATGTTGGGATTCTTGCTCCTTAGATACTTCAGAGATTTTCCTTCAAGCGCATATGCCGAGAAGATATCTTGGCTGTTAGTTCCATATGTATTTGTTGAGGCACTGCACTACTTTGTTCTTGTAGAAGCCAAGTCTTGGGATGCCGCGATGGCATTCTTGAGAATAGGGGGAACTATCACATTCATCATCATGATCCCGCTTACATACTTGTTCTATCTGAAGCTAAAGTTCCTCAACAGTATTGAAGGCAACTATTATGAGAGCAAGCTTGTAGAGTCGTCTGCCGGTATCACCCGCTGGCGCGATGCGTTGGATAATTGGATCATTCGGCAATTCATGCATGATGCCGAGTTGAACCGAAGATTCTTAATCCGTGACGATTTTCGGCAGCAAAGAGATTCTGAAGAATAGTTCATCACATCTAGAGGCCACTAGGAATGGAAATTATCGGTTCAAGTCAAGCCATGAAGCGGGTGAAAGAGGAAGTCAGAAAACTCTCCAAAGGCCGGAAGAACGTTTTTGTGATAGGAGAGGATGGTGTAGGGAAGGGTCTCGTCGCCGAGATGATCCACCTGGGCGGGAGGGATGCCCGAAAGCCATACGTGCGATTGAATGTAGCCGGAATAGATCCCGGTAAGATGAAGAAGCTGGTGGAATCGACAATTGAATCCGGGGAATTCATTAATCCGGTCGCGCCGGACCACGGCAACTTCAAGATCGTTGACGGCACAACCATAATCCTTGAAGATCTCGATCGCTCCGGATTGGCGGTGCAACGCTCCGTCTGTGACTTGCTCGCCTTCGCAGGGAAGTCGCGCAGGGGACTACGCATGATGATCCTTCTCAGCGTGCCGATAGCTCAATCGGTGAGGGATGGACAGATCCTCTCTTGCGTGGCGGAAGAGACGAAGTACTGGGAACTAGTGAAAGTGCCACCTTTGCGTGAGAGGGCGGAGGATATTCCAGAGTTGGTGGAGTTCTTCGTGAAAGAAATCGGCAACGATCTTGGGATGAGCGGGATGGTCATAGATGCTAATGCCATCGGAGTGCTTGTGCGACAGGAATGGAAAGAGAACGTTCGTGAGCTGAAACGCCTGGTCGAGCGGAGCATGGTGCTCACTCGGGATAGACGTGTGTTCAAACTGCCGGCAGGTTTGGTGAACGAGCAGGCCGAGCTGACGCGAGTTCTCGACAGGATCGAAGAGGGAACAGATTTCGCACTCGACAACTCCATGGAGATCATTGAAAAGGGAATCCTCCTCAGGACTCTGGAGAAGTTCGAATTCAATCAGAGTCGCACCGCACGATTTCTTAAGATGACCGAGGATACACTCCGTTACCGCATGAAAAAGCTGGGTATCCCAACGGCCCGCAAGCAGTAGTCAGTTTCTGCAAATTGAAATATGTCTCAAATCCGCAATATTACGGAATCATTCCGCATTTTCTCTTGACACGAGCGCTCCGATTTTGTATCATGCGAGCGCGTCAAGCAGTCTCATCATCTCGCAACTAGTAGCTTCGCTCATTGCGTCAATTCCAACGCCGGTGTGAGTCCGAGTGTCGGACACAGCGTCCTAAACGCTCGTTTGGCATCCTGCTTTCCACATTAACAAACACTACTCTATGTCTTGCATCCGCAGTTCCCCGCAGATTCCCTCATCAAATCCCCACCACTCACGTCAGGAGGAAGTCGCCATGACAATCAACATCGAACAGGTCAAGTGCTACATTGACGAGAACCTTCATCATCTCAGGAAGGCGGAACAGGTGGCTCTGCAATTGAACTATCCTGTCGGGCGCCTCAACAGATCATTTTTGCGTCGCGAGAGCCTCAGTCTCAGCAGGTATCTGCGCGCATCTCGAATCACCAGAATGAAGGAGCAGCTGCAAAACACAGAAAAGCCGTGCAAGGTTATATGCCTGGATCTGGGATTGCGGGAAGACGTCGGTGCGCGCCTGTTCAAGAACGCCACGGGTATGACGATGGAAAACTATCGTTGCCTCTGCAGGCATGACAGACCTGGCGTACTCCGCCACATTGTTGGGAAGAAGTCTCAGAACAAACAGGATTCACGATTGGTCCTGACCGAAAGGGTAGTCCGCCAAATGGTTGAAGCGACAGCCCGCCGGACCCAGCAGGCGTCCGGAGAAACTGGAATTCTAATCCAAGGACCCTCCCACTAACGCCCCTCCCGCCTCCCGCCGCAGGTAACCACAGCGTGCATCGTAGGGCATCTGATCCTTCCCCCAAAGGAATCCGCGAGAATGGAGTCACACTGTGGTTACCACCGGGGCAAAGGGCTGTGGGTCGCATTTCCGAAGTTGAACTCCTGGCAGCTTTCCTACCCCTCTATCCCAATTCGACTGATTTCACCCGCCGAGAAACACCTTTGTCGGTCTCCTGTCACGCCGAAGTGCAGACCACCCTGTCTACTGTTCTGTGGGCGAGGATGTCAGGCACCCGACGCTCTGTTCTCTCTCTGCCTCCAAATCGGACCAAGATGTGGAGGCGGCATTGGAAATTCCCAGAATTGCGAGGATTTCCGTAGATACCCCCTCGTTTTCTTAGAGGGCTATGGGATTTCAATATTGGTACGTATATTGTATAAACAGCAGTCAGCATTGCAGTTAGGGCGGTTTTCAACTTATCAGATGGAGGAGATCCATGGACAAAGCTGAGATAAAGTCACGCGTCGAAAAAGTCACAGCACAAGTTCTGAAGGTTGATCCAAAAGAGATCACTCCGACAGCGAACTTTGCATTCGATCTGGGTGCCGACTCGATGCAAAGCATTGAGCTCATTGCGGCGTTCGAAGAAGAATTTAACATCTCCATGGATGAGCAAAAGGCAAGGGAAGTGCAGACGGTGGAGGGGGCGGTCGAGTTCATCGCTGGCTATTTGAAATAGCGTCAACCAGGGAGGTTTCATGTCCGAGAGCACCGTCTTTGCCCAGAAGGACCTCGAGCACGTCTTCTATCCCAAATCGGTCGCCGTGCTCGGTACCAATCGGGTCGTTGGTACAGTTCCGTACGATATTTTCGCCAATATCCTGAAAGACAGCTTTCAGGGAATCGTCTACCCGGTCAGTCCCAAGGAACGCTCCGTTGCCGGCGTTCGCGCATACAAGTACATTCTCGATATTCCGGATCCCGTCGACCTCGCGATTCTCGTCTTCCCGAGCACAGTCTGTAACCTGGCACTTGAACAGTGCGGTCAAAAAGGCGTCAAGTCAGCCATCATCATCTCGGCCGGCTTCCGGGAGATCGGTCCCGCGGGCATCAAGCGCGAAGAAGAAATCAAGGCGATCGCACAGAAGTACAACATCTCCTTTATCGGTCCGAACTGTCTCGGTGTCATCAACACTGATCCACTCTCGCGCCTGAATGCGTCGTTTGCGCGCAAGATGCCGCAGGAAGGATCGATCGCATTTCTCTCCCAGAGCGGTGCACTTTGCACGGCAGTACTCGACTATGCGCAGGCGAAGCACATCGGTTTCTCGAAGTTCGTGAGCTTTGGCAACAAAGCGAACATCAACGAAATTGATTTGATGCGGTATCTCAAGAACGACCCGAAAACGAAGGTCATTCTTGTCTATCTTGAGGAAATCACGGACGGTGCGGGTCTTATGAACGTCGCGCGTGAGATCATCAGGGAGACCGGAAAACCGATCCTGATCCTGAAATCGGGTCGCACTCGAGAAGGCGCTGCGGCAGCAGCGTCGCACACCGGATCCCTCGCGGGAAGCGACGAGGTATGCGACGCGGCATTCAGGCAAGCCGGCATCATTCGCTGTACGACGATTGAAGAAATGTTTAACGCTGCAATTGCGCTCGCGTATCAACCGGTGCCTCAGGGTAAGCGCGTCGCGATCATCACGAACGCTGGCGGACCGGGCGTGTTGGCAACGGACGCAGCGATCGCGCAGCGTCTCGAGCTCGCGAAGTTTTCTGAACAAACGACGGAGGTCTTTAAGAAGAGTCTCCCCGCCACGGCGAACATTAAGAATCCCGTTGATGTTATCGGGGATGCGCGTGCGGACCGGTACAAGGTGGCCCTCGGCAGTGCGCTCACGGATCCCGGCGTTGATGGCGTGTTCGTGATTCTGACGCCTCAGTCCATGACCGACATCGAGAACATCGCTCAAGAAGTCTGTACGACGATCGGGAAGTACGACAAGCCGGGATATGCCTCGTTCATGGGGGAGAAGGATGTCGCAGTCGGCATCAACATTTTGCAGCAGAGAAGTATTCCTCATTACATCCTTCCCGAATCAATGTGCAAGGCGTACGCGAGTGCTCTCTTCTTCAAGGAACATCGCGATCAGGTCGACGAACCTCAGGCAGAATTCGTCGGAGTCAACAAACCCGCGGCAGCGGACGTCATCCGGAGTGCGATGGGGGCCGGAAGGAGTTACCTTCCGGAGGAAGAATCGAACGTCGTTCTGAAAGCGTTCGGATTGCCGACGCTCCCTTCGGCGCTCGCCCGGTCAAAGGACGAGGCGATGAAGATGGCTGGCGATATCGGATTTCCTGTCGTTTTGAAGATTGTCTCTGATGACATCATCCACAAATTCGATGTGAAAGGCGTGGTGCTTGACGTCCGGTCAGCCGAGGCGGCAGGTGAGGCATATGAATCAATTCTGCGAAATGTTGCTGCGGCCAAACCGGATGCGAAGATCAAGGGAGTGTTCATTCAGAAGATGGTCATGCGTGGTGAAGAAGTGATTTTGGGGGTGAAGCGCGATCCGTCATTCGGAGCTGTGATCATGTTCGGACTTGGCGGTCTCTTTGTTGAGGTATTCAAGGATGTGAGTTTCCGCGTGGCTCCCGTTGGCCCTCGTGCTGCAGGCGAAATGATCCGGGAAATCAGGGCCTATTCGATGCTTGCCGGAGCCCGGGGGAAGAAACCCCGCGACATCAAAGCTGTAGAAGAGTGCATTCAGCGGCTCTCGCTCCTGGCACTGGAGTTGCCGGAAATCAAGGAACTTGACATCAATCCCCTTATTGTCAGCGACGAAGGTGCTGGTTGCTATGTCGCCGATGCTCGGATCATGCTCTAGGTAGAGGAGGTTCCAGGCAGATGAGAATTATCATTCATGACAGCTACGAAGCATTGAGCAAATGGACGGCGTACACCATTGCTCGGCGGATCCGGGAGTTCGAGCCTTCGCCGCAGAAGCCGTTCGGCCTGGGTGTACCGGCCGGAACGTCGCCAATCGGCACCTACCAGCAACTGATCAGTCTGCATCAGGAAGGGAAAGTGTCATTCCGTAATGTTGTCGCCTTCGGCCTCAACGAGTACGTTGGGATTCCGGAGGACCATCCGCAGAGTCATCAGTCGGTTCTCTGGAATGTCTTCTTCAGTCAGATTGACATTCCTGCCGAGAATGTTCACCTCCTCAACGGAAATGCTGCGAATCTGCAAAAGGAATGTGATGAGTTCGAGCAGAAGATCAGGAGCGCTGGCGGGATGCAACTTTTCCTCGGCAGCATCGGACCGGATGGACATATCGGATTCAACGAGCCCGGGTCGTCGCTCTCCTCCCGGACGCGTATCAAGACTATTACGCAGTCGGCACGCGCTGCCAATGCCCGATGGTTCGACCATGACATCAACAGGGTCCCGAAAACCGGCCTGACGATGGGAGTGGGGACATTCATGGATGCTCAGGAGGTCATCATTGTTGTAAGCGGCTTCAGCAAGGCCCGGGCCTTGCAGAAAATCCTGGAAGAAGAAGTGAATCACATGTGGACAGTCTCGATGATCCAGCTCCACCGACGCGGTATGATCGTGTGCGACGACGACGCGACGGCAGAGCTAAAAGTTGGTACTGTGAAGTATTTCAAAGACATTGAACGGGAGCATCTCGGATTGCCGGAGCTTTGAACCGAACTGACCCGAGAGCACCTCGATCCCGGATTTTTTTCTTGCTGTTCTTGCTGCGATTTGGTAGTATCGGTAAGAACTCAGACGAATGAAACCTCGCTGAGCTTCACTCCGCAGCGGTCCGGCACCATCCTCCAATCCGAATTCAGTAGCAAAACGTGTACTCCTTATGGCTCATACCAGTCTTCAAGACTCGCAAATAGCACAACTAGTCAAGCAAGGATGTACTGCCGCAACGTGGGGCAACATCATGGTATCCTCCGGCTGCGACCTTTCGCGTATCGTCCGGACGACCTTCCTCGGCCCTGTCCGGATTGGTGACACCGGGGGAACTCGAGTGGTTGATGGGGTAGAGCTTCCGAATGGAATCTACGACGCAACGCTCTCGGATTGCGAGGTTGGAGATCATGTACGGATCTCCCGTATAGGTTCAGTCATCTCCAACTACAAGATTGAAAACGAAGTGCTGATTGAGGATGTGGCGGCGCTGGTGGCTGACCGGGGTGCGTCGTTCGGCAATGGCGTTGAATTGGAGACGATCAATGAAGGCGGTGGACGTGTAGTACGGATCATCAGTGATCTGACAAGCCAGACCGCGTATCTTCAGGGAATGTTACGGCACAACAGGCAATTCTCTGAGAAGCTCGACGCGCTCATTGCTGCAAAGGCAGCTGAGGCCAAGCAGGAAAAGGGGAGTGTGGGAGAAGGTGCGCGAGTCGTTCATTGTGGGACTATCAGGAACGTCAAGATTGGTCCGAAGGCGTACCTGCACGGTGCACAGCTTCTTGAAAACGGGACAATCAACAGTTGCGCTGAACATCCGACAGAAATTGGCGAAAGCGTACAGGCGAAGTCATTCATCGTTTCTGAGGGTGCACGCATCGAAGGCGGTGCCATTCTCGACAAAGCGTTCGTTGGTCAAGCAGTGAAAATGGGGAAACAGTATTCGGCCGAAAACTCGCTCTTTTTCGCCAACTGCGAGGCATTTCACGGTGAAGCCGTATCGCTTTTTGGCGGGCCGTACACTGTGACGCACCATAAGTCGACACTTCTGATTGCTGGCATCTTCTCTTTTTACAACGCAGGTAGCGGATCGAACCAAAGCAACCATATGTATAAGCTTGGTCCCGTCCACCAAGGCGTCCTTGAACGCGGATGCAAGACTGGTTCGTTCTCCTACCTCCTGTTTGAGGCCCACATCGGTGCGTTCAGTGTTGTGATCGGTAAGCACTATTCGAATCTCGATCTCCCGAATTTGCCCTTTTCCTATATCTCTGAAGAAGAGGGGAAGTCAAAGGTTGTACCGGGAATGAATCTCGTCTCGGTTGGCACGATACGCGATGGCGAAAAATGGCCCAAACGCGATGGTCGACAAGCCCCGAACAAACGAGACTTGATCGTGTTTGACGTTTTCTCCCCGTACACCGTGGAGAAAATGCGAAGAGGGCGCAATGAACTCCTTGCTTTGAGTGAGAAGACGCCCAAGGAGCGGCTCACCGTCAATTATGGCGGCGCACAGTTGAGCCGCCTCATGCTCAAGAAAGGGGCCAGGTATTATCAGCAGGCGATCACAAGATACCTCCTCGACAAAGTGATGACGAGAGTCCAGGAAGCGCTTGCTCGATCGACAAAATGGTCCGAGGCGATGGCTTCGCTGAAATCAGGAGCCGGACTACAGACTCCTTTGGCCTGGACGGATCTCAGTGGTCTGATCACTCCACAGGAGCGAGTTGCAGCGTTGGCAAGCAAAGTGGCAAGTGGCGGCGTTGCTACATACGACCAACTTCTGACTGAGTGCACCTCGTTGTTCGATTCATACCGTATGGACGAATGGCAGTACGTGGCGCACGTGTTCGAGAAGGAACACGGAGTGGCGGTGAATGCCCTTACGAAAGAGAAGTTGCTCGCCCTTGCAGACGAATGGGAAACTGCAGCGACGTCTCTGCATGGAACAGTACTCGAGGATTCAAAGAAGGAATTCGGAGCATTTGCCTGGATCGGCTATGGTCTGGATCAGGACGAAGAGAATCTCAAGAAGGATTTTGAAGCGGTTCGCGGAACAATAGGTACAAATGGCGTGGTACAGAAACTTGCATCGGAGGCTGAGGCAATCAAGGGTCGGAAGGGACAATTCGTTTCCCTTGTCGCTTCTGCAAAGGAATAGGAGTCGGTTGATAGTGGAGTGTTGCCGGACGGCTCGCGACGGCAGATCGTTCATCACCTAAACGGAGGACGTGCGATGAGACCCTACGAACTGCAGGACGTACAATCACCCAATCTATTGGAGGACATGTTTCCGTACACGTTGCCGCCTCTGATCAGATTCGAGGGAAAAATCCAGGAATGGATTGACGGACGGTACGTAGAATTCGATCCCGCCGAGGTGCGGACGCGGGACATTCACATCACCGACACGACGTTTCGGGATGGCCAGCAGGCCCGTCCGCCGTACTCAAAAGAGCAGATGGTGAAACTCTACGAGATGATGTCACGGCTTGGGGGTCCAAACGGTGTCATCCGACAATCCGAGTTCTTCTTGTACACGAAGAACGACCGCGAAACGATCGATGCGTGCCGGGCACTGAATCTGCGGTATCCGGAAATCACAGGCTGGATCAGGGCGAACAAAGGGGACTTCCGTCTGGTGAAGGAAATGGGGCTGAAGGAGACGGGAATGCTCACGTCGTCTTCGGACTACCACATCTTTCACAAGCAGAACCAGACGCGCAAGCAGGCAATGGATCAGTACGTGGAGGTGGTGGAGGCAGCGTTTGAAGCGGGTGTCCGGCCGCGGTGCCATCTGGAGGATGTGACGCGCGCGGATCTGGCTGGATTTGTATTTCCCTTCGTCCAGAAACTGGAGCGCCTGAGTGAGCAGGTCCCGGATCACATGAAGGTGAAAATCCGGCTCTGCGACACCATGGGATTCGGAGTTTCCTATCCCAATGCCGCTGAGCCCCGATCGATTCCGAAGCTGATCTGGAGGCTCCGCAATGAGATCGGGATCGGTCCTGACCGTCTCGAGTGGCATGGCCATAATGACTTCCATAAGGTGCACATCAACGGGGCCTCAGGGTGGATCTACGGCCTGAATGCGCTGAACAGCACGTTGTTCGGATTCGGCGAGCGCACCGGCAATCCGCCGCTGGAGGGCGCCGTGATGGAGTATGTCGCATTGAAGGGAGGTTTCAACGGCGTGAACCTGCAGGTCATCACAGAACTTGCTCAGTATTATGAGAAGGAAATCGGGACTCAGCTGCCGGCGAACTATCCATTTGTCGGTAAGGATTTCAACACGACTCGGGCGGGGATTCACGCAGGTGGCCTCCGGAAGTTCGAACAGATCTATAATATCTTTGACACAGCGGCTCTTTTGAACCGTCCGCCGCGCGTTGCCATCACCGACAAATCGGGCTCTGACGGCGTTGCACTGTGGGTGAATGAATTCCTCGGTTTGAAAGGCGATGAGCGGCTGACCGTTATGAAGGTCGCAAAGATATTCCGGTGGGTGATGGATCAGTACGAGAAAGATGGCCGTATGTCCTCCATCACTGACCAGGAACTCGAGGAACAAGTGAAGCTGCATTTGCCTGAATACTACAATAAATACAAGAAGAACTAATGGAGTCAGGAGTGACGTATGCGAGTTATCATTCAATCGAACTATGACCTTGTCAGCAAGTGGGTTGCATCGTATGTTGTGAAAGAGATCCGCGACTTCCAGCCGACGGCGGAAAAGCCATTTGTCCTCGGTCTCCCGACCGGATCCTCTCCCATCGGGACGTACAGAGAGCTGGTGGCAATGCACAAGGCCGGGAAAATCTCATTCAAGAATGTCGTGACCTTCAATATGGATGAGTACATCGGCATTCTGGAGGATCATCCGGAGAGCTACCATTCGTTCATGAAAGAAAACCTCTTCAAGCACATCGACATCCCTAAGGAGAATGTCAATATTTTGAACGGGAATGCGAAGGATCTGGAGAAAGAGTGCGCGGAGTACGAAGCCAGGATCAAGAAAGTCGGAGGCATTCACCTCTTCCTCGGGGGCATCGGTCCTGATGGACACATCGCATTCAACGAGCCGGGATCATCTCTCTCTTCGCGTACGCGTGTGAAGACGTTGACCTACGACACGATTTTGGCGAACGCAAGGTTCTTTGACAATGATATCACGAAAGTTCCAAAGACAGCTCTGACGGTAGGCGTTGCGACGGTCCTCGATGCAAAGGAAGTACTCATCATCATCAACGGGTACAAGAAGGCCCGGGCGTTGGCAAATGTTGTGGAGTCTGGGGTGAATCATATGTGGACGGTGAGCGCGCTCCAGCTGCACCCTCACGGTATCATTGTGTGCGACGAAGAGGCAACGCTGGAGCTGAAGGTGGGAACCGTAAAGTACTTTAAGGATATCGAGTCGCCGAATCTTGATCCGGTCACACTTCTCCGCTAATCTCTCCTTCTCTGAAGAAACAACAAACGGGCGAGTGAACCTCGCCCGTTTTGCGTTCTGAAGCGGCCAAATGAGTCCTACCTTTTTGGCCGGAACTTCACCCGGATTGTTTTGATCTCGAACGGACTGAACTTGAGGGGGAGTTTTGACTTGGCGATTTTGTGCGCTGCCAGGTCTTGCTCCATCAGATCGCATTCCATGACGGTGTCTGCACGCAAACCGAAGGTGAGTGTCGTCTTCACCGCCTGTCCGTGCGCCTCGTGCATGCGAATGATGACCTCGTCGGTATCCTCTGCCTTCTTGATGCTGTCCACAATAACGCTTGGAGTTGAGATCGTCACGATGGACGGCAGCTGTGGAGCTGTCCCGTCGAGCACCAGCAGAGGATGGTTGAGTTCTCGCGCGTTCCTGACTGTTCCGCCCTCGCGCCAATCGTGATGATGGGGGAAAAGGGAATAGGTGAAAGAATGGTCGCCCTGGTCGGTGAATCGGTCATCGTTGAGCCGCCACGGTTCAATCGCGTGCGGGTAGTGGGGCGAACGGAGAAGTGTGAGCCGAAGCGTATGGTCTAATGCGTCATACCCGTATTTGCAGTCGTTCAGCATGCTTACGCCGAACTTGGACTCCGACAGATCCACCCATTGTTGTCCGGGCACTTCGAACTTTGCCTTCTGTCGGCTGTCGGTGGCCTTGCTCGTTCGCTCGATGGCACCGAACTGGATCTCATAGGTCGGCAGATGAGACTTAATTCTGAACGGGAATGCCACCTTAAGTAACGTTTGGTGTTCCCGCCAGACCACTGAAGACTCGAAGTCAATTCGTCTCGATTTGTGATAGAACTTCAGGTGTTGCGTGATTTTCGACCCATTCTCTGACCTGAACTCGAAACGGATGGTTGCCCGCAGGGGGCCCTGCTCAAGAATGCGCATCCGTTCGAATTTGAGCACGTCAATCTGCCGATTCGAATATTCGTGCTCGATGTCCCACGCCTCCCATTGCTTCGGAGTGTCTTTGAACGTAAGGAGTTGATTCCCTCGCGCCCCTTCCGTAATGAGCTCGCGTCGGACCGTCTTGTCATAGAGAAATGATATCTGTCCCTTGGAATCGAAACGGACCCTCTGCTGCGGAGTCTCAATTTGCCGGTTTGTCATCTTCCAGGGGATGCTCTCCTGTGGTTTCGCGTCAGAGAGCGTCACAGTTATCTGCGAGAACGAGAAAGGCGGAATCTTCTCGAGGTAGCAAAGCAGCCGGACGGAACCCTTCTTTCTCCCGAGGATTTGATGTTCTACCGTTGCGCCCGCCGCATCAACGACGCGGAACGACTTGGCATCGGCTTCGAGTGCCAGTTCGACGTACTCAGATCGCTCCCAACCGAGTGAATTGAAGACGGTGAAGGTGAATGACTCCGGTCGTTTCTTGAATGCCGGTTTTCGCACGAATCCGCCAAGGGCCTGCGTTTGGATGTTCTGACATGACGTATGAATCTCCGCAAAGTCCTTTCGGGCGTCGTCATAAGCTTCCGGTATCGCTGTGCCCGGGAGTATGTCGTGAAACTGGTTGAGAAGCAGTTTCTTCCAGGCGGCTTCGAGACGCTGTTGAGGATATCGACGCGATCCTGCTGACTGACCGGCGAGATATCCGAGCACTGCAAGAAGCTCAGAGGTATACAATTCCCTTTCCGCGACCCGGTTCTCTTTCTTGATCCAACCGTGCGTTGTGAATGTGCCGCGGTGCTTCTCGAGGTACAGCTCATCGCCCCATACATCGAGCTCCTTCGAGAGTTCTTCAGTTGTTTTGAAGAATTGAGAAGGCGATGAAAACTGTGATGGAGGTAACCCGACAATCGTCTTAAGGATCGCTGCTGTTTCAAGTTGCTCGGCTGTCGGTCCGCCGCCTCCGTCTCCAAATCCGAATGTCTGCAGCACGTGCGGGATCTTCTCTTTTTCCTGGTATGACTCCCAGCTTCTTCTAAGATCCTTCGGCGAAATCGTGCCCTCTAATCCTACCTGAGGATTGTGTGCAAGAATCTTGCTCCCGTCGACTCCGCGCCACCAGAAGGAGTTCATCGGCAGCGGATTGGTATCATTCCACGCAAGCTTTGTCGTGAAGAAATATCGAATGCCCGAATTCTTCAAAATCTGTGGGAGCGACCAGGAGTATCCGAAGGTGTCAGGCAACCATGCGATGTCAGACTCAATGCCAAATTCCTTCTTGAAGAAGCGCTTGCCGTGGAGAATCTGACGTACCAACGATTCCCCGTTTGGCAGATTGCAGTCGGGCTCTACCCACATCGATCCAACCGCGTGCCATCGGCCTTCACTAATTCGTTGCTTGACTTCCTTGAAGAGTTCGGGGTAATGATCCCGAAGTTCCTCGTAGAGGTATGCTTGGCTCTGTGTGAAATTGAAGTCGGCAAATTCCTCCATGAGCCGCAGAGCCGTCGAAAATGTGCGCGCGGTCTTCTTTCGGGTTTCGCGCAATCTCCACAGCCACACAACATCGATGTGCGACTGTGCGACGAGATGGATAAGCCCTGAGATGCTGGTTTTGTACTCTGCCTGAAGCGTTCTGGTGAGAAAACTGTGGGCGCGGCCAATGGCATTGGGGTACTCTTCACCATCCGGTTTGAAGTACTTGAGGAAAATGAGCGTTTGCCGGATGAGTTCTTTGATCTCTTTCGACTCACTTGTGGAGGGGCCCAGCACTTTCTCTAGATCATGCAATGCCATCAATCCGTGATACAATGCACGGGCGATGGGATTAATCACCACCAGCTGGGCGCTGTTAAACGTGCTTTGTTCCTTTTTTCTGCCGCTGTAGGCCTCGATTGCCAGATGAAAGGCCTGATTCGTTCTCGCTTTCTCACTCAACAGCACTTCCTGATGGTTTCTGTCGATGCCCTGATACGGCTTTCCGTTCACATAGAGAAGAGACTCGGGAATGTCGAATACCAGCCCGATCCTTTTTCCTGCGAAGCTTTCAGGGATCTTGATCGTTTTTCGGAACCAAACCGTTTTGTCATAGCCTCCCCAAGGGGCAGGAATTGTGTAGTTCCACCAGGAGGAATCGTTGAGGGAGGGGAGCGGTCCATTGGGGATTTCACCCTCCTTCAGCTTCCAGTCGGGGAGGGGCAACGAGGCAGGGTGGATATGACCCTTCACGAAAGGAAGCGTCTGTACCAGCAGATCAGTGTGCATCGAATCGCGGTCCCTAGGAAGTTGCGTTTTTTCTCCAATTGTGCGAAGGCACGGGAAGATAGGGATTGTTGAGCGACTTGTCAAGGCCGTTTCACAACATGGCATTGACGACATTGTGTGAGGATTTCCTTGATGTTCCACTCAATTTCTACGCACAGTACAAGATACATACCGCGATCAATGCCGGGAACGAACCTGGATTCGTACGAGTGCCTTGCGGCGACTTGCACATTCAGCCTCGCGATACATACTGATGCAAGGAGTTGTTGGTTCTGGACTTGTTTCAGATGACGGCTTCGGGTATCTCGAGGCCATCTGTCTTTGTGCATTTGGTGATCTATTGTTCGAGTGAAGTGCCTGCGAGGGCTTTCGTCTTTCATCACGGAGGGAGACTAATTTTGTTTGCTAATGCCCCATGAGTGCGGTAAATTTGCGGGACGGTCCAACGGCAGAATGCGGAATGTGCCGGACGGGTGTGATTGGACTTTGAATCTTTTGCTGACGCAGCGCGCGCAATGCGTGGACAACGGCTTCAGGTGACCGTTATTGTAGGTGGTTTCAGTCCCGGTCGCGCCGCATTTCTTTCTTTGAATCGGAGATAAGCATGAATCCCCAGCTGGGTTGGTTCCTCGCATTTTTGGTCTGTGTAGTCATATTCACCTATCTCTTCTTCTGGGGTGTCCCTGAATCTGCTGACGAGTTGTACGTCAATGGACGGATCTACACGATGGATGAAGAGAATTCTCAGGCCGAGGCGATTGCGGTCAGAGGAGGGCGTATTGTCGCAGTTGGATCGAGCGAAGAGCTCCAGGCTTCTGTTCGCGCAAAGCAGACTATTGACCTGCAGGGAAAGACAGTCCTTCCGGGCTTTATCGATTCGCACGCCCACCTTATGGGACTCGGACTTGCCAAGATGACCATTGATCTTGTTGGATCTGCTTCCGAAGCACAGATTGCAGTACTTGTGGCAGAGAGAGTCCGCAAGAGCACACAAGGTCAATGGGTTCGCGGCAGAGGATGGGATCAGAACCTCTGGCCCTCAAAGCGATTTCCTTCGTATCAGATCTTAGATAAGGTGTCTCCCGAGAATCCTGTTCTCCTGATCCGTGTGGATGGGCACGCGGCGTGGGTGAATAGAAAAGCGATGGAGCTTGCCGGAATCAGCGGAAAGACTCCTGAACCTGCTGGCGGGACGATTGTCCGCGACGCGAGTGGGAATCCTACCGGCGTTTTTGTTGATAACGCGATGGATCTGATCACGCGAATCGTTCCACCTCCCACTGAACAAGAGTCTGAGGAGGCGCTCAAACTCGCGATTCGTGAATGTCTCAAGTTCGGCATTGTCTCCATGCATGACATGGGCGTTGACATCGAGGACATTGAGAGGTACAAAAGGCTCATCGACAGAAACGAATTTTCGTTCCGAGTGTATGCGGCGGTGGATGGACCGGGAGAAACTTGGGATCGGTTCATGGGGAGGATCCCTTCAGAGTATTCGAAAGGGCCGATCCGCAGCTACGGGGATCACCGATTTTCAGTGCGCGCATTCAAGCTCTACGTCGACGGTGCCCTTGGATCACGAGGAGCAGCGATGCTGGAACCGTACAGTGATGATCCCGCGAACCGCGGATTGACGGTCACAGATGAAAAATCTCTCCGGCAGTCGGTCGAGGAGGCGCTTGCTCATGGCTTCCAGGTATGCACGCATGCAATTGGTGATCGTGGGAACAATATCATTCTCAACGTCTATGAGACTGTTTTGAAGGAGCGTCCGGCTCCGGATGCCCGTCTGAGGATTGAACACGCGCAAGTTCTGGCTCCTGAGGACATACCCCGTTTCAAGCAACTTGGCGTGCTTCCCTGCATGCAGCCGACACATTGCACTTCAGATATGTATTGGGCTGAAGCACGTGTCGGTGCGACGCGCATACGCGGTGCATATGCGTGGAGATCATTGTTGGAAACAGGGGTCATTATCCCAGGCGGATCGGATTTTCCGGTTGAGAGCCCAAATCCTCTTCTTGGTATCTATGCTGCGACAACCCGACAGGATGCTCTGGGCCGGCCCCGAAATGCCGATGAAGTAAAGGCACAATATCAGATTTCTGCAGAAGGTGTTCGAGATCCGGGAGCTTTTGAGGGTGGGTGGTATGTGTCTCAGAAAATGACACGACTGGAAGCGATTCGGGCATTTACGACGTGGGCAGCCTTTGCGGGCTTTCAGGAAAAGCTCCTTGGGTCACTCGAGCGAGGTAAACTTGCAGATTTCATTGTCCTCTCGAACGACATCGTCAGCATTTCGGCTCCGGAAATTCTTACGACTGTGGTGGAGAAAACCTTTGTGGGAGGCAGGGAAGCGTACAATCGGTTCGCCGAAGTGACGGCGGTCAACTAGGCAAGAATTGGTTGTTTTTCCACTGAAAAAGTTGTACGTTAGAAGGAGTGGTAGGGGTTTACTTCTCAAGGATTCAGGAAAGAGATGCCGTATAAAGTTCTGGTTGCTGACGACGATGAGGGGCAACGCCGGTCGCACGGGTTTGCCCTGGAAGTTTGTACAGCGATTCTGGAAGACGAGATAGCCATCGTTGAAGCCGCGACGAGCGTCGAATCCTGGGAGAAAATCCGCTCCGAGGTGTTCAATCTCATTATCCTCGACAACGACTTCAAGGACACCCACCTCAAAGGACATTTGCCCGGGATCGCCCTCTTGCAGCTTTCACGCAGAGAAGGCGTGAACCGGAGTACGCCGATCTTCTTCTGCAGTGCCGACGCATACGACACTCTTAAATCAATGGTCGAGAAATTCGGCGGTGTCTATATGCCAAAGGTTGGCTACGACATCGAGAAGTCCGCTCAACTTTTTGCCGAGAAGATGAAGAAGAAGTAACGGACTACCAACACATTGCCGGTACCTCGAGGGGGTCGCAGAAGTGCGACCCTTTTCTGTTGATAGCGGTGAACCTCTTTCCGCTACGCACAAATGCCAACCGACTTCTTCCGGAAATGTCAACGGCGCGTTTGACCAACTTGCGCTTTCCTGAAAAATCGTATACCTTTTCTACACACTTCTCTCATCATCGCCCGTCAGAGGACTACGTGTACGAGCGTTGCCTAAACGAAGCTGAACGCATCCTTGCAGCAGACCGGGACGTTATCGTCCCTGTTAAGAAAGTCTGGTCGGAAGTAGGGAAACAGGGAAGGAAGCAAGGCTTCGAGATTCCGTCTCTCGCCGATTTCACAGCACTCCTCGAGGGAGATTCGCGGTTCGAATTCATTCCATCTGTCGACGAGAATGGTGATCCACCGGACATGTCGACTCGGGAAGATACACCGCAGGAAGAGGAGCTCGAGAATATGGGCTTCTACGTAGGAGACCGCGTGAAACTCAAAAGCGTCGAGCTGACGCCGGAGGTGATAGGGAGTCTGATCCGTCGGAAGGTCGACATGACCATGGACGCGTTGACGCGCGCATGGGAACGGAGACCAAACGGTGATCAGGAGACGGAAGATCAATTGCTCGAGATTCTGGCGAAAACTCAGAAACTTCAACGGGAAGTGAAGAAGACGTTTTCGAAAGAGAAGATGAAGCAACTGGACGATGCCCTGCAATCGACCACAAAAGATGAGCCGACAGCGAAGTCGAGGGCAAAATCCTCATCAAAGAGACTTTCGCCGGCGAAGAGAAAGCCAAAAGCGAAGAAGTCAACACCTCGTACCCGCGTAAAGAAGACCCGCACAAAATGACACTTCAGCAGGATGCCCAAAACTGGACAATCCGGGACCTGATGAAGTTCTCCATCAACTACCTCCAACGCCACGGCTTCGACGAAGCCCGATTGACGGTAGAACTGCTCCTTTCGCATGCTTTGCAGTGCCAACGCATCGAACTCTACACGAACTTTGAAAAACCGCTCAGCAAGCAGGAGCTGAAGAACTTCCGGGGCTACTTTGAGAGACGTCTTTCCCATGAGCCAGTCCAGTATATTGTCGGAATGACCAGTTTCATGGGTCTGCAATTTGCAGTTGATACGCGTGTCTTTATCCCCCGTCCAGAGACCGAAACATTGGTCGAACAGGTGATGATGCTATGTGGTCGAAGGGAGCCAGGAGAAGTGGTGTCCTTGCTTGACGTCGGTTCAGGGAGCGGCAACATTGCAGTCTCGTTGGCAAAACTCGTCCGGAATCTCCGGGTGACGTCGATCGATGTGAGCCAGGACGCACTTGCGGTTGCCCGGCGGAACGCTGCTGCACATGGAGTTCAAGAACAACTCACCTTCGAAGGGTTGGATGTCTTCAGCGAGATCGAAAAACGGTTTACAGTTTCCTTCGAAATCGTCGTGAGCAATCCGCCGTACGTGTCCGCTGATGAATGGACGAAGCTTGAGCCGGATGTGCGTGAGTTCGAGCCGGAGCGTGCGGTGAGCGACCGAGATGATGGCTATAGGTTCTACCGTCGTCTTGCTCAAATTTGTCCGAGACTCCTTCGCCCGGACGGTATGCTCGTCGTGGAAGTTGGACACGGGCAATCGGAAGAGGTGAAGCGACTCTTTGGAGCATCCGGGTATTCTGATCTTCAGGTTGTCAATGACCTGCAGGGAATTCCCCGCGTCGTGTCAGCACGCTGGCGCGGCGAACGATTAAACTGAAACAACAACCACTGCATGTTGCCTCGAGGATCCGCATGAGAGCTCTGATTCAGCGCGTGAAAAGGGCATCTGTTACGATCGACGGAAACCTCCGCAGTTCCATTGGGCCCGGTTTGTTGATTCTCCTTGGCGTCAAGAGCACGGACGGGGAACAAGACGCCAGCTATCTGGCGGATCGGTGCGTCGCGCTGCGGATTTTCGATGATTCCGAAGGGAAAATGAATCTCTCCGTGAAGGACACCGGCGGTGCGATCATGGTGGTTTCTCAGTTCACGCTTTATGGTGATACTCGGAAAGGAAACCGGCCGAGCTACAGCGACGCGGCAGGCCCGGAACTGGCAGAACAGCTCTACAACTTGTTCGTGGAAAGGCTCACGTCACAGATTGGGAAAGAAAGGGTGGTAACGGGGGTCTTTCGCGCCATGATGGATGTGGAATTGGTCAATGACGGACCCGTGACCGTTACCGTCGAGAGCAAGGCGGTGTGATGGGTCACCACGAAAAAAAACCACAGTCACGCGTTCTGTTGCTGTTTTGGGATGGGGTTGGGTACGGGAAGAATGATCCCGAATCTAATCCAATGATTCGTGCGCGTCTCCCGAATCTCCAGGCGTTGCTGGGCGGTGTGATTCCTCATCTCGGCTTCCGAAGTACAACCTCTGATAGCGCGACGATGATACCGCTCGACGCAAACCTTCGTGTGCAGGGTCTCCCGCAAAGCGGAACAGGACAGGTCTCGCTCTTTACGGGAGTCAATGCTGCAAGACTCATCGGCAGGCATTTCGGTCCCCATCCTCCGACAACGCTGCACTCTCTCCTTGAATCGAAGAATATTTTCCGACAGCTCGGAGAGCGACAGCTATCAAGGTGCTTCGCCAATGCCTTCCCCCGACAGTTCTTCGAATACGCACAAACCGGGACGAAGAGACTCAGCGCCTCGACGCTCTCGTGCAAGTTCGCCGATCTGAAGCTCATGGATGCTGAAAACCTCGGGAAGAACGAAGCAGTTTCGGCCGACATCACACGTGTACGTTGGGCTGAGCTGGGTTATCCGCATTTGCCAGTGATCACGCCTGGAGAAGCAGGGATCCATCTTTGGAAGATTGCACAACGTCACTCGTTTACGCTCTTTGAATATTGGCTTACAGACTACGCAGGTCATGCACGCGACATGGCGCACGCGGTGGAGATTCTCGAGCGCTTTGATGGCCTGCTGGGGGGAGTCCTTGAGCATTTCGATCCCAAATCATGCACGCTGATCATCACCAGTGATCACGGCAACATTGAAGACCTCACCACGAAATCCCACACCCGCGTCCCCGTGCCATGTATCATCGCCGGCAGGAGACGTCGTCAGATCAGCAGCAAGCTCAAAAACCTCACACACGTAACGCCCGCTATTCTCTCGCTCTTGTCATAGAAATGAATCATCCCTTCTGGAGAAAGCAACCAGCTTGTTGGGTCGTACTTCTCCTCTCTGCGGGAATCCTGCTCGCGGAGACGATCCGTTTGCCATTCTGGTCACTCGTCGGACTCGCCGTCGTGAATCCGATCTTGGCCGTCGTGTGTCATCGCAAGGCATATCTGATCGCCTCGCGAGTGTTGGGGGGGATCTCGATCGCCTCGTTCGGTCTCCTGCTCTCGACCGATCGTCGGATGAACATTGAGGTGGAACTGCTGAGTCCTCGTTACCGCAGGGAAAGCATCGAGATCGAGGGTACCGTCGAAGCTGCACCCATCATCCGGGGGAAGAGAGCTGACCTGGAGATCCTGACCAAACGAATCAAGCTCGATTCGGTTTACCACATCGCGTCGCGACGGCTCCTTGTCCAGATCTCGCGAACCGGACACAACACGATCGTCGATTCCCTGGAGGTTGGAGATCTGGCCCGGTTTGTGGGCACGCTGGAGCACATGCCGGGGGCGCGCAATCCGGGCGAGTTTGACTATGGAAGATTTCTTGCTCTTGCGGGGATCCGAGGATTCGTCATTGCCCGTGACAGCGGTGGAGTAAGAATGCTCTCAAAGGGCAGCGAGGCAACTCTGAATCACCTCATCGCCCGGTCCTGTGTGGCAATCTACGAACTCTTTGATCAGTATCATCGATCGGAGGAAGCAAGTTACCTTAAGGGAGTTGTATTCGGATATCGCGGTGAACTCTCTTCCGAAGTAAAGCGGTCGTTCATGGAGACGGGGACGATTCACATCCTCGCTGTCTCAGGATCGAACGTGGCGGTGGTCACACTCGTGTTTTTCTCCATCATTGGATTTCTCAGAATTCCTCATCGGTACGTGACAGCGCTGACACTCGTGGGACTGATCTGGTACATGGTGATTACCGGCATGAGCCCTTCTGTAATTCGAGCCACGATCATGGCAAGTGTCATTCTCCTTGCCTCTGTGCTTGGCCGCAAAGGTGATATCTACAATTCACTCGCCGTGGCCGCGTTGGTGATGTTGCTGTGGGATCCGCTCACTCTGCACGATGTTGGGTTTCAACTCTCGTTTGCGGCTGTCCTCTCGATTGTGATCTTCTATCCGAAACTCGACCGTATCCTTCAACGCGTCCAATGGAACGTCTGGAAGCGATGGAAAATACTTCCCATACTTCAACTCGGAGCTGTGTCGCTTGCCGCACAACTCGGGACGCTGCCATTCTCCGCTTTCTATTTCGGCCGGATTTCGCTCATAGCGATTGTGGCAAACCTCGTCGTCGTTCCCGTGAGTGGTTTGAATACTCTCCTTGGTTTCGCGACCGTCGGATTCTCCCTCCTCTCATCCGCTGTGGCATCCTGCTACGCAGCTCTCAACGACGTCTTGGTTGCATTTCTTCTCCGGTTTGTCCTCTGGTGTGCGGCACTGCCGATGGCGTCGGTTGAGGTAGCGGGATACGGCCTCCTTGCTGCGTTGGCGTACTATAGTATTGTCATTTCCCTCTTTCACATTGAGGACCGACGTGTGGTTGTTCTCTCCTTCGCCTTTTTGTTGTTCTGCTGGAACGTGTCACTCTACAGGAGTATTGCGAATCACAAGGCGCTAGCGCTAGAGATCACGGTGATTGATGTGGGACAGGGAGACGCGACTCTCCTGAAACTGCCTAATCGCAAGTGCATTTTGGTCGATGCCGGACCGGCCGTCCAGCCTTCTTCAGCGGCGGATGGAATGCTCGGTCGCTGGCTTCGGCGGAACAATGTAAGCGCTCTAGATGCAATCGTGGTCACTCATTCGCACGATGATCATTTGGGCGGATGCACCTCACTTCTGGATAATTTCGATGTCGGATGCGTCATTGTCCCCGATACAGGCAATGTTCCTCGAAATCTACACGCTGTCATCGCGAAAGCACGAGGCTACGATGTCCCTGTGAATGTTGTCCGGGAAGGGGAGTGCTTGCAATTTGACCCTACGACTCGCATCTTTGTGCTGGGTCCGTCGTCCCAGCGACTTTCAGACGACCCAAACGATCGCTCTATCATCCTCAAAGTTGTCTATGGCCGCTCGTCGCTACTCATGACGGGTGACGCGAGTATTCTCGTCGAATCCAGGATGGTGAGGTATGCAGGCGAGTTGCTTGCATCGGACGCTCTCAAGGTGGCGCATCATGGAGCCTCGACCAGCTCCAGCCTGGAATTCCTGAGAATGGTGCGTCCCTCCGTTGCGATCATGTCGGTCGGTCAAAGAAACAAGTTCGGGCATCCTGCCATGGCGACGCTCGAACACTTCCGCACCTTACAGATCCATACAGTCAGGACCGATCTCGACGGTGCTCAGGTCTTTCGAAGCGATGGCTCAACGCTTGTTCCTGTTCATTGGAGGCGACTGGGCACCTTGTGACTGATGACGGGATAGATGTGGACCAGCAGAGCATGTGGAGGAATGAATGGCACATCAGCTAGACGAATCAAGGAAGCGATGGGAAGAGTCTCTTGTCGGCCCGGCGTTGTCGAAACTGCCAGAGAAGAAGAAGCAGTTTGTAACCGACTCCGGGATAGATGTTCGCAGGTTATACCTTCCTGATGAGAAAATGTACATGGCGGATCTCGGTTTTCCCGGGGAATATCCGTTTACACGCGGAATCTACCCGACGATGTATCGGAATCGGCATTGGACGATGCGCCAGTACGCCGGCTTCGGTACAGCCGAAGAATCAAATCGCCGTTACAAATATCTCATCAGTCAGGGGACGACAGGACTGTCTGTTGCGTTCGATCTTCCCACACAAATCGGCTACGATTCTGATCACGAGCTTGCCGAAGGTGAGGTTGGAAAAGTGGGTGTTGCGATCGACACGCTTGCAGACATGGAAACGCTCTTTGACGGGATCAGGCTTGGGGATGTCACGACATCGATGACGATCAATGCTACTGCTGCGATCCTTCTCTGCATGTATGTGGCCGTGGCGAAGAAACAGGGCGCACCTCTGAACAGAATCTCGGGCACCGTCCAAAATGACATTCTGAAAGAGTACATCGCACGCGGCACACATATTTTTCCACCGCACCCATCGATGCGTCTGGTCACCGACGTCTTTGAGTGGTGCAGTCAATCGCTTCCGCGTTGGAACACAATTTCCATCTCCGGCTATCACATACGGGAAGCAGGGGCGACTGCAGTCCAGGAGCTGGCCTTCACGCTTGCCAACGCGATCGCCTATGTCGAAGCTGCAGTCAGCAAGGGACTGAACGTTGACGCGTTTGGAAGTCAGTTGTCGTTCTTCTTCAACGCACACAACAACTTTTTCGAAGAAGTGGCGAAGTTCCGGGCGGCACGCAGGATCTGGGCCAGGATCATGAAGGAGCGGTTTGGCGCACGGAACGAGGAGACGATGAAGCTTCGCTTTCACGTACAGACAGGTGGATCGACGTTAACCGCCCAGCAGATCGACAACAACGTGGTGCGGGTCACGCTTCAGGCACTGGCTGCTGTGCTGGGCGGATGTCAGTCCCTTCATACAAATTCACGTGATGAGGCGCTCGCGCTTCCCACGGAGGAGTCGGTGCGGCTGGCCTTGCGAACACAGCAAATCATTGCGCACGAATCAGGCGTATGTGACACGATCGATCCTCTTGGCGGTTCATATTTCATCGAGTCGATGACGGATGAGGTCGAACAGCGCGTGTGGGAGTACATCAAAAAGATCGATGAGCTCGGAGGCGCGATCAATGCGATCGAACAACAGTACTTTCAAACCCAGATCACCGAAAGCGCATACACCTATCAGATGGCGATCGAGCGAAAAGAGAAGATCGTCGTCGGTGTGAATGACTATGTTGTCCCGGCAGAGGAGTCTCCCCGTCTTCTCAGGATCGACGAAGAAGTGCGGGCGCGACAGATCGGCAAGCTCAACGAAGTGAAAGCAAGGAGGAACGCGAAGGACGTCGCTCATACTCTCTCGCAGCTTCAGCATGCTGCGCGTGGCGATGATAATGTGATTCCACCGATGCTCGCGGCGGTGGAAGCGTACGCGTCCGTCGGAGAGATTTCCGATGCCCTGAGGGAGGTGTGGGGCGTCTACGACAGGTAAAATGCCAGCCGATCGTGCCACCGGGCGCATTCTTTGTCTCTTGATCGCATTTTGTCTATATTGAGCCATGAAAATCTCTAAAGCCGAGCTCCGTTCGTTTCGCTCGTTGTCTCAGAAGAAAGTGCGTCAGACCGAGAAGAAATTCGTCCTCGAAGGATGGCGGGCGTTGAAAGAGGTGCTGAACTCCTCGACGAGAATGGACCTCGTCGCCGTTCTTCCGAGGTTTCTCAAAGATCCTGACTATGCAAAACTGCTTTCGGATGTGGAGCGGCGCGGAATCCCAATCAGGGAGCTCGATGAAATTCAATTGAATCAAGTTGCGGATACCATGCATGCGCAGGGAGTTGTTGCCATTGTCCAGCAGAAGAGCCGGGAGGAGAGAGATCTCCAACTTGACCACGCCTCCCTCATTGTTGCTGTGGATGCTGTGAGCGATCCGGGCAATCTCGGTTCGATTCTTCGCACGGCTGATTGGTTCAACGCTGACGCTGTCCTGCTCGGGCGCGGCTGTGTGGAGTTGTACAATGAAAAAGTGGTGCGGTCAACCGTGGGTTCCATTTTTCACGTTCCTGTCGTCGAAAGCGTGGATCTGCCTGTTTCCTTGAAGGAGCTGAAGAAGAAGGGATTTAGAATCGTCGGATTATCCGGTGATGGAAAGACGGAATACACAAACCGGTCCTTATCGAAGAAGGAAGTCTTTGTTCTCGGAAGCGAAGCTCACGGGATATCAAAGGAGACGAGGGCGGCTGTGGATGAGATCGTTCGGATTCCGCGCTTCGGGAATGCAGAGTCTTTGAATGTGGGCGTCGCGTGCGGTATCATCCTTGCTCACGCCCGCGTGCAGCAGCAGAAGAAAGGATCGTGACCGTATGATCACGGCTGTTCCTGGAATCAGGATCGGACACTATACAGACCCCCAAGCCCTTACGGGGACAACCGTTGTCCTCTGTGCTCCTGGGGCGAGGGCAAGTTGCGAGGTTCGCGGCAACTCACCGGGAAGCCGTGAGTTGGCTCTGCTTGCGCCCGAGAAATCGGTGCAGGAAATTCATGCTATCGTTCTCACTGGCGGGAGTGCCTTCGGGCTCTCTTCCGCCGATGGCGCCATGCGATGGCTCGAGGAGCACAATATCGGGTATTCGACCCCGTGGGTTCGAGTGCCGATCGTACCGGCAGCCGTAGTATTCGATCTGAACGTAGGCAGCAGTTCCATCAGGCCCGACTCATCCTTCGGGTATAGGGCCTGTCAGGCCGCAACAGCTGGTCGTGTCGAGGAGGGAAATGTCGGAGCCGGTGCAGGAGTCACGGTGGGGAAGTGGCACGGATTTGAGTCCTGCATGAAAGGAGGCGTCGGGACTGCCTCTGTTTCGGTTGGCGACGTCATTGTTGGAGCGATTGCGGTCGTCAATTCGGTTGGTGATGTGATTGATGCTGACGGAACCATTCTTGCCGGTGCGCGCGGAGCAGACGGCAGATTTCTTGGAGATCAGGACAGGCTTCGCCCGCTCGTACGAGGACGTGTGCTGGAGGGATCGAGTACGACGTTGGTAGTTGCTGCGACGAATGCACGACTCTCGAAGCTTGAGTTGTTCCGAGTCTCGCAGCGCATGCATGACGGCATGGCGCGTGCGATCGTTCCAGTACACACCTCCTATGACGGCGATGTGACATTCGCCTTGTCGTGCGGTGATCTCGCCGCGGATCTGGATGTAATTTCTGAGCTCGCTGCTCAGGCGACTGCTGAAGCAATACGCCGGGGTGTGAAGGCGGCGAAGTCCCTGAACGCAATTCCAGGCCTTGCAGGATGAAGGAGAAAGAGTTTTGAATTGCAGGAGATTTTCGCATATCTTTTGCAGGTGCGGCAACGATATTTCGGCAACGCACCCGCGGTGCATTTGATCCTGCCACGGTTGACATGAAAACATCCCGCGGGCCCGGCAGAGTCACACTTCCACGTGCAATCTCCAAGCTCGGTTTCGCCTCACGCAAAAGGGCGCTTTCCCTTGTGTTGGAAGGGGAAGTGAAAGTCAATGGTGCGGTGGAGAAGAATCCCCACCGATGGGTGGACGTGGAGCGGGATAGGATCGAGGTACGGACAGAGCACCTTCAGAGGCAGCCTTTCCGCTATTGCATTCTGAACAAGCCAAAGGGCTTTGTCACCACGCGGTCTGATGAACGAGGCGCCCGCACAGTTTTCGAGCTCCTCGACGAACGGAGCGAAGATCTCCTCGCCGTCGGTAGGCTTGACAAAGAGACCTCGGGTCTTCTGCTTCTTACAAATGATCACCGCTTCGCAGAACGGGTGACAAATCCGTCGACTGGTCTGCAAAAAACGTATCACGTGGTTGTCGATCGCCCGCTGAGCAACGATGATCTGCTCTCGCTCTCAGAAGGTATCGACATCCCCTTAGAGGGAGCGCTCGTCACGACGAAGCCGGCCGTCGTTTGCCGGAAGGGCATCAACGAATTCGAGATCTCTATCACGGAAGGGAAGAACCGTCAGATCCGAAAGATGCTCTCCGCCTTGGCGTATGAAGTAGTCAGCCTCACGAGAATAGCTGTTGGACCCCTGCAGTTGGGCGGGATGACCCCAGGCAGTTTTCGTGAGCTCACGCCGACGGAGCTTCGGCTCATGAAAGAGGTGATGAACCGGCAGCAGACCATGCCTTCGTCGTCGCTGAAACAGGGTACATTGGAGAAGGGTAGTCGTGGCAAACGTCGTTTCCCGCACCGTTGAAGTTTGCGTGTTCAGATTCGCTGGTGGAACTCCGGAGTATCTTCTTCTGAAGCGTGCTGCCGACGAGCGACTCTATCCCAATCTGTGGCAGTTTGTGACAGGTACGATTCGCGACGGAGAGAAGGCCGTCGAAGCCGCGCGACGCGAACTACAGGAGGAAACCGGACTACTCCCGACGCGCTTCTGGATTGTACCGTATGTGAGTTCGTTCTATGCCGGGACCGATGACACGATTCATATGAGCCCATTCTTCGCTGCCGAAGTGGCGTCAGGAATTGAGCCGGTTCTATCACATGAACATCAGGCGTATCGCTGGTGCATTCGGGAAGATGCAGAGAAGACACTCATTTGGCCGGGGCAGCGGCAAGGATTAGGGATTGTGCATGCGTACATCGCAGGAGGTCTAGAAGCTTCACGGCTTCTCTCGTTGCCGGTCTAATATTCCATTGCTAAGGAGAATTCATTGGGTCTGCTCGTCGTTGGTTCTGTCGCGATCGATTCGATCGAAACACCGTTCGGCAAGGTGAAAGATGCATTGGGCGGTTCGGCCATGTACATTTCGGTTGCCGCCAGTTACTTTACCGCGCCGGTCCGGCTCGTAGGAGTGGTGGGTGGTGATTTTCCGCGGGAATACATGAACTTCCTCGAGGAGCGTGACATCGATCTCGATGGGCTCCAGATTGTGCGGGAAGGGAAGACGTTTCGGTGGGGAGGGCGTTATCACTACGATCTCAACATGCGTGATTCTCTCTACACGGACCTCAACGTGTTCGAAAAGTTCGACCCAATTATCCCGAACGGGTTTCGGAACAGTGCGTACATCTGCCTCGGGAATATCGATCCGGTTCTCCAGCGTCGCGTACTCGAGCGAGTCGCGAAACCCAGGCTTGTCGTTGGGGATACGATGAACTACTGGATCGAGAACAAGCCGGATGAGCTGGCGCAGACCATGAAGTTCATGGATGTGCTTGTGGTGAATGACTCGGAGGCGAGGCTTCTCACGCGCGAGCCGAACCTTATCAAGGCGGCAAAGCAAATCATGAAAGCCGGCCCGAAGATCGTCATCGTCAAGAAGGGCGAACATGGTGCACTGCTCGTGACCGAAGAAACAATCTTCTCCGCTCCAGCGTACCCGGTCGAAGACATCAATGATCCAACAGGCGCCGGAGATGCATTCGCAGGCGGATTCGTTGGCTGGCTTGCTCGTACCGACGACCTCACCGCGGAGAACCTGAGACGCGCCGTTGTTTACGGAAGTACGCTTGCCTCATTCTGCGTGAGTAAATTCAGTGTCGAGGGTCTTCGGGACCTCACGTATCTTCAGATTCAGGACCGGTACCGCTCCTTCATGCAACTGTCGCGATTCGACGAGAGGTAGACGTCATGCGGTCGATTGAGTGGCGTGATGGGAAAGTCAGGTTTCTCGATCAATCGCGTCTCCCTCTGGAAGAGCATTTCATCGAAACCGACAGCGAGGATGTTGTCGCGCAAGCGATCAGGACTCTCGCCCTCCGCGGTGCACCTCTGATCGGAATTGCTGCTGCGTATGCATTCGCCCTTTCATTTCAACGTCGGACTGAGTTCGACTCCTCCTCGTTCAATTCGCGCCTCGAACGTGTCTCAAACCTTCTCCGCTCAACACGCCCCACTGCAGTAAATCTCTTCTGGGCAATCGACAGAATGCGGCATGTCGCAATTCACTCGGTTGCGCAGGGCCCCGACGCTCTCGCCCAGGCATTGCTCGCAGAGGCAATGGCAATTCACGACGAAGATGCAGAACATTGCCGTGCGATCGGGATTTCGGGAGCGGAAGTTTTGCCAACCGCCGCCATGGTGCTTACCCACTGTAATACGGGCGCACTCGCGACAGGAGGGGAAGGGACCGCGCTGAGCGTGATCAAGGCGGCATGGGAATCGCACAAGCTGAAGCATGTCTATGTTGACGAAACGCGACCCCTTCTTCAAGGGTCGCGACTGACGACATGGGAGTTGAACCGTCTCGGTATCCCCTTCACATTGATCACAGACAATACCGCGGCATTTCTTCTCCAGCAGGGCAAAGCAAATGTCATCGTCGTCGGCGCCGATCGCATCGCCGGAAACGGTGACGTGGCGAACAAAGTCGGTACGTACGGCCTGGCGGTCCAGGCGCGCTTCCACAATGTCCCATTCTTCGTCGCCGCGCCGACTAGCACAATCGATCTGTCTACTGCAAGCGGAAAAGGAATCCCGATCGAACAACGCGATGGGAGAGAAGTGACGGAGATTGCAGGAGTCGGAATCGCGCCCCCAGGTACAGAAGTCTACTCGCCAGCATTCGACATCACGCCGTCCGAACTCATCACGGGAATCATCACCGAACACGGGGTCTTCCGGCAGCCGCTCCAACAGTCGCTCTCCTCATGGCACGCGACCAGGGCCTTGCGAGATGACCACCGGAGCGCACGATAGAAGGTACAGGCATGATTACCAAGACTGAAGCGGTGGTGCTGAAGACGATGAAGTACCGGGATACGAGCAAGATTGTCACCTTCTATACACGCCGGTTTGGAAAGATGCGTGGTATTGCCAAAGGCGCTCGCCAATTGAAGAACAAGTTTGGCTCATCGCTCGATCCTCTTTCACGCGTTGCACTCGTCTTCTATAAGAAGGAACAGCGGGAATTACAGCTCATTTCCCAGTGTGATATCCTCGGTGCTTCGAAAGGGATCAGAAGCGATCTGGACAAGATGGCGACCGGATTGGCGGTCTTGGAGCTGGTAGATCAACTCTCTCATGAAGAGGAGAACGAGCCTCTCTATCTGCTCCTGAGCGAAACGCTGGAAAGGATTGAAACCGCAGGGAAGAATGTCACAAACCTCTACTACGCCTTTGCAGTGCGTTGTTCTGCTCTTTTGGGTTTCATGCCGGATGTCTCGTCGTGCTCCGCATGCAGCAGGACGCTGAATTCTCTGGAGGGCGAAGGGTCGGTGCTCTTTCGGCTCTCAAGCGGGGGAATCGTGTGCAATACTTGTGCAGGTGAACGCCGGAGCCTCGTCGGGCGTCAGTACAGTCATGAGAGGTCATCTGGGTATCGGCCATCAGCAGGGTCGCGGGACGAAGAAAGGATACGGATCTCCATCTCCACCGTGAAGTCGCTTTCTTTTCTGCTTCACGCCCCTCTTGTGAATGTCACTGCTCTGGCGTTGGCCCCCCCTGAAGGGAACGAAATCGATGGAACTTTACGTTTATATTTGCGTCAACATTTCGAAAGCATGCGGCCGGTGAAGGCCTTGGATTTGCTCAAGAAATTCGACATTGTTAGATCGTGAACGGCGGCAAGTATTCAAATTTCTGAGATTCTGGAACATTGATTTTTTTTCATTGAACTACCATGTGACGGAGGAAGCAGCTATGTCAACGAAGTCTGTAGTTGTTGCAGTACTCTTGATCTCCCTGGGAATTGTTTTCGGTGTTACCCTGGTTTCCAGTTTCAAGGGAGTTGATTTCACCTTCGCGGGACAGGACGTCAAGCTGGGTGCCCAGTCGAGATCCGGCTCCCCCAATGCCACCCTGAAGGCATTGAATGATGCCTATCATAACATCTCGAAAGAGGTCACTCCGACCGTTGTGTACATCATTGTTACGTCAAAGCCGAAATCAGATCGGGGCAGTCAAATTCCGTTCTTCCATTTCTTTGGACCTGATGCTCCAACGCCGCGATCGCAGCCTGAAGTCGGAGCCGGCTCAGGCGTCATCTTGACCCCCGATGGGTACATCCTGACGAACAATCACGTCGTCGAGGGAGCGAGTGGCGATGGAATTGAAGTCACGTTGTCGGACAATCGCGTGTTCAAGAAGGCAAAAGTTGTAGGCACCGACAAATTTACTGATCTGGCAGTAATCAAGATCGATGCTCAGGATCTTCCGGTTCCGCGGCTCGGCAATTCGGATAATGTCGAGGTCGGTCACATCGTGTTGGCGATCGGGAATCCGCTGAATCTCACATCGACCATGACGCAGGGGATTGTGAGTGCTCTCGGTCGGCAGCTCAACATCATCGACGTGAACCGGACAGGACTCGGCATCGAGGATTTCATTCAGACGGATGCGGCTGTCAATCCCGGCAACAGTGGTGGCGCGCTCGTTGACATCAACGGGGACGTAGTCGGTATCAATGCCGCGATCGCGACGACGAATGCTCGCTTCCAGGGGTACAGCTTCGCGATTCCGATTAACCTCGCGAAGAAAGTTGCAACTGACATTATCAAGCACGGCAAGGTCCGCCGCGGGTACATCGGAGTGACCATTCAGACTGTCGATGCCACTCTTGCCAAGGCGAAAGGGCTCAGCAAGCCTGCCGGAGTATTTGTCCAGTCGGTGACGGCGGGAAGTGCGGGCGAAGCTGCAGGAGTAAAAGAAGAAGACATCATCCTTTCAGTCGACGGAAAGGATGTCAACACGAACAATCAACTGCAGACCATTATTGCCTCGAGATATCCGGGAGAGACCGTAGCGTTGAAGATTTTCCGCGACGGAAAGACGATCGAGAAGAAGGTTGTGCTGAAGTCGCGTGACGAAGCTGAAAAAGCTGTGGCGTCGACAGACTCGCAGGATGAAGAGGAAGACGTCACCGATGTGAGTTCAAAGAACTCGCTTGAGCTGAATGACCTGGGCATTACGGTGAAAAACCTCGATGTGAAGACGAAGAAGCAGTACGCGGTGGAGAAGGGGATTTTTGTTGAGTCGGTTGAGAGACTAAGTGAAGCCGATAAACGAGGAATCCGCGCATCCGATGTCATCGTCAGCGTTGGCGATCGAAGCGTCGCGTCGGTTGGCGAGTTTGATAAGCTGCTCAAGGCGAAGAAGGCGGGTGACGCCATTCTGCTGCGGGTCAAAGGATCCGACAAGTCAACACGATTCGTGGCAATCGAAATGCCTGGAAAGTAGCTTCACTCTGTTCTGGACACCTGAGCGCAGGATCGGAATTCACCTCTGATCCTGCGTTTTCTTTTGTGGCCGGTTGAAAGTGCCCGTGAATTTCATTTTATTGGAGTACACGAGATTTCATCGAAACACTACGAAAGGGATTCCCTTGATTCGTTATCTCACAGCCGGTGAGTCGCATGGAAAGGCTCTCGTTGGCATTGTCGAAGGTGTGCCAGCGGGAGTTCCGATCAATGCGGAAAACATCGATCATCAACTCTGGCGCAGGCAGCAAGGATACGGCAGAGGGGGAAGGATGAGAATCGAGTCGGACCACGTTGAGATTCTCTCAGGAATCCGGTTCGGCAAAACCATGGGAACGCCTATCGCGTTGATGATTCGCAATGCGGACTGGGCAAACTGGAGCGATCGGATGGCCGTTGGCGGCGACGGGACATCTGTGGAGAAGGTCACGATTCCCAGGCCCGGCCACGTCGACTATGCCGGCTCTGTCAAATATGGATTTGCCGATATCCGGAACGTCATTGAACGGGGAAGTGCGCGGGAAACCGCGATGCGGGTTGCCTGTTGCACAATTGTCCGGAAGTTCCTCGAAGAAATGGGCATTTTCATCGGGAGCCATGTTCTCTCTATTGGATCGGTTGCCGTTGAGAACAGATCCGCAATCGATAAGCTTCTGGCTCGCGTCATGAAGGCATCATGCGGCGCGTACAAGATCACCGAGCAGGCGGACAAATCCGAGGTTCGCATTCTCGACGCTGCTGTCTCTGCCCGAGCCATGAACCTCATCAAAGGCACCAAGAAGAAGGGCGACACGCTTGGGGGCGTGGCAGAGATTCTCGTAAGCGGAGCTCCGGTCGGATTGGGAAGCCATGTACAGCACGATCGAAAACTCGACGGTCAGCTCGCGCAGGCCCTCATGTCGATTCAAGCCGTGAAGGGTGTTGAGATCGGTGCTGGATTCGCACACGCTCGTGCGTACGGATCAGAGGTGCACGACGAGTTTGTACTGCGCCAGGGGATTATTGGCCGTTCAACGAATCGGGCAGGTGGATTGGAAGGGGGAGTGACAAACGGGGAGACCATTGTTCTCCATGCTGCGATGAAGCCGATTTCAACCCTTTCGCGCCCGCTCAATTCGGTTGACCTGAAGACGCGAAGGCGTGTCAAAGCCCGCTATGAGCGTTCCGATGTCTGTGCGGTTCCCGCATTTTCAGTAATTGCCGAGGCTGTGATTGCCCCAGTTCTGGCAAATGCGTTTTTGGAGAAGTTTGGGGGAGATTCTCTGGACGAAGCCAGAAAAAGATACAAGGGGCGGAAGTAGTGAGATTTGGTGCAGGTCATTCTCGGGCGCATTGCTTGTGGCCCCGCTGGTCTCAGTGGGGCTTCTTTTTGTGTCTGATGCAATCGAACACCCACCCAACGTCACAAATCTTTCAGTCTGGGCAGATTCCGATCCTTGACTCTGACTCGTGAATATGCTATATTTTGCAAGGTGTAACAAACAAATCTTCAAGCATCCGTTCACCAAAGGCGATTATTTGTCGAAGTAAGGAGGTGCTTCAGACTTCAGCGCAGCAGAATCAGCAATACGTTCCAACGGGAAAATGAACCGGAAGGTGCTCGTTCTGAATCACAACTACGAGCCGCTGAGCGTATGCAACGTCAAAAAAGCTGTGGTCCTTTTGTTTTTAGGGAAAGCTGAGTTGATCGAAGCTTCCGATGGCAGGTTCCTGCACTCCGTTTCTCTAACGATGCCCTTTCCAAGCATCGTCCGCCTCTCTGTCTACGTTCGGATCCCCTACAAGAAGATCGTCCTTTCGAGGAAGAACATTCTGCGCCGCGATGGGCATCGATGTCAGTACTGCGGTCGTCCGGATGTTCCGTTAACGGTCGATCATATCGTGCCGCGAGCACGAGGCGGTGAAGATTCATGGGAAAACCTTGTGGCGGCGTGTGTTCGCTGCAACAACAAGAAGGGCGATCGGCTTCCGGGAGAAGCTCAAATGAACTTGCTCCGGAAACCAATCAGACCGAACCATGTAATGTTCATCAGGGATTTTGTGGGCAGCATCGACGATTGCTGGAAGCCATATCTGTTCATGAATTGAAGATTGTCGTCCTTTTCTGAAAGGAGACAGTACTACAAGTTGAGTCAGAAGAAGAAGGTCATTTTGAGCGGCATGCGCCCAACGGGAAAGCTGCATCTGGGGCATCTCGTAGGCGCGTTGGAAAACTGGGTTTCACTTCAGGGAGAGTATCAGAACTTTCATCTGATAGCCGATTATCATGCGCTGACGACGGATCTGGACTCGTCGCAGATCTATGATAATTCGATCGACATGCTCATTGACTGGCTTTCGGCAGGGCTTGATCCGAAGATCAGTCCGATGTTTCGTCAATCAAAGATCAAGGAGCACGCCGAACTCCACCTCATCTTCTCGATGTTGGTGACGACATCGCGCCTCGAGCGAAATCCCACGCTTAAGGAGCAGGTGCGTGATCTTGAGATGGAGACAATTGCGTACGGGCATCTTGGCTATCCGGTGCTTCAGGCGGCGGATATCTTGCTGTACAAAGGCGACGTGGTGCCGGTGGGAGAGGATCAGCTCCCGCATATTGAGATCACGAGGGAAATCGCACGTCGCTTTAACACCCTCTACGCATCCGCGAAGCCGGTGTTTCCCGAGCCTGAAGGGAAGCTGACGAAATTTGCGCGGCTTCCGGGACTGGACGGTCGCAGAATGAGCAAGTCGGTCGGCAACACGATTCTGCTGTCTGACGGTCCTGAAGAGATCAAGAAGAAGATGCGGGGAGCTGTTACCGATCCGCAAAAAGTCCGGAAGGGAGATCCGGGTCGTCCTGATGTCTGCCTGATCTTCGCGTATCACAGCAAGTTCAATCCGTCGGAAGTTGGAGAGATACGCTCCGGATGTGAGAGCGGATCACTCGGCTGCGTTGACTGCAAGTTGCGTTGTGCCGAACGGATTACCAACGCCCTTGCTTCGCATCGCGAGAAGCGAGCGTACTTTGAATCGCACCTCGACGAAGTGAAGAGCATCTTGCACGAAGGTGAAACTCAGGCGAGGACAGTCGCGGCAAGAACCATGGCCGAGGTTCACGAAGCAATGAAGATGGGATAGCAGTTCAGGAAATTCGGAAACCGACACTCGATGTACACGATACGACTACACGAATTTGAGGGGCCTCTCGACCTGCTTCTGTTCTTCATCAAGCGGGACGAACTGGATATCTACGATATCCCGATTTCCCGGATCACGAAGGAGTTCCTCGAGTACGTCCACTTCATGGAGTCGCTCGATCTGGAACTGGCCGGTGAATTTCTGGTGATGGCTGCTGAGCTGATGCAGATAAAAGTGAAGATGTTGTTGCCTCCCGAGCCGGGAGAGGAGGAGGAGCAGGATCCCCGGGCGAATCTCGTGAAGCGACTCGTTGAGTACAAACGGTTCAAAGAAGTTGCGGTCTCGATGGCTGTACAGGAAGAGGCTCAACGGAAAGTATTCTATCGGGGATACTATGAAGCCGATCCGCGGGTGACGACGGAAGAGGAGGAAGATGCTTCGTTGCGCGATGTGTCGTTGTTCGATCTGATCTCTTCCTTCAAATTCGCCCTTGAGCGCATGCCGAAGAAGTTCGTGCATGAAATCGTCCGGCTGAACGTCACCATCGACGAGCAAATCGATTACATTATCGACTACTTCTCACGGCGGTCGGAAGCGACGTTCTATGAGCTCGTGCAGGATATGGTGGAAAAGATCAGGGTCGTAGTTACGTTTATCGCCTTGCTTGAGCTTATCCGTGCCAACAAGGTGGTGGTGCGCCAGGCTGAGCCGTTTGGCGAGGTTTCCATTATGAGGAATGTTGCGTAGACGCTTATGGCCGAACAGAATCCCACATTACAGCCGACCATACTGACAGTCCCGACGACCGTCAAGAGCCTCATTGAGGCCCTTGTTTTCGGCGCGCGTGAGCCATTGAGCGTCAGGCAGATCCAAACACTCTATGAGGTTCAGGGAACAGAAGGTGGCGAGCCGCGGAAAATCGACTATGAGACGATAGCCCGCTTTGTCGAGGAGCTCAACGGGGAGTACTCTGCTGCCGACCGGCCATATCGAATTGTCCAGATTGCCGGCGGCTATCAGTTTGCCACGCTTCCGATGTACGCGGAGTGGCTGGGAAAACTCTACAAGGAGCAAACCCGTCGGAAACTGTCCCAATCGTCCGTCGAAACCCTTGCGATCATCGCCTACAAGCAGCCGATCACGAAGCCTGAAATCGAATCGATCCGTGGTGTGAATTGCGACTACGTTCTCAGCACACTTCTGGAGAAGGATTTGGCGACGATTGTAGGTCGAGCGACCACTGTTGGTCGTCCGCTTCTCTATGGTACATCGGGAGAATTCCTCAAACATTTCGGATTGAATGACCTGAACGACCTCCCGAGGCCAAGGGAAATTCAGGAGATTTTGGGTGATAACCAGTTCGAAACAGAACGGCGAATGCTGGAAGCGCAGCAAGGTCTTGCGGAGGAGAAGAAGGAAGAGGAGTTCAAATCGCGTCTTCCTCATATTCCGAAGCGAAAGCCGGGTATGGATGAAGACGTCAAGATCGTCCCGAAGAAGCGTCTGCGTGAGATAAACGTTCGCCATGCGGAAGAGTCGGAAAAGCAGGCCGAAGAAGCCAAATCTGAGGTTGAGGTTCCGCAGACTTCTGACATCGTTGATGCCTCTGTCCCGTCAGAGCCAGGCACGCTCGAGATACCGGCTGATTCAGACGAAACCTCGATTCCCACAAGTGAGAAGGGGGCGGAGGTTGGGCAGGTTTTGGAAGCGGAGCTCCAGGACCAGGAGCCCGATGCGGTGCAGTTGGCCGAATCCCTCAAGTACATCGACCTGACGAAAAAGGTCGCAGATGACCGCGAGATTCAGGAAGAGCTACAACCGCTAACTCCTGAAATGGCAAAGGAGAAGCTTGCTGACTCTGAAGTAGCAGACAAAGAAGTTCCGGTCGTCGAGGAATCCGTAGAACTCGCTGAGGAACTGACAACAGACATCGGAAAGGCCGGGCAATCGTCGGAGGAGCAGTCCCTGGTGACTGCTGAAGGACCCGACGAGGTCATTCCGGCTGAAGCGTCTTCCGCAGTTCTACCTGAGGTTGAACCGCCCCTGCCGGTCGAGGTTGCAGGCAGCGAATCTGTAGATCATATCGAGGAGCAAGAACTCCCTGCGCCCGGCGTGGCGACCCAGGGCGTCGATGAAGACCATCAAAGCCCCCAATCCAAGTCCCGGTGGACAACGTGGAAAGAGAAGATTCAAGGGTTCATCAAGAAGCTATTCGGCTGAACAGGTTTCTTTCCCTCGCTGGTGTCGGCTCTCGCCGCAAGAATGATGAACTGATTCTTTCCGGAGTTGTGAAAGTCAACGGAAAGGTTGTTCAGGAACTTGGAGTGAAAGTTGATCCCCTCACGGACCGCGTGACAGTTCAGGGAAAGCCGGTCTCGATCCAGCAGAAATCGTACTACCTCCTGTTCAACAAGCCGAAAGACTGCATCACGACGCTCAGTGATGAGCGAGGGCGCACGACCGTCATGGACTACGTCAAGGTGCGCGAACGGATCTATCCGATCGGGCGGCTTGATCGGAATACCACCGGGGTGTTGCTGTTGACGAATGACGGTGACCTTGCGCATGCGCTGACACATCCAAAGCACGAGATTGAAAGAGTCTACCGGGTGCGACTCGAGCGCGGCATACTGGATGAGGATCTGAAGAAGCTGCGCCGCGGCGTCCGCCTCGAAGACGGTCTGGCCGTACCGGATCGTGCCGAGACGATCCCCGGAACGAAGCGCACGGAAATCGTGATGTCGCTGCGCGAGGGGAAGAACCGGGAAGTACGGCGGATGATCGAGGCGCTGGGGTATGATGTGAAGAATCTTGAGCGCATTGCATTCGCGGGCCTCACAACAGAAGGGGTACCACGGGGACGGTGGAGGAATCTGACACGTACCGAAGTCAATCATCTGAGACAACAAGCCGGAATGGAACACTAAGACTATGAGATTTGAACGAAGCAGCGGCATTCTTCTCCATCCGACTTCTCTTCCTGGTCCGTACGGGAGCGGCGACCTGGGTGACGTTGCGAGACACTTCATTGAGTGGCTGGTAGTTGCGGGGCAGAAGGTATGGCAGATTCTTCCTCTTGAACCCACAGGATACGGCAATTCCCCGTACATGGCCCTCTCCGCCTTCGCGGGGAACCCGCTGTTGATTGATTTTGAATCGCTCATGGCGAAGGGGTGGCTTGCGCCCGGAGATCTCGAAGCGCACGCACCGTTCGAGTCGCGCCGCGCCGACTTCATGAAAGTAATTCCTTTCCGGATGTTGGCCCTCCGGTGGGCAGCAGAAAAGTTCTTCTCCTTACCGAAGAATGTCGATTTGACCGAGTACGAAGAGTTTTGCTCCAGCCAGGCGGCGTGGTTGGAAGATTTCGCGCTCTTTCGGGCGCTTGAAGAGCATTCAGGCGGTGCAGTGTGGACTGAGTGGGACAGCGATCTTGCACAAAGGAAACCGCGCTCCATGGAGGCAGCGCGGAAAGAACTCGCGAAGGAGATTCAGTTCTGGAAGTTCACTCAGTGGCAATTCTATGTTCAATGGGCCTCCGTCAAGAAGTACGCGAATGACCGCGGCATCAAGATCATCGGTGACATCCCGATTTTTGTCGCGCATCAAAGTGCAGACGTATGGGCCCATCCGGATCTTTTCCACCTTGACAAGCGCGGCCGCCCCACAGTAGTCGCCGGTGTGCCGCCCGACTACTTCAGCGAAACCGGTCAGCGATGGGGAAATCCTCTGTATCGGTGGGCGAAGATGGAGGAAGACCACTATCGATGGTGGATTGAGCGGTTCCGACGCACATTCACCCTCGTCGACATTGTTCGCATCGATCACTTCCGTGGATTCGTCGGTTACTGGGAGATCCCTGCTACCGAGAAGACCGCCGTGAAGGGAAGGTGGGTCGCGGGGCCAAAAGAGAAACTCTTCAAGAGCGTGCAGAAGAAGCTCGGCACGCTCCCGATCATCGCTGAGGATCTTGGCGTGATTACGAAAGAGGTAACGGAGTTGCGAAGGCAGTTTGAGTTTCCGGGAATGAAAGTACTCCAGTTCGCGTTCGGCGGTGGTCCCGACAATCCGTTTCTGCCTCACCGGTACCAGCCCGACAGCGTTGTCTACACAGGGACTCACGACAACGACACGACCAGGGGCTGGTACAACAGCGCGACGGAACGAGAACGTGCGTTCTTGGCGAAGTACTGTGGCAGTAAGGTCGCTGATATGCCTATCGAGCTCATGAAGCTCGCATCCAGTTCGGTGGCCGATCTAGCGATCTTTCCGTTTCAAGATGTTCTTAGCCTCGGCCCGGAAGGAAGGATGAATCTACCGGGAACGGCGCTGGGAAATTGGGAGTGGAGATTTTCGTGGGATCAGGTCGGGCCCGAGCACGCGCTCCGCGTCTACGAGATGAGTGCGCTCTACGGTCGCACAAACCCGGACCGGCTGCAACTGCCGGCATTCCCGCAGGGCAAACGACTCCCGTAAGCCGGACCGCAATCGTCCTGAAAGAAGTGAACACACTGTGCAGCACTCGTTCATCGGATTTCGAACGATCTCGTAGAAGCTGCCATATTGATGGAAATTGGAGAACATGAACGAAGAAAAAAGTCAGAAACAATCTGAGCAGAATCTGCCTGAGCACGAAGATCTTAACGTGCTGATGGTCCGCCGCCGGGAAGAGCTTGAAAAGCTGAAGGAGGGCGGCATCAATCCCTATGCGTACGAATACGATCGCACCGATTTCTCAGGCGACATCCTGGCGTCGTTCAAAGACGATGCGCCGCAACGTACAGTTTCAGTCGCTGGCCGAATCACGTCCATCCGCCGCATGGGCAAAGCATCGTTCTGCCATATCCAGGATTCGAAAGGGAAGATTCAACTCTACCTGAAGAAGGAAGACCTCGGCGCTGTCTACGATTCGTTCAAGCTCATGGACATTGGAGATATCATCGGTGTGAAGGGTTTCGTGTTCCGGACGAAGATGGGTGAGGTCTCAATACACGCGCAAGGCCTGACGTTGCTGGCAAAATCGCTTCGTCCGCTCCCCGTTGTTAAAGAGAAGGTAGACGAGCAGGGGAACAAGGTGGTGTACGATCCGTTTTCGGACAAGGAATTGCGTTATCGTCAGCGCTATGTCGATCTTGCTGTGAATCCGGCGGTGCGGGAAGTCTTTGTGAAGAGGGCGAAGATCATCAGCACCGTCCGCAGATTTCTTGACGAGCGCGGATATCTCGAAGTTGAAACGCCGGTCCTGCAGCCGATGTACGGGGGAGCTTCCGCCAGGCCCTTCAAAACGCATCATAATGCGCTCGATATCGACCTGTTTCTTCGGATTGCAGACGAATTGTATCTCAAACGGCTGATTGTCGGCGGTTATGACGGGGTATACGAGATCTCCAAGGACTTCCGGAACGAGGGAATGGACAAAACCCATAGTCCCGAATTCACGATGCTTGAGCTGTACGTTGCGTACAAGGACTATCGCTGGATGATGGAGCTTACAGAGCGGATGGTGTCAGAGGTCGCCATTGCCGTGAACGGAACGTCCGTTGCGACCCTCGGTGGTCACCAGATCGATTTCACGCCGCCCTGGAAACGTATTTCGATGTTCGATGTCATCCATGAGTTCACAGGGAAGGACCTTCGAGGAAAGAGTGAGAAGGAGTTGAGAGCCATCGCGAAAGAGCTCCACGTGGAAGTTGAACCCTCGGCCGGTGTCGGCGCGATCATCGATGAGATCTTCAGCGAAAAAGCAGAGTCGCATCTGATTCAACCGACGTTCATCACCGACTATCCGATTGAGATGTCACCGTTGGCAAAGAAACACCGGACCGAGAACGGATTGGTGGAGAGGTTCGAGGCGATCGTCAACGGACAGGAAATCTGCAATGCGTTTTCAGAGTTAAACGATCCGCTCGATCAACGCGCTCGCTTCGAAGATCAAATGAGTCTGCGTGCGCGGGGAGACGAGGAGGCACAGGTGTTGGACGAGGATTACCTTCGTGCGTTGGAGTACGGAATGCCGCCAACGGCAGGACTCGGAATCGGCATCGATCGCCTGACGATGCTGTTGACGAATAACGACTCCATCAGGGATGTCATTTTCTTTCCGCAGATGAAACCGGAGAAGCAGGGGAACTAGGCTCGTTCGCCGGTCGCGTTGGTGCCAGGCTGATCACAGATTCTGTCGCCGCTCAGTCAATGATGTTGCCGCAAGTGCCTTTTGCGGGCGCATTCATGACGGGTGGCGATTGTTGCATTTGATACGATTTTCGAGCATTTTAGTATTGAATTGTATTCATGAGTGTTTGTTGACGGGAATTTAAAAGAGGTCAGGATATGAGAGGAAGGATATCGTTCGGGATGGTCGTCGCGCTGATGGCCGTCAGCCTTTTCGCAGGGATGGAAATCAAAAGTCTCGTCTCGGGTGATGCGGTCAATGACCAGGCGAACAAGTACCGTGAGGTCCTCAGCCTGGCAGAGAGGTACTATGTCAAGGAAATCGACACCAAGAAGCTCACGGAAGCGGCGCTCGAGGGTCTGCTGGACCAGCTCGATCCCCACTCGGTGTACCTCCCTGCGCGGGCATTCGAGCAAGCCACTGAGGAATTTCGGGGAAAATTTGAAGGCATAGGCATCAGGTTTACGGTCAGGAATGACTCGATTCTCGTCGTCGAGATCATCGGTGGCGGTCCATCGGCAAGGATTGGGCTGCAATCGAACGACCGGATTGTGCGCATCAATGATTCATCTGCCGTCGGATATAACGACGAGCAGGTTCGTCAGCGGCTCCGGGGACCGAAAGGTACGCGTGTCAAAGTTGGGATCTTCCGTCCAGGGATAAAGGAAATCCTGGATTTCGAAATCACTCGCGATGAAATCCCCCTCAACAGCATTGAAATCGCTACGATGGTATCTGACAACATCGGCTACGTGAACGTCAGTAAATTCAGTGAGACGACCGCCGATGAGATGAATCGGGCTCTCAAGAACCTGAAAAACCAGGGGATGAAGCGATTGATACTCGACCTTCGCGGTAATCCGGGCGGCTTGTTGGAACAGGCGTTTGAAATGGCCGATCTCTTCCTGGATGCCGGTTCGAAAGAAACTCCGCACAAGATCGTGTATACAAAAGCCCGGAAGCCAGAATTTGACGAGGCATATTTCGCCAAGAGTGGTCAGGCCTATGAGAATATTCCTCTCATCATTCTGATCGGAAACTTCTCGGCCAGCTCAAGTGAGATTGTGGCAGGCGCCGTGCAGGATTGGGACCGCGGACTGATTGTCGGCGAGACGAGTTTTGGAAAGGGGCTTGTGCAGCGGCAATGGAGGTTGATGGACGGCTCCGCATTACGTTTGACGATTGCACGGTACTATACTCCATCCGGCAGGCTGATCCAGCGAGAATACGAAGGCAAGGAGAAAGGCGCCTATGAACGCGAGGCGTTTGAGCGGAGAGAAGAAGAGGGGGAGAATATTGGTCACAAAGCCGAGGGCGACTCGAGCAGGCCGGTGTTTCACACTCATGCAGGCCGCGTGGTGTACGGTGGTGGGGGTATTACGCCAGACTATGTCGTCAAAAACGTCCCGTTGGCATCGCAGACACAGACCATCCTGCGGCGCGGGCTTATTGATTTGTTTGTGACCAGCTATCTCGACGGAAAGGGTCTCTCGGTACGCTCAGAGTATGCAAAGGACTGGAAGAAGTTCTCAGGCTCGTTCACGATCTCTGAAGCAATGCTTGGCGATTTCAGGGAGTTTCTCCAGAAGAGCGACCTGAAGATTGACGAGAAGGAATTCGAGAAAGATCTTTCTTACATCAAAACGAGGATGAAAGCCACCTTCGCGAGGAGTTTCTGGGGTAACGATGGCTGGTACCCCACGATGCTTCAGGTGGATGCCCAATTTCGGAAAGCGATGGGTCTCTTCCCAGAGGCCGAAAAGATTGCGGAACTCAACTGACCCCTGATGATCACCGTGATCAAAAACCTCGTTGTGCGGAAGAGAGGTGTACTTCTTGCCATTGTGCTCTCTCTCGTCGTGCTCACGGGATGGAGCGGGAGTATGATCCCTCCGTCGGGCGAAGCACGTGTGACTGTCCCTTCGTTTCAAAGCCGCATGCTGGAGGTTGGCGAGGAGCTCGAGTACAAAGTCAGCTACTCGTTCTTCACCATCGGTACCATCCGAACGCAAGTGATCGCCAGGGAAGTGCGGAACGGGAAGACCATCTACCGGACGCGCGCGATCATGGAATCAAATCCAAGTCTGAGCTGGCTCGTCGATCTCCACATTCAGTTCCACGGTGAAATGGACGCCGCGCCCTACTCTCTCAACTGGCTTGCCGATGACAGCACATCAAGAGAGATCAACTTCAGGCGTTTCCGCTTTGACTATGACAACAATCGCGCTATTCTTGAACGCGGCAAGCGGCGGCCCACCGGCGGGCGAACAGTTGAACAGACCGACACCGTCCGTATTGATGGAAAGTGTCAGGATGGCCTATCGCTGCTCTTCTACGCGCGCGAAAACGTTCACAGCGTCGGCCAGCAGCAGATTGCAACATTGATCGAGAACAAGCCCGCGTTTACGACCATCAACTTCACGAACAACCGGAGTGAGGTCGAAATTGACGCGGTCGATTACCCAATCGACGTTGTCAAGTTCGACGGAAGGGCCGATTATGTCGGCGTCTTTGGCCTCACCGGCGGATTCCGAGGCTGGTTCAGCAATGACGAACAGCAAATCCCTATTCTCGCCCGCATGAACGTCATTCTCGGGAGCATCAAGATTCAGCTTGCAAAATGGCACCGTCCAGGGTGGCAACCGCCGAAGTATGTGGAGGTGCCGGCAAAGTGATTCTACCGTACAGGGGTATCAGGCCCCGGATCCATCCCTCCGTCTTTGTTGCAGAGGGAGCGCAGATTATAGGAGACGTTGAGATTGGGGCGGAAAGCAGTGTGTGGTTCAACACAGTAATCCGCGGTGATGTGCATTATGTTCGGATCGGCGACAGGACCAATATTCAGGATAATTGCGTTCTCCATGTAACGCATGAAGTCTATCCGCTTGTTATCGGGTCGGAGGTCACTGTTGGGCACGGCGCGATCCTCCATGCCGCGACAATCAAAGATCGTTGCCTGATTGGAAGGGGGGCCAAGGTTCTCGATAACGCTACGATCGGATCGTATTCGCTTGTGGCGGCGGGCGCACTTGTGTTGGAAGGATTTGAGGTCCCCGAAGGAGTTCTGGTAGCAGGCGTACCGGCGAAGATCAAGAGGAAACTCACCGACGAAGAGCGACAACAGATCGTCCAGTCGGCAGAAAACTATGTCCAGTACGTCAAATCATATCGTGAATAACGACTCTTCTCTGGAAGGCATATGAAGATCAAGTTCTGGGGAGTACGAGGCTCAATCCCAACGCCCGGGAAACAAACCGTACGGTACGGTGGAAACACACCGTGTCTGGAAGTTCGGATGGATGATGATGAGTTGGTGATCTTTGATGCCGGCTCAGGCATTCGAAATCTTGGTGATGATCTGATCAATAACGGTGAATCGCTGAACGCGCATCTCTTCATCACTCATCCGCACTGGGATCACATTCAGGGATTTCCGTTCTTCAAGCCAGCGTTTATCTCAGGGAACGAACTGACGATCTTTGCCACAGAGCGACCGGAAAAATCGCTTGGAGAGGTCATTTCTGAGCAAATGAACCGGATTTACTTCCCCGTTCAGCTCCATGAGTTGAAAGCGAAGATTCACTTCAAGCCTCTCAAGGAAGAGGGGACGATCAAGCTGCCCGCATGTACTGTGCACACGCTCTACGTGAACCATCCGGGGTTCACTCTGGGATACCGGCTTGAGTCGAAGGGCAAATCGTTCGTTTATATCAGCGACAACGAGCCGTACGATCGTCAGGTGGGTGCGTATCTTTCGAACTTCGAGCCGCTCGTAAAGGAGAAATTCGAATCGATGGAGGGTGATCCGAACCGAAGGATCTTTGATTTTTGTCGCGGAGCAGATGTTCTCATTCACGACGCGACGTATACTCCGGAAGAGTACATTGACCGCGTCGGATGGGGGCACTCACACTACCTCTTCACCTTGCGCGTTGCAGCGGAAGCGGGTGTGAAGAAGCTGATTCTCTTCCATCACGATCCTACTCATGACGACGACAAAGTCGACGACATCCTGAAGAAGTGTCGGAAAGAGATCCGCACGCGTCGGTACGGATTCGACTGTGAAGCAGCAGCAGAAGGGATGGTTGTCACCGTGTAGCTTGACAATCACTCCCGGCTTGGTTATATTCAGAGCGGATTGAGGAGACGGTGGTTGCGCATTCAACGGCTGGTAGAATTGTGCCGCGTCTCAGTGAGGTGAGGTTGATGCAAGAGCTCAACACAATTGAAAATCTCGACATGTCAAAGCCCCGTGTCTCAACAGCTGGCGGTTGCAGAGCAGAGACCCTCGGGGCTTTCCTTTGGTAGGTTCACATGCCAGGACGCGCATTAACAGAGTTTGAGTTCAAGGAATCGGACATCAAGAAGATCGGCCAGGTCCTTGGTGTTACGGTGAAGCACAGGGGCAGCAATTTTCGGTTCGAGCTTGAGAACAAGAGCCTGAACAGGAAACTCTCCCTCGAAATCTATCCCTCCATCCACATCGGCCAGCGCAAGGGGAATCTCATCTCGGTGTACACGCCGACAGCACACCTGCAGCTCCATTTCTGCACGGGGTATGTTGTGAGCAAGCTCCTTGGAGAAATTACGTTTGTCGCCGAGTCTGACGGGAAGCTGTCGGGCCTTACGGTTGAGCGGGAAGGCGGATGTTCGCTTTATGCAAATGTCGACCGCAGCATCCTTTCCGGCGATTTCACGACGCTGGGCCCGGAGGTGATGCTTTCCGGTATCGCCCTCTCGCTGACCGAGAATATCCTGCCGCAAACCGGTGTGCCGGACGCAGGAGCAAAGGCTGCGCGCCCGAAACAGCCCAAAACCTCACGGAGACAAAAGAACTAGACTGGATGATTTTCGTTACGAACAATCACCCGTCTCTTCGGTTTCCAACAGGGGAAACTTTCCGAGCTGTTGAAAGTGTTCTACGGTATGAGTCTGTACCGACCATCGAGCTGTCGGTTGTCTTTGTCGGAAGCCGGTTCATCAGGCGTGTAAACAAGAAGTTTCTCCGACACGATTATGTCACCGACGTTATTGCCTTTCCACTTGGCGAGGGTTCGTCCGTCCCGGTGGAAGGCGAATTGTATGTGAACCTCGATCGGGCCAAAAGTCAGGCAAGGAGCTATGGCGTCACCTTCACGGCGGAGACCCGACGGCTCCTGATTCACGGAACGCTTCATCTCCTGGGTTACGCAGATTCCACTCCCAGGGACAAAGCTGCAATGACAGCGCGCGAGGATGCGATCCTCGCAAAGCTCTCGGCTACCAACAGGTGATTGTTCATGCAGGAACGGATTGTTGAAATAATCCTTTTTCTCGTCAGCGAGTTGAAGTCCAACAAGCAACTCACCGACGTCGATGTGTCGCTCTTGACGGAGAACGGGTACACCCAAACGGAGATCTCGACAGCGTTCTCCTGGCTATTTGAACGGATGTCGCTCGGCCAGGAATTGATGGTGAAACAGCAGGATTCCGGGCAATCCTATCGAGTCCTCCACGAGGCCGAAAAAATGGTGATTACCCCAGAGGGATTCGGATATCTTCTCCAGTGTCGCCAGCTCGGACTCCTTTCGAACGCGGATATTGAAACAATCATTGAGCGCATCATGGCCGCCGGATTCTCCAGCGCCGGGGTGCCGGAAATGAAAAGTTTTGTTGCCGGGATGCTTCTCGATAGCGACAGCTCTTCGGGGATGAACGGCCGCATTTCTCTGAATAGCGACGATACGATTCACTAGCAGGGTACATGGAAAAATCACTCATCATCGTTGAATCACCCTCCAAGGCAAAGACAATCAACAAGTACCTCGGCAAGGAGTACGTTGTCGAGGCATCGGTCGGGCATATCAAGAACCTCCCCAAGAGCAAACTTGGCGTCGATGTCGAAAACGAATTTGCTGTTGTGTACGAGAACATCCAGGGGAAGGACGAGGTCATCGATCGTCTGCGGGATCGTGCGAGTAAAGCAAAAGCGATCTTCCTGGCGACGGACCCTGACCGGGAGGGGGAGGCGATTGCCGCACACCTTGCTGATGAAATCAAGCCCGTGAACAAAAACATCAAACGCGTCCTCTTCCACGAGATCACGGCAGATGGTGTAAAAGAGGGGATGCGTCACCCGAAGAAAGTTGATTCCCACCTGGTCCTGTCTCAACAGGCGCGGCGCGCGATGGACCGCATCGTGGGATACAAAGTCAGCCCCTTTGTCTGGAAGACTGTCTATTACGGATTGTCGGCAGGACGTGTGCAGTCGGTTGCCTTGCGGCTGATTTGCGAGCGCGAGACGGCGATCGCTGGATTTGTGCCGGAAGAGTATTGGTCCATTACGGGTGAGTTTCAGACGAGCCAGAGCGAGCCGTTCCTTGCGAAGCTGACAAAGGTGGCAGGGACGGAGCCAAAGATCCCGGATGAAACGACCATGCGGGGATATCTCGAAGACCTCCGGAAACAGCAATTCGAGATAGGTGGCGTTGAGCGCAAGCCGGTGAAGAGAAATCCGCCGGCCCCCTTCATTACAAGCACGTTGCAGCAAGAGGCGGCGAGGAGGCTCCGCTTCTCGGCAAAACGCACAATGATGCTTGCCCAGAAGCTCTACGAAGGCGTTGATGTGGGTGAGGAAGGGCCGACCGGGCTGATCACCTACATGAGAACCGATTCGACGCGGTTGAGTGCTGAAGCGGTCGCACAGGTGAGGGAATACATCTTCGACAACTATGGCAAAGAGTATCTGCCAAAAGAACCGCGTTTGTTTAAGAAGGGTAAAGCGTCGCAGGATGCGCACGAAGCGATCCGTCCCACATCCATGAAGTTGACGCCAAAAATTGTCAAGAAACACCTGGACAAGGATCTCGCCCTCCTCTACGAGCTCATCTGGAACAGATTTGTTGCATGTCAGATGTCCCCGGCGGAATTCGAACAGATCTCCGTCGATGTCGTCGGTGGTGAGTATCTCTTCCGTGCGACCGACCAGCGGCCGATGTTCCGCGGATTCTTGCAGGTGTTCGACGATGTTGCCGACGAAAACGGCGGCGAGAAAGATGACTCCGACCCCGTCTCCAAGTTGCCCGAAAATCTCGCGAAGGGGCAGCAAGCGGCGATGCGCGATCTTCTGCCCCGGCAGCATTTCACCAAACCGCCGGCACGGTATACCGAAAGCAGTCTCGTTAAGGAACTTGAGTCCCTCGGGATTGGGCGGCCGAGCACCTATGCGCTCATCGTCAGCACTGTCATTGACAGGAAGTACGTGGAACAGAAAGAGCGAAAACTGTATGCGACGGAGCTCGGCATGCAGGTGAACAAACTTCTCGTTCAGTACTTCCCTGACGTCTTCAATGTGAAATTCACGGCGCAAATGGAAGAGGAGCTCGACACCATCGCCTCGGGCAAGCAACTCTATGTGAAGGTGATGAAGGATTTCTACGACCCGTTCATCCGTGCCCTCGAGAAGGTCGATAAGAATGCGCAGAAGATTAAGAAGTCGCTGCAGGAAGAAACGAACGAGGTGTGCGAGGTTTGCGGCCGCAAGCTGATCATCAAGTGGGGTCGGAATGGGCGTTTCATGGCTTGCTCCGGCTATCCCGACTGCAAGAACACGAAACCGCTGGCGGAGGATCAGGAGAAGCACCAGCACCTGGCTGGGATGAAGTGCGATCAGTGTGGCGGCGACATGGTGGTGAAGGCCGGGCGGTTCGGGACATTCCTCGGCTGTTCGAACTATCCGACGTGCAAGAACACGAAGCCGATTACGATGGGCATCCAGTGCCCCAAGTGCAAGCAGGGGGACCTTGTCGAACGGAAGACGAAGAAAGGGAAAAGGACCTTCTACGGCTGCAGCCGGTATCCCGAGTGTGACTTTGCATCGTGGGACAAGCCTGTCAGTCAGCCGTGCTCGAATTGCGGCTCGACATACCTCGTGGCGAAATACTCACAAGCAAAAGGAGAGTACCTCAAGTGTCCTGAGTGTGGCGAGGAATTTGTGAGGGAACAAATGGCTGTCGGTGCCTAATTCCGCAGTTCTGGTCACGATTGTCTGAGGCCTAGTCGGTATGCACACCAGCGTTCGCACGTTCCTGGAGTATCTGGAAGCTGAGCGCCGCTATTCTCCGAACACGATTCGCTCCTATGAGGTTGATCTCCATCAGTTACTGACGTATCTCTCCTCGCACCACGTTTCCTCTCTCAATCACGTCACCAAGGATGTCCTCCGATCCTTTCTGAGCAGTCTGCTCGACGCCGGGGTTTCGCGGAAGAGCGTTGCACGAAAAATCGCCTGTCTCCGTTCATTCTTCCGGTACGCGAAGCGTCATCACATGACAGAAAAGAATCCTACGCTGACGCTCATCTCGCCAAAGCTTGAGAAGCGGCTCCCCTCATTTCTGGATGAACTATCGGTCACAAAGATGTTCGACGGGCTGGATACGCACACATCGGCCGGGCGCACACAATCTGCCATTCTCGAGCTTCTCTATTCGACGGGAATACGTCTCAGCGAGCTCGTGAATCTCGACCTCCATGATCTTGACTTTGCGCAGGGAATTGTGAAAGTCACAGGGAAAGGATCCAAGCAGCGCATTGTTCCGGTAGGACGGCGGGCCCTCAAGGCCATCGAATTGTACCTTCCCGATCGCCTGAAATTGTTGATGCAACGAGGACTTGCATCAGACGAGTCTGCTCTGTTTATTACGGCCAAGGGTGAACGTGTCTACCCTGAAGCGGTTCGGCGGATGGTGAAGAAGGCGATCAGCTCGGTGTCGGAACTCGAAAAGAAATCGCCGCATGTCATCCGTCATACCTTTGCCACACATTTGTTGAACCGGGGAGCTGATTTGCGGGCAGTCAAGGAGCTCCTCGGACATGAGAGCCTTTCCACAACGCAGGTGTACACTCACGTGTCTACAGAACAACTGAAGAAGGTGTATCGGCAATCGCATCCAAAGGCGTAGGAGCGGGGAAGAACAGAGCGATCATCCATGTGGACAGAAAGGAGTTCTTCATGAAAACGATCGTCACCTCGAGGCATTTCAAAGCGCATGAATCGTTGGTCGACTACGCAGAAGAAGCGGTAGAGAAACTTAGCCGTTACTACGATGGTATCATTAAATGTGAAGTGAAGCTGAGTTTTGAGAAAGCACGGAACAGCGTCAAACGAGCCGAGATCATTCTGAGTGTTTATAGAAACAAGATAGCTGCAATCCACGAGAGTGAGGAGTTCCACAAATCCATCGATGGCGCGGTCGAGAAGGTCCTGGCACGCCTCAAGAAGTACAAAGACAAGCTGCACTCCAAAGACCGGAAACAGGTCCGACAGGTTCGGTCAAAAGCGTAGCAGCGGCGAAGGAGCACTGCATGGCACTCAATAGTCTCAAGGAAACCCGGCGCGAGAGCATCACTGTTGGGTTTTTCTTCGAGCGGAACAAGGTTCGCCTGAAGATGGAGGCGGTGAATGGCGAGGTGGGGTTCGAGAAGGTGATCCGAGACAAGAGCATCCACCGTCCGGGTCTTGCGCTCGCCGGCTACGTGGAGCTGTTCACGTACGACCGGGTACAGATCTTCGGGAACACAGAGGTACGCTACCTGAAGCACCTCAGCCTCGCCGAGAGGATCAAATCGTTCGAAACGCTGTTCCAGTTTGACATACCGTGTATCATCGTCTCCAATGAGAATGTTTTGGACGACGAGCTCATAGCGATCGCGACACGGCACGGCATTACAATCCTCACGACGCCGCTCGAAACGACGAAGCTTGTCTACTTCGTGAGTGATTTCCTCGATGACCAGTTCTCACCACAAACGGTCATCCATGGCTCATTCATCGATGTCTACGGCATCGGCGTGGTCCTTGTTGGCAGGTCGGGCATCGGCAAAAGCGAAGTGGCGCTTGACCTCATTGAGCGGGGACACCGCCTCGTAGCAGACGACGTCATTATGATCACCCGCAAGGGCGAGGGGATTCTCATCGGTGCAGGGACGGATGTCGTGAAGCACTTCATGGAGATCAGAGGGCTCGGGCTCATCGATGTGCGGTCCATTTTCGGAATCCGATCGATTCGATTTCAAAAGCGGGTGGAACTCGTTGTTGAGTTGCAGGATTGGAAGAGTGATGTGGAGTACACGCGGACGGGTCTGGATCACGAGAACATTTCCATTCTTAGTGTTGAGATTCCCCACGTAAAACTCCCCATCTTCCCGGGCAAAAATATCACTGTTATTGTCGAGGTTATTGCCCTTGATTACCTGCTAAAGCACTACGGATATGATGCTGCTCGCGAGTTCGCCAAGCGGCTTGACGCGGCGATTGCAGAGAAATCGAAGAGCAAACGGGCCATAGACTATTTCGAGCACGATTTCGAGTGATCGGGACAAAACGGCTTGACAAAGCTTCAAATATTTTCTAACTTCGGGCAACTTTTTCAGGGAGCCCACGAGGAAAAGCTCCCAAGGAATAGGTATCTCTCATCGCGGTGAACGAGGTGTCATGAAGAGGTTCAAGCTCTACTATTTCTCGACCAAGTCCCTCAGCTTTGTCGAAGCGCGCTGGTTCAAAACACGATTTGCAGCGCTTTCGATGGTGTTGGGGATGGTTGTCCTCGCGATCGCGTTTGAGACAAATTTGCTCTATGATGACGTCCTCGGTCTCGGATTTCAGCGAACAAGGGCTCTCGCAGCAGAGAACGCTATCCTGCGTGACCAGCTGAAGTTCTTCTCCGGGCGCCTTCAGATACTCCAGGGTCGAATCTCTACATTGGTTGATCAGGGAAATGAAGTCAGGCTCCTCGTTGACCTCCCCAAACTGGATAAGGATACGCGCGAAGCTGGTTACGGAGGTACCGACGACCGACTTGACTTCGGTCTCTCCGGAGACATCAGTGGAATGCTGAATGATCTTCGCCGCTCTGTCACGAAGGCTGAGAAGGAAGTTGAACTGCAGCAGACGAGTTACAGAGAAGCGGCGGTGAAACACGATCAGAACCAGGCACTCTATGCAAGCCTCCCAGCCATCAAACCGATGGAAGGATTCTATTCGATGAGTGGATTCGGCATGCGGCTCCATCCGATCTTTCGTCGCATGCTGCCTCACGAGGGTCTCGATATCGCGAACGATGTCGGCACTCCAGTCTACGCAACGGGAGATGGTGTGGTTGTGAGTGCCGGGCGAACGGAAGCAGGACTTGGGATCATGGCTGTGATCGATCATGGCTTTGGATATACGACCGTCTATGGTCACCTCGACAGAGTGCTTGTTCGCTCGGGGGAACGAGTGAAGAGGGGAGCTTTGATCGCTCGATCTGGACGCACGGGGATCGCGACGGGGCCTCATTTGCACTACGAGGTCCGTCTCAACGGCGTGCTTCAGAATCCCGTCGACCATTTCTTTGACGATATTGACTACCAGAAGATCAAACAGCAACTCGCATTTAGCAAGTGACCCGGATTGGCGTGAGCGTTGTCAGGCGGTTGATGACTCTGGAGGAGTTTTTTGGGAAATGATTTGGACACTCGAATTGGCCTCGTACCTCGATGACGCACCCTGGCCTGCCACGAAAGAGGAACTCATTGACTATGCCGTGAGAACCGGTGCGCCGCTCGAGGTCCTTCAGAACCTCGAAGAGCTGGAGGACAGCGACGAGCCATATGAGAGTATGGAAGAGATTTGGCCTGACTACCCGACGGATGAGGATTTCTTCTTCGAGGATGACAAAGAGTACTGACGACTGTGACCCCCTCACGTGAGGGAGCCCTCGTGAATGAACAACAGGGCCAGGATTGAACCCAGCGTTTCGTGGCTGGGTTTTTTTTTGGATTCTCCATGATCACCCGAAGACTCTATTTTGCTCTCCTCGCCGTGCTCTGGACGGCGGTTGTGACCGGCCAGGATCGTTGGCGCGATCTTGAGGTCGGGCGCATCCGCTTTGAGGGAAACGAAACCTTCCGTGATGATGTGCTCCGGGACGTCCTTCGGTTGAAAGAGACCCCCGCCGCCTTCTGGCAGTTTCTCAATACGATCAGCGAAAAGCTCGGGGATAAACCCGAGTACTTCGACCCAGTCCTCTTTCCGCAGGACTACGCGCGCCTCACGAACTTTTACCAGGATCAGGGTTTCTTCTCGGTACATATCGATACACTCCTCCGCTTCGATTTTGGAAAGAAGAACGTCGCCATCTCGTACTTAATTCGCGAGGGTCACAGATCCCTCATCGACACCATTCAGATCCTCGGCATTGACAAGCTTCCGCCGGATGTGCTTGAAGAAATTCAGGCACAGCCCCTCATCGAAGTGGGAGATCCGTACGTCGTCGACAAGGTCGTAAGCGAGCAATCGCGACTTGTGAGTGCGTTCTTCAACAATGGGTTTGCAGACGTCGAGGCGGAACGTCCGCTTATAACCCGCTATCTGTCGAGCGGCAACGTCAAGGTTGTCTTCGCTCTCACACCCGGCAAACGGTATGATTTCGGGCATATCAGTGTGAAACAGGATTCCTCCGTCGTTGAGCGCGTCGATGATACCATCGTTCTCCGGCACCTTGATTTCCGTCAGGGTGATTTCTACAGTCAGGCGAAACGGACGGATAGCGAGCGAAACCTCAATCGGCTTGGAGTGTTCGAGACCTCAAGAATTGATCCGGTCATCGGGATCAGGTCGGACTCGATCAAGGATATCCCGATGCAGGTGTTCGTGAGGCCAAGGCCGTTTCAGGAAATGGTTCCCGAAATCGGCATCAATGATGAGAACAACGCGTTTAACGTTCTCTTTGGTCTGGGCTATAACAATCGGAACTTCTTCGGGGGCGCGCGAAACCTGCAGGCGAGACTTCAACTGCAGCTGCAATCGATCCAGGATGTCGAGTTTGGACGCGTTTTCAGCGAGACGGGACTGAGGGACAGCTCGGTGATCGGGAATGCCGAACTCTCTCTCCAGATCATCCAACCATACTTCTTCAACAATAAGACGTCATTCACTCCATCGATCTCGGTCCTCGTGGAGAAAAGGAACAAGTACTACTTCAATCCGATTTTGCGCGGCCGGTTTGCCGTGACCTCCCAGACCGCCCGATATACGACCGGATTTCTCGAGTGGAGTCTTGAGCGGATCGGGTATGAGCCGATCAATCCCACAATTGGGGCCATCTACTTTGACAGTCTGAGCATTGACCGAAGGCCGCAATTCAACTCCATCATCTCCCTGACGCTTCAGCGGGACAAACGAAATGACCCGTTCTATCCGTCGGATGGCTTCATGCATTCGGTGACGGTGGAGGAAGCCGGGATGATTCCGTCGGTGTTCGGCGGTCTCTTTGGAAGTGATCTGCCCTACTCCACATATGTGAAAGTCGCTGGGCGGGGTTTGTGGTACTGGGATCCATGGAAAGATCAGGCGGTCGTATGGGCATTGCGTCTCTATGGCGGGTTCGCAGAATTGTATGGCAATTCTCCCGCGCCCGTGCCTATCACACGCCGGTTCTTTGGTGGAGGAAGCGGTAGCGTCCGGGGTTGGAAGGCGCGCGAACTCGCTGTCTCGAGTCTCCCACAGGAAGGCGGGAACGCCGTGCTTGAGGGGAGCATTGAAAACCGCTGGAGTCTCCTGCAGAAGGCGGGCCGCCTCGGATTCATAGAGTTCAACCGTTTCTCTCTTGTCTTCTTCCTTGACTTCGGCAACGTCTGGACGCGTGCAAAGGAATTCCGTGCATCTGACATCGCAATCGCGTCTGGTGTGGGCGTTCGGTATGCGACGGTCGCGGGCCCGATCAGAATCGATTTTGGATTCCGCGTTTTCGATCCTTCGGAAGTCAGCGGCCGCCAGTGGGTGCTTCAGAAGAAATTCTGGAAGGAAACGCTGGCGAATTTTGTGCTTCACTTCGGTATCGGTCACTCGTTCTGACGCAGGCATATGGGATGGAATAGGGTCATAGGCCAGCAGCGCGTGAAGGATCTTCTGAGAAGGATGATCTCCTCGGGCTCGATCGCGCATGCACATCTCTTCTGGGGTGGGGAGGGAGTGGGCAAAGACGCCATGGCAATCGAGTTTGCCCGCGCGCTCAATTGCCAGAACAATCACCTCGATCCCTGCGGCGAATGTGTCAGTTGCCGCAAGATTGACCTGTTGCAACATCCAAATGTGAGCCTGATTATGGCTCTGCCGGTCGGGAAGAATGAGCAGGCGGGGGATGATCCGATTAAGGGGCTCACCGAAGATCAGCTCGGAGCCGTCCAGGAACAACTACGTCTGAAGGCGGAGAATCCATATCATCGGATAGAGATACCGAAGGCCAATTTCATCAAGATCAACAGCGTCCGGCATTTGCGGCGTGATGCATCCCTCTCGGCGTTTGAAGGGGGGAAGAGGGTATTCATCATCTCCCATGCCGAAGAAATGAATGCAGAAGCGAGCAATTCGCTCCTCAAGACGCTGGAGGAACCTTCTTCGGATTCGGTGTTTATTCTCACCACCGCTCACAAGGAACAGCTTCTGCCGACGATTCTTTCACGATGCCAGCTTGTTCAATTTGACCCGCTGGGCGAGGAAGAACTCCGGGATATTCTCATCGCACGACATGCACAGGGAGCTGAACAGGCCGCTCTCATTGCACGCCTGGCACACGGAAGCTACACGCACGCGTTGGATCTCCTCTCTGCCGACGTCGTGGCACAACGGCAGGAAGCCGTGCAGTTTCTGCGTCTGATTCTTGGAGCGCAGAGGATTCCGCTCGCGGCGGAGATCGAGCGGATCGCCTCGCTCGGCGACCGGTCAGCGGTCGAGCGATGGATGAAACTTCTCAGCGTGTGGTTGCGTGATGCACTGGTGCTTCGTGAACAGGGCGAGCAAGGATTACTCAACCTCGATCACCTCAAGGACCTTCGGAGCTTCAACCAGAAATTCCCGGCGGCAAAGCTTGGGCAGGCGCTCGAAGCAGTCGAAGCCAGCATTGCTCTTATAGGCAAAAATGGCTACCTTCCACTCATCATGACCGGCCTCGCAATCGATTTGAGACGGTGTCTAGCCTCTTCCTGATCGGATCCCTGTGAATCAAAAACAAGAGAAAATTCTAGTGACGGCGGCGCTGCCGTATGCAAACGGGCTTCTTCACTTGGGTCATCTTGCAGGTGCCTATCTCCCCGCGGATTTGTACGTCAGGTATCAGCGTGCGCGAAAGCGCGAGATCGTCTTCCTATGTGGTTCGGACGAACACGGCGTGGCAATCACGGTCACGGCCGAAAAAGAAAAGATCACCCCGCAGGCAGTGGTCGACCGGTATCACGCGCTCAACAAAGCTGCATTCGAAAAGTTTGGGATGAGTTTTGACAACTATTCCCGGACATCTCTTCCGCTTCACCATAAGACTGCGCAGGAGTTCTTTGGAGAGTTCCACGAACGGGGCATCTTGAGAGAGAAACAGGAGCAGCAGCTCTATTGTGAGAAGGACAAGATGTTTCTCGCCGACCGATATGTCGAGGGGACATGTCCAAACTGCAAGAATCCGGAAGCCAGAGGTGACCAGTGTGAGAAATGCGGTTCCTGGCTGAATCAGGCAGATCTCATCGAGCCCAAATGTAAGATTTGCGGTACGACTCCGGTCGTCCGGACGACGTCGCATTGGTACTTCCCGCTGGGTGAATTCCAGTCCCGGCTCGAGGTGTACATCCGTGAGCGGTCGGCGAGGGATGGCTGGAAGGAAAATGTTCTCCGGTACTGCGACAGTTGGTTCAAGGAAGGATTGCAGGATCGCGCGGTGACCCGGGATCTTGGATGGGGTGTGAAGGTCCCCGTCCAGGGGTATGAATCCAAAGTGATCTATGTCTGGTTCGATGCGGTGCTTGGCTACATCTCCTCGGGGAAGGAGTGGGCGGCGAGGACCTCGAATCCGGATGCCTGGAAAGATTTCTGGCTCGATCCCAATACGAAATACGTGGCATTTATCGGGAAGGATAATGTGGTCTTCCATTGTATTGTATTTCCTGCCATGCTTATGGCCTGGAATGACGGCGGGAAAGATCAATATGTGCTTCCTGAGAATGTGCCGGCAAACGAGTTTCTGAATTTTGAGGGTCAAAAGTTCTCGAAGAGCCGCGGATGGGGAATTGACCTGCAGAATTTTTTGAACCATTTCCCCGCTGATCCGCTCCGATACACGCTGGCAATCAATCTGCCCGAGTCCCGCGACAGCGATTTCTACATGAAGGATTTCCAGGCGAGGACAAACAACGAGCTCGCGGACATCCTGGGGAACTTCATCAACAGGACCCTTGCGTTCACGGAGAAGAACTTCGGCGGCGTCGTGCCTGCGGCAGGATCGCTCCAGGAACTCGACAGGGAAATGCTTCGGATCCTTGCTGAGTCTCCGACGACAATCGGAGCTCTCTACGAGCGGTACAAATTCCGTGATGCCGTTGTAGAATCGATGAATCTGGCCAGAGCTGCGAACAAGTACTTCAACGACAGCCAGCCGTGGAAGACATTGAAATCTGATCCCTCTCAATGTGCGACGACGATCAACGTCTGCCTTCAGGTCGTTCGCTCGCTGGCAATATTGTTCGAGCCGGTTGTTCCGGCGATTGCACAACGAGTGTGGAACACGCTCAACCTCACTGGTACTCCCTGCGAAGCGGGATGGGAGAGCGCAGCAACGCCCTCGTTGACGGTGGGACATCGTATGAACAAAGCGGAGATTCTTGTGACAAAGATTGAAGACGAAAAAATCGATCCGATTATTAAGGCGCTCAATGAGCCGCAGGCTGCAGACGGAGCCAAGCAATCGGCCGAGACGAAGCCCCTGATTACGTTGGAAGACTTCAAGAAAGTAGAATTGAAGCTCGCCAGAGTCGTCGCCGCGGAACGCGTCCAGAAATCCGAAAAGCTCTTGAAAATCCAGGTGGAGATAGGTTCGGAAAAACGACAAGTCGTCGCCGGAATTGCGCAGCACTACAAGCCCGAAGATTTGGTAGGAAAGCTGATCGCGGTAGTGGCAAATCTTCAACCTGCCAAACTCATGGGACAGGAATCTCAGGGGATGCTGCTTGCCGCTACCGACAGCGCCGGGAAACTCGCAGTTCTCACTGTCGCCGAGAATCTCGAAAGTGGTGCTATCATCAAGTAGCTGGCGTGCACATTTTCGCAGGCCCTCAATGCCATCGGTTCCGATGGCATTTTTTTTGGCAGTTCAGTTCCTTGATTGACGTGGCAAATACCCTTATATTTATCAAAAATCTTGTCCACCACACGAAGGCAATTGGTTGCAGGGACTTCAGAAGTTTCTACGATTCGTCAAGATTGAACATACGCTCTTCTCGCTGCCGCTCATCTTCAGCGGCGTTTTTTTAGCCTCCAAAGAACTTCCTTCTCCGGCAATGCTGGGATTGATCCTGATGGCAGCGACAGGAGCTCGTACGGCCGCGCTCGCGCTGAACCGCCTCATCGATCGGGAGATCGACAAGCGAAATCCGCGCACCGCAGTGAGGGAGCTCCCAAGCGGGAGGATGAATCTCCCTGAGGCCATTGGGGTTCTTCTGGTTGGGATCGCCCTCTATCTCGGTTCCGCTGCTCTGATCTCCACCTTCTGCCTGGTGCTTTCTCCGGTCCCTCTCCTTGTGTTCACCATCTATCCCTACATGAAGAGGTTTACAGCCTTGGCACACTTCGGTGTAGGATTGGGCCTCGCCATGGCGCCCCTCGGGGGGTGGTTCGCAGTGCAGCAATCGTTTGAAAATATGCTCCCCGGAGTGCTTCTTTCACTCTTCACGCTCTTTTGGGTGACGGGTTTTGATATCATCTATTCCACCCTCGATGAGTTGTTCGACAGGGAAGAGAACCTCTATTCATTTTCCTCGCGCTATGGGAGGGTGAAAGCGCTGAGAATTTCGGCGCTCCTTCATACCGCTGCATTTGTGACATTGGCCCTCCTGTTCATACTCTACATCAAAGCTGTTGCTGCGTTGCCGCTTCTGATGCTTTCGGGATTCCTGCTGTACCTTGAACACAGGAAGGCGGAAGATGTCGAAATGGCATTCTTCAGGATCAATGCCGTCCTCGGTTTCGTTATTCTTGGAATGATTCTGGTCGGAGTCCTCTTCTCATGAGAATCGTCGTCGGGATCACAGGCTCATCCGGTGCCGTCTATGCTCGCGAGTTCCTGAAACAGTGTGAAGCGGACAAGTACCTTGTCGTAAGCAAGTGGGGGAAAGTATTGCTGAAAGACGAGCTCGGGATGAGTGTGAAGGATCTGCATCCGTTCGTGAAGAAGGAATTCTCGGATGACGACCTGAGCGCGCCCATCGCTTCGGGCTCGAACCGCTTTGACGCGTGCGTTATTCTGCCGTGTTCCACTTCGACGCTTGGAAAAATTGCCTCGGGGATCGGAGATTCGTTAATTACCCGGGCGGCTCAGGTTGCACTCAAAGAGCGGTTCAAGCTGATCATCTGTCTGCGCGAAACGCCGCTCTCGACAACCGCTCTTGAGCAATGTGCAAAACTCTCACGCGACGGCGTGGTCATCATGCCCATTTCGCCCCCTCTCTATTTTGTCCCAACAACGGCTGAAGAGTACGTGCAGGGCTTCGTCGACAAGCTGCTTGGAGTCGTCGGCCTTCGGGAGAGCAAGGGGTGGCGTGAAGAGGAGTTATGAGAAACTTCACCTCGATGGATAAAACCTCATGAATTTCAATTCACTCGGTGACTTTGTCCGATATCTCGACTCCATTGGCGAGCTGCGTCGCGTCAAGGCGGAAGTGGATCCTTACCTCGAGGTGACGGAGATTGCCATCCGCTCTCTTCGCGAGAACAGACCAGCTTTGCTCTTCGAAAATGTGCGTGGATCGCGCTACCCGCTTGCGATCAACGTTTACGCGAGCGAACGGAGGCTGGAACACGCGCTCGGGAGGGCGCCGGGCGAAATCGGACAGGATCTTTTACGATTTGCGGAAGACCTCATGCCGCCCACGCCCTCGGCAGTGTGGCATCGAAGGTCCATGATTCGCCGTGCACTCCTCGCACGCGGCCGCCGCGTTGCCGTGGCCGAGTCGCAGCACACCGTCGTCGAGCCAAACCTTGATCTGCTTCCGATTCAAACGTGTTGGCCAGAAGACGGCGGGCGATTCCTGACTCTGGGTCAGGTGATTACCAGTGATCCGATGACG
>Ga0233425_10000830_pt1 | contig 74743 bp, 71 predicted proteins | sample Watercolumn_Towu_2_FD_181712 | JGI IMG/M metagenome (GOLD analysis project Ga0233425, IMG submission 181712) | Freshwater microbial communities from Lake Towuti, South Sulawesi, Indonesia - Watercolumn_Towuti2014_140_MG | ecosystem: Environmental > Aquatic > Freshwater > Lake | place... | reverse complement strand
CCCTATCCAGCATAACTTTCTTGCCCCGGATTAAAAATATTTTTCTTTCAATAACTTCTCTCGGGGCGAGAGAAGCGAGAGGGGTTGCATTCCCCGCCTTTTTAGCGGACAAATTATTTTTTCTGCTCGCCGGAGAGGCAGATTGTTTTTTTTCTTTTTTGAGTTGGGGCATGGGGAAAATTATAAAAAATCTAAATAATTCAGCTTTAAAAATAATTCTTTTCAGTTAATTGTTTTAATTCGCTGATACGGAAAAAAATATTTTGCTAATGTTATCAACAACTGGCTCTATTATACCATAAATAATAATCTTGGGAAAAGAGGCGAGAAAAATAAATATAACAAGCCGATTTTAAATAATAAGCATAGCGTCGCCGTAGCTGTAAAACCGATACTTATTTTTTACCGCCTCCTTGTACGCCTTATTGATTTTTTTCTTGCCGGCTAAAGCTGAAACAAGCATAAGAAGAGTTGATTTAGGAAGATGAAAATTAGTTATCAGGCAGTCAACCGCCCTGAATTCATAGCCGGGATAAATAAAAATATCAGTCCAGCCGGAATAAGCGCGCGGCTCAGGCAACTTTTTTTGTTGATTAAAAATTGTCTCTAGCGCTCTCGCGCTGGTCGTGCCGCCGGCTATAATTCTTCCGCCGGCCTGCCTGGCTTTAACTATTTTTCTTATCGCTTCTCTCTTAATTTCAAGCCATTCGGAATGCATCTTATGCTCGGCTATATTATCGGCTTTTACCGGAGCGAATGTTCCCAGCCCGACGTGCAGAGTAAGATAAATTATCTTAACCCCTTTCTTTTTTAATTTTCTAAGAAGCGCCGGCGTAAAATGAAAGCCGGCTGTCGGCGCGGCAACCGAGCCGGTTTTTTTATCGTCAGCGTAAATAGTCTGGTAATTAACCTTATCGGCCGCGGGCGAAGAAGATTTTATATAAGGCGGCAGAGGCGTCCTGCCGATTTTATTTATTGCGGTTAGTATCTCTTTTCCTTTTTTATTAAACTGCGCGAGCCAAGTTCCGTCCTGATTATTTTTTATAAGCTTCGCCTTTAATCCTTTTTTAAATTCTATTTCCAGCCCCTCTTTTTTTCCGCTTCCGCCGATAAGGCACTGCCAAATTTCGCCTTTCTGCTTATTTTCCTTTCTTAATAAAAATATTTCAATCTTTCCTCCGCTTTCCAATTTTTTGCCAATCAGCCGGGCCGGAAAAACCTTAGAATTATTTAAAACTAAAATATCCCCTTTCTTAAAATAATTTATAATATCATAAAAATGCTTATGGCTTATTTTTCCGGTTTTTCTCTCTAAAACTAAAAGCCGCGAATGGTCTCGCGGTTTTATCGGGCGCTGGGCTATTAAATTTTTCGGCAGAAAATAATCAAAGCTTTTTAGCTTCATAATAATTCTAAATCAATTTTTCCGCGCCCGGCTTCTTTTTTCCCAGATGCCTGTAGCCGCTGTCGGTAACCAGCCGGCCACGGGGACTGCGGTCAAGAAAGCCCAAGCGCATTAAATAAGGCTCATAAACATCTTCAATCGTCGCCATATCCTCGCCGGTCGCGGCCGCAATCGTATTCACGCCGACCGGGCCGCCGTTGAATTTTTCAATAATCACTTCCAGAATTTTCCGATCAATCCAATCAAGCCCCAAATCGTCGATTTCAAGCATCTGAAAAGCGGCAAAGCAGGAATTTTTATCAACCCGGCCGTCGCTTTTTACTTCGCTGTAATCCCGCACCCGCTTTAAAAGGCGGTTGGCTACTCTCGGCGTCCTTCTGGCCCGGCTGGCGATTTCGCGCGCCGCCTCTTCGGCTAAGCTGATATTTAAAATTCCGGCGCTCCTATAAATAATTTTTTCTATATCGTCATGCTCGTAATAATTAAGATGGTAGGTTATTCCGAAGCGGTCGCGGAGCGGCGCGGAAAGAAGGCTCGCTTTCGTAGTCGCGCCGATTATTGTGAATTTAGGCAGGTCAATCCTTAAAGTTCTCGCTTGCGGGCCTTTGCCGATAATAATATCCAAGGCGTAATCTTCCATGGCCGGATAAAGTATTTCTTCAACTCCCTTGTTTAATCTGTGAATCTCGTCGATAAAAAGAACATCGCCCTCGCCTAAATTTGTTAAAATCGCGGCTAGGTCTCCGGTCCTCTCAATCGCCGGGCCGGATGTCACTCTGATATTGGCGCCAAGCTCGTTAGCGATAACGTGCGCCAAGGTCGTTTTTCCCAGCCCGGGAGCGCCGTAAAATAAAACATGCTCAACCGGCTCGCCTCTCTTGGCCGCGGCTTTTAAAAAAATGTCGAGATTGTTTTTAATTTTATCCTGGCCTATGTATTCTTTAAGTTTTTTCGGGCGCAAGCTTAAATCAAGCGCCTGATCGCCGCTTGTTTCTTTAGCTGATATTATCCTGCCGTTTTCTTTTGCCGCCATAATAATATAATAACTTTTTGTCCATTTTTATGCAAATCAAATAATTTCTAAATCCGGCCTAATCCGGGCTTCGGCTTTTGACATTTCATAATAATTATCGTAATCTTAAATCAGTTTAATTTTTAACAGCTAAATTAAATTTAATGAAATGAATGTAACTGAATTAGCGAGAATTTTAAGAGTCACGCCCCAAGAACTGCTGGCTATTCTGCCGCGGGTCGGCTTTGACGTCGGCCAAAGAGCGATTAAAATCGATAATAAAACCGCCCAAAAAATTATCAGGGAATGGCCGCTTATCCAGCGCCAGCTGGAAGCAATTAGGAAAAAAGAGGAGGAAAAAGAAAAAGAGGAAATAAAAAAATCAGGCGCGAAGAAAACTATTATTATTCCTAATTTTATTACCGTTCGCGAATTTGCCGCTCTGGCCGGGATTACTGTTTCTAAAATTCTTTCTGAATTAATGAAAAACAGCATCTTCGCTTCCCTTAATGAAAAAATTGATTTTGATACGGCCGCAATTATCGGAGCCGATTTGGGAATTGAAGTTAAATTAGAAAATAAAGAAGAGGCAAAAATGGAAATAGAAGAAAATAAATTAAAAACGGCTTTAAATAAGGAAAAGGAACTTTTCCCGCGCCCGCCGGTAATTGTAGTTATGGGCCATGTCGACCACGGCAAAACAACTCTCTTGGACGCTATCAGAAAAACTAATGTGGTTGCCGGAGAAGCCGGCGGCATAACCCAGCATATCGGCGCTTACCAAGTTATCAGAAAAAATAAATTAATAACTTTTATAGATACGCCCGGCCATGAAGCTTTTACTGCTATGCGCAGCCGCGGCGCTAAAGTAGCCGATGTCGCGATTTTAGTTGTTGCCGCCGACGACGGCATAAAGCCGCAGACTATCGAGGCCTATAATATTATTAAAGCTGCCAAAGTCCCCTTTGTCGTTGCTATTAATAAAATTGACAAAGAAGGGGCAAGCCCGGAAAAAGCAAAACAGGAACTTTCCAGCCAGCTGGGCGTTATGTCCGAAGACTGGGGCGGAAAAACGATTATGGTTCCAGTTTCGGCTAAAAAAGAAATTGGAATTGAGGATTTATTGGATATGGTCTTGCTCGCGGCCGATATGGAAGCGGAAAATATCAAAGCTAATCCGGAAGCCAAAGCTATCGGCACTGTTATTGAATCAAGAATCAGCCGCGGCGAAGGCCCGGTAGCGACTATTCTTATCCAAAACGGAACCTTGCGCCTGGGCGACCAGCTTGTTTTTAATAATCAGATCTACGGAAAAGTAAGACTGCTTAAAAATTATAAAGGCGAAGTAATTTCCGAAGCCGCTCCTTCTGCTCCGGTTAAGATAATCGGCCTGAAATTAGCGCCGACTGTTGGCGATATTTTGGAAGTTGGCGAAGGGGAAAAAATAAATATCAGAAACTTAAAAGCCGGACAGAAAAAAGAAACCGCCGTTTCGCCGGCCAAAGAAGAGGGGGACGACAGTAATATTAAAAAAATAAATCTTATCATAAAAAGCGACTTTTTAGGATCGGCCGAAGCGATTGAAGAGTCTTTGGAAAAAATCAATACCGAAGAAGTAAAAGTAAAAATTATCCGCAAAGGACTAGGAAATATAACGGACGGAGATATCGGCCGCGCCGAAGCTACTAACGCCCAAATTATCGGTTTTAATATCAAGCTTCCGCCTCCGATCGCCGAACTGGCTAGGGGAAAAAATATTATTATTAAAAATTATAATATTATTTACGATCTTATAAACGATATCCGCGCCCAGATGCAGGAATTAACCGAACCGGAATTAAAAAGAGTTGATTTGGGACGGCTTAAAGTTCTAGCTGTTTTTAGGACAGAAAATAAAAAACAAGTGGTCGGCGGAAAAGTGTTGGAGGGAAAAATTGAAAAAGACTCTAATATTGAAGTTATCCGGGCTAAAGATATAATCGCGGAAGGAAAATTAGCGCGCCTCCAATCAGGCAAACAGGATGTCAACAGCGTTGAAATAAGCCAGGAATGCGGAATTGAATATGAAGGCCGGCCGCTTATAGAAGCCGGGGATATTCTGAATTTTTATAAAGAAGAAAAAATAATTAAAAAAATTTAAGCCAATATGAGCCGCGCGGAACAAATCAACGATCTTTTAAGAGCCAAGCTGGCCGGCCTGATAACAAGGGAAATCCATCTTAATAACGGGCTTATTACGGTTGTCGAAGTCAGCACGGATAATAATTTATCAGAAGCGAAAATCAGCGTTTCAATCCTGCCCTTTAATTTATCCGGCAATATAATAAAAATATTAAGAAAGCATTCTAGCCGTTTTTCCCAAATCCTGCGAAAAGAAACAAAGCTGCGGCGGATTCCGAAATTTAACTGGGTTATAGACGATACGGAAAAAAAAGCGGCTGAAATTGACGAAGTGTTTAAAAAAATATCTTAAAATAAGCTTATAAAACGAGGGGGTTGCTAACTCCTGATTTTTTTGTTAAAGTTGATTATCGCGAAAAATTATGGTTAAAGATATAATTTGCCAAAAAATATATTTAAAAATCAAGGAGGCGGAAAATATCCTGATTGTCTCCCATGAAAACCCGGACGCGGATGCGGTTTCTTCGATCTGCGCCTTCCTTGAGTTGTTAAAAAATTTAAATAAAAAATCTTCCGCCTTTTGCCAGACTCCCCCCCCTCCCTATTTTAATTTTCTGCCTCATTCTGAAAAAATAAAAAGCGACAGGAATTCTTTTGACTTTTCAAGCTATGATCTGATTATCGCGCTTGATTGCGGCGATCTAAAAAGAACGGCCTTAGAAAAAGAAATAAAATCAAAAAAGGACAACCAGTTTGTTGTTAATATAGACCACCATCCCAAAATAGACGATTTTGCGGATCTGGAAATAAAAGAAACCGCCGCCGCCTCAACAACGGAGTTAGTTTACGATTTTTTTCTAGCCAATAAAATTCCTATTAATAAAAACGAAGCTACTTGCATTCTAACCGGCATTGCCGGAGATACGGGCAATTTTATTTATTCCGCAACTACTGATGAAACCGTAAAAATAGCTTCGGAAATGGTAAGCGCCGGCGCCCGCCTGCCTCTGATTATTGAGCGGATAACGCGGAATAAAAGTCTGGCTTCTTTAAAAATTTGGGGCCGGGCAATATCCCGCCTGATTATAAATAAAAAATATGATTTGGCCTTCACTATTTTAAGCGCTGAAGAAATTAGGGAAAGCGGCGTAGAAGAAGAAGACCTGGAAGGCATGGCTAACTTTTTAAGCAATATAAAAGGAGTAAAAGCCGTTTTATTCCTGCGAGAAGCAAAAGAATACGGCGTCCTTAGGGGGAGTTTCCGCTCCCTGTCGCCCAATACTGATATTTCGCTATTGGCCCGCGCCTTAGGCGGAGGCGGGCATCCGAAAGCCGCCGGATTTAAAATAGAAGGAAGACTGGAAGAAAACGAAGGAAAATGGAAAGTAATATAAAAAAAATAAAATTTGTTTTTAAATTTTGCCGCGCGGACATTGCCTTGCCTTTAAATTTTTGCTAAAATCATAATAATTAAATTTAATTCTTAATTCTATATTAATTTTATGCCTTTAATCCCAACAGTTATTGAAAAATCATCTTATGGCGAAAGGGCCTATGATATTTATTCCCGCCTTTTAAAAGACCGCATTATTTTTCTGGGAGAGCCGATATCCGATCATGTGGCCAATATTGTCATTGCCCAGTTCTTATTCTTAGACGCGGAAAACAAGGATAAGGATATTAAATTTTATATTAATTCTCCCGGCGGATCGGTTACGGCCGGCATGGCTATCTACGACACTATGCAGTATATTAAAGCCGATGTGAGCACGATTTGCGTCGGCATGGCCGCCAGCATGGGCGCTGTCCTTTTGGCTTCCGGGGCAAAGGGAAAAAGATTCGCCTTGCCTAATTCGGAAATAATGCTCCACCAAGTCATGGGTGGGGCCGAAGGCCAAGCCACTGATATTAAAATAAGAGCCGAACATATTTTAAAAATTAAAGACAAGCTTAATCAAATTTTAGCCAAGCACACCAGCCAAAAAATATCTTCCATTGAAAAAGATACTGATCGCGATTTTTTTATGAGTCCGGAAGAAGCTAAAAAATACGGAATAATTGATAAAATTATAATAAAGTAATCAACCTAATTTTATTTATGAGCGCAATCCAAAAAATCTTAAAATCAGCGCTGCCGGAAAAAATTTTTCAAAAAATTGAAAAAGAATCAAAGGAATGGATAATAGAATGCGACTGCGGCTATAAAAAATCTATTTGGGAGGCGGGCGGAATAAGGGCCTGCGCGGGGAAAAGAAAAAAAATATGGGGCCGCTGCCCCGCTTGCAAAAAATATAAATTCTTCAGAGTAGCTAGAAAATAAAATTTAAAAGCCGGTCGCGCCTAAATTATCAATTATTATTTTTTCCATAATCTTATTAGCATCGCTTTTCATCGCTCTGCTAATATTCTTTTTCAATTCTCTTTGCAAATCTTTATTCTCAATTAATTTTTTTATCTCATCAGTAAAAACAGCCGCTGTTAGGCCTTTCTGGTTCATGACAAGAGCGGCTTTTTTCTGCCTGAATATTTCCGCGTTGGCTTCCTGATGCGAATCCGGAATCGGAATTAAAACCGACGGCTTGCTCAAATAGGAAAGCTCCGTAAGGGAGCCCATTCCGGAGCGGGAAACGACGATATCGGCTAAAGCATAGGCTTCAGCCATTTTATCAATCTGTAAAAATTCAAATCTTCTATAATTTAAAATTTCTAAGCCGCTTGCCTGAAGGCCGGTTTGAGAATTTAAAATCCTATCCTTTCCGCCGATATGAACAATTTGGCAGAATTTTAATAATTCCCCCTTACTGTTTTTTACCAGTTCATTAATAAAAACCGCCCCTGTTCCTCCGCCCATTATTAATATTACGGGCAAATTGCCGGTTAAATTAAAACTATTTTTAATCCGCAAATTAGGGTCTGCGCTTTTTAAGCTCTGTCTGACCGGATTTCCAATCCAAACGGCTTTTGCGCCATAATCATTTAAAGATTTTTCAAAAGCTACGGTTATAATGCGGGCAAACGGCTGGGATAATCTATTAGCTAATCCCGGGCAGATATCTTGCTGGTGTATAATGACCGGGACGCGCAAAATCCAAGCGGTCCAGACAATCGGAACGGCCAAAAAGCTTCCGGCGCTGATTATTAAATCCGGCCGCCAGTTTAGTAAAATAAAAAAAGACTGAAAAAAACCTATTAAAATAAAAATCGGGTCAATAAAATTGCGCCAAGAAAAATAACGGCGCAATTTTCCGCTATAAATCCATTTGAATTCCAGCCCGGCCTTTTCGGCCATTCCGCGCTCCGGCCCGCGCTCCGTGCCCAAAAAAAGAAAGTCGGCTCTATTTTCCCAATGTTTAAAAACAGAAAATTCAGCAATAGCCAAAAGAGGCGTAACCGATCCGCCAGTGCCTCCTCCGACTAATAATATTTTTTTCTTTTTTTCCATAATAATACGAATTATAAATTTCTTGTCTGCCGGCTGATATTAACTAAAATGCCAACCGCCCCTAAAGCAGAAAGCAGGGCCGAGCCGCCATAGCTGACAAAAGGCAAGGGCACTCCAGTCATAGGAATTAAATTGATCATTCCCCCGATATTTATCAGGGCCTGCGAACTTAACCAGGTAACAATGCCGATTGCTAAAATCTTGCCATAAACATCAGGCGCTTTGGCCGCAATTAAAAACCCTCTATAAAAAATAATTAAATACATAAAAACTAAAGCGCTGGAAAAAATAAAGCCCATTTCTTCCCCGATAATCGCAAAAATAGAATCGCCTTCAATTTCCGGAACATACATAAATTTCTGTCTTGATTCGCCCAGTCCCCTTCCCCAAAAACCGCCTGAACCAAGCGCTATTAGCGATTGGTTTATCTGATAGCATTTTGCGTTCTGGCTGAATCCAGAATCATAAAAACATTTAAATCTTTCTCCGACGTGTGGCTTTGTTTTGACAACAAAAAATAATAAAGCCGATCCGATTAACAATATTACGGCCAGATGCCTTAATCTGCCGCCGCCGACAAAAAATATAACTAAAGAGGTAAAAGTAATTATAGAAAAAGTCCCGATATCCGGCTGTAAAAACATAAGTCCGGCGATAATCCCCAAGACAACCAAAAAAGGACCGATTCCCTCTTTGATATCCTTGACTCTTTCTTTGCGGCTTTCCAGCCAAGCGGCCAGATAGAGAAGAAAAGATATTTTTACAAATTCAGAAGGCTGAAGCGAAAATCCGAAAATATTTATCCAGCTTCTTGCCTTGCCGTATTCCGCGCTTAAGCCGGGAATAAATACTAAAAGTAAAAGCACGACAGAGGTAATAAGCATTAAAAGGGCGTATTTTCTCCAAATATGATAATCAATCCGCGACAAAGCGAAAAAAAGTAAAATTCCGGGCAATAAACCAAAAATAAGCTGATGCTTAAAATAATAATAGCTGTCATGCCAATCCGCATAAGCGGTTGCGCTAGTCGCGCTGGAAAGCATTATCAAGCCGAAAAATATAATAATAAAAACAGTTATTATTAAAAAATAGTCTGGCTCGCGCCCTTCTTTTTGGGCGTTAAAAATATTTTTAAATATTTTTTTAATTCTAAAAAGCATTAAATTGTTTTATCTAATAAAAAAACTATCAGTCCGGCAACAGCGGCCACAGCCGCTATAACCCATAGGCGCATAACGATTTTCGGCTCTGGCCAACCCTTAGCTTCTAAATGATGGTGCAGGGGGGAGGAAAGAAATACTTTTTTGCCTTGGCGCAATTTTTTGGAAAAAAGCTGAATAATTACAGAACCTGTTTCGATAACAAAAATCAGGCCGATTAAAGGCAAAATTAAAGCGGTATTAGTTAAAATCGCGATAACTCCCAGCGTTACTCCCAAACTCATTGAGCCGGTATCGCCCATAAAAAATCTGGCCGGATTAATATTAAACCAAAGAAAAGCGAGAAGAGCGCCGACTATGGCTCCGCAAAAAGTAGCCAGATCATACCTACCTTGAGCAAAGCAAATAACAGCGTAAGAAGCAAAGCAAAACAGCAAAACTCCTCCGGCCAAGCCGTCCAGGCCGTCGGTTTCATTTACGGAAAAAGCTGTCGCGACAATAACAAAAATAAAAATCAGAATATACCACCAGCCGACCTGAATGCCGCCGATAAAAGGTATATGAAACATATCTCTTTCCAGTTTAAAATAAAACCACCAAGCTCCGACCACGGCGATTAAAGTATAAATTATAATTCTATGCCTTATTTTTAATCCGCCGCCGCCCAAAACGCCCTTCTTTTTTACATCCAGCCAATCATCAATAAGACCGACAAAAGCTGTAGCCAATAAAACTCCCAGAGGAAGAAGAGTTTCTTTTCTTGAAAAAAAGTTTAATCCTTCCAATATCGTAAAGGGCAGAATTTTAGGAAGATAATAAAAAATAGATATTAATATTAAAACTGTCGCCCAAATCAATATTCCTCCCATCACCGGCGTTCCGACCTTATGGGCGTGCATTTGGCTGAACACAGGCGTATCTCCCCCGTTTCTAATTTGCTTGCCCATTTTATATTTATATAAAAAATTAGTGAGCAGCGGAGTTGATAATAATGCAAAAACAAAAGATAAGGTTGTAAAAAATAAAATTTTAATAATATAAAAATCCGTCATACTATAATATTAAACCTGCTATTTTTCCAATTTTTAGCTTGCGGTTTCTTTATGCCCGAAAAAAATATTAATAAACAACAAGTTTAATTTTAAATTAAGTTAAAATTAAATAAATAAATAAAAGCCAGGGCGATAAATAAAAAAATATTAATAAAAATAGTCGCGGCTAAAAGGATGCTGGCCGTAAATCTGTCATTTTTATAAACCATCCCTAATAGGACGGTATTTATTACAGCTAAAACCAAGCCCAATAACGGCAATATATAAATTTTTTCCGGCTCCCCGATGAGGTCAACGCCAAAATCCACATTATAATGCAAAACCGTCAAACCGCCCTTAAGGCGAATATTCATAATATAAGCAACCAGCCAATCCAATAATATTAATCCGATTATTAAAATAAGATTAATTCTTATATAAAAAAAACTGAAAAAATTAGAGAAAAAACCGAATAATTCCCGGCGTTCGATATAAAAATAATTTAGGCATTTATTTAAATCCAGCATATTTAAATAATAACATAAAAAGCGGCTGGAAAAAATAGGCTGGAAAAAATATTAAAATTATATATTAAATATTATTAAATTATGTTATAATATAGGCAAGCTGAATAATTATGCACAGGCGTTAAATATTATGTTCACCAATAATCAATTAAGCGATATTCTAATAAAAGCGAAAATAGTAACCAGCGAAGAATTTGAAAAATTTTTTCAAGAAGCTGAAGACAAGGGGAAGGGGCTGGAAAATTATCTTTTAGAAAAAAAAATTATTTCCCTCTCATCCCTTTACGAAGCCGCGGCCAATTTTTTTAATATACCTTTTATCAATCTAAAAAATCAAATTATCCGCAAAGATATTCTCCTAACTATTCCCGAGCCGATTGCCTCTACCCATAACATAATTTCTTTTGACGGCGACGAAAAAGAAATAAAAATAGCGGTTTTAGATCCGGAAGATTTAGAAGTTTTTGAATTTATCAGAAAAAAAACAGGCCGGAAAATAAAAATTCATTTAACTACTCCCGAAAATATTAAAGGGGCCCTAAAGCAATATCATAAAACCCTAAAAGCGGAACTTGATTACTTAACGGAAGAAAAAAAGGAGATAAAAGAGGGCGGAATTGATTTGAAAAAATTAGCGGAAGATCTTCCAATTGTCAGAATAGTTGATACTTTGCTTGAATACGCAATTTTTGAAGATGCCAGCGATATTCATATCGAGCCTGAAGAAAAAGATATTATAGCCCGCTATCGCATAGATGGAGTCTTGCGGACGGCTATGACGCTTCCTAAAAACGTTCAATCGGGAATCATAGCCCGCATTAAAATTTTAGCCAACTTGAAAGTCGATGAACACCGCTTACCGCAGGATGGGCGCTTTAAAATTTCTGGAAATGAATACAATGTTTCTTTCCGCGTATCGATCATTCCCACTTTTGACGGCGAAAAAGTCGTTATGCGGCTTTTAAACGAGAAGGCGCAGGTTTTAACCTTAGAACAGTTAGGACTTAGTCCTAAAAGCCTGGAGGCTGTTAAAAAAAATCTAACTAAACCCCATGGCATGATTTTAGTAACCGGGCCTACTGGCTCAGGAAAAACGACGACTCTTTATACTATTTTAAATATTCTTAATACTCCGGAAGTTAATATTACGACCATTGAAGATCCGATTGAATATAGGATGCCGCGCGTCAACCAATCGCAGGTAAACCCAAAAATCGGCTATACTTTCGCTTCCGGATTGCGCGCTTTTTTGCGCCAAGATCCAAATATAATAATGGTCGGCGAAATTCGAGATCAAGAAACAGCCGAAATCGCCGTCCATGCGGCTATGACAGGCCATCTTGTTCTTTCCACTCTGCATACTAACGATGCGGCTACTACTCTGCCGAGACTGGCGCAAATGGGCATCCCTTCTTATTTAATCGCTTCCACAACTAATTTAATTATCGCTCAGAGATTAGTTAGAAAAATCTGCCCGAATTGCATTCAAAGCTACAAATTGGATAAAAAAGTGATAGAAGATCTGGGCGGCGCCTTAGATATAGAAAATATTCTTAAAACCATGGAAAAAGAAAAAGTTATCGTAGACGCTAAAAAAGGCCTTGCTCCCCTTCTTTTTTACCGGGGCAAGGGCTGCAAGCAATGCAATGGCTCCGGCTTTAAGGGCAGAATGGGAATATATGAAACACTTGAAATAAATGAAGCTGTCGCTGAAATTATTTTAACCAAGGGCTCTGTTAAGGACATAAAAGACCAAGCAATTAAGGCAGGGGCGATTAATATGTTTGAAGACGGTTTTATAAAAGCTAAAAACGGCATAACCACAATAGAAGAAATATTAAGAGTAACAAAAGAATAAAATATTTTTTAAATTTATTAAATATTATGGCGGAAAGAAAAAAAGAAGGGATAGATAAAATTAGCGATGATATTTTTAAGGAAAAAAACGGCGGCCAGCCGAAGGCGGTTTCATTTTTAGAAAAAATAAATTCTTTTATCCTTAAGCTTCAGCGCGTGCCGCTGAAGGAAAAATTATTCTTTGTCCAAAATTTATCAATAATGCTTAAGGCCGGAGTGCCTCTATCTTCTTCTTTAATTACTTTAGCCAAGCAGACGGATAATAAATATTTCCGCCTGATTTTAAAACAAATTTCAAAAGAAGTCGAACAGGGAATAAGCTTTGCGGCCAGCTTGAAAAAACAGCAAAAAATATTCGGGGAACTTTTCATCCACATGATTGAAGCGGGAGAAGTTTCCGGAAAATTAGAAGAAGTTCTCGGCCAACTTCATACGCAATTAAAAAAGCAATATGAATTAATGTCAAAAGTAAAAGGCGCTATGACTTACCCGGCGGTCATAATTTTAGCAATGGGCGGAATCGGAACTTTCATGATGATTTATGTTGTGCCAAAAATTACAGCCATGTTCAAAGAGCTAAACGCCGAATTGCCGCTTCCTACTAAAATAATAATCGGATTAAGCGACTTTATCGCCGCTCATGGAATTTTAGTCGGCTTAACTTTAATAGCAATAATCGCATTATTGATAAAAATCCTGCGGACTCGCAAAGGCAAATATATTTTTGAAATTCTGCTTTTAAATACGCCTATTATTGCCCCTATTATTAAAAAAATAAATCTTGCCGGCTTTGCCAGAACTATCAGCTCTCTCCTTAAAACAGATATAATGATAATAAAAACTTTCCAAATAACAGGAAGCGTGCTAGGCAATCTGCATTACAGGGAGGCTCTTTTGGAAATGGCTGAAAAAATTAAAAAAGGCGGGCAGATAAACGAAGTAGTCAGCAATTACCCTAAACTTTTTTCGCCTATTGTTTGCCAGATGATCGCGGTAGGAGAGCAGACAGGCGAACTGGATAATATTCTTGAAGAATTGGCCCTATTTTATGAAAGTGAAGTTGATCAAACAATGACTAATTTGCCTTCAATAATCGAACCTATTCTTATTCTTATCCTAGGTATTAGCGTCGGCTTAATCGCCGTTGCCATAGTAATGCCGATGTATTCTATAACTCAGGCAATATAAATTATGAAAATAAAAAATAGAATAAAAAATAGCGGCTTTACTTTAATTGAAGCCTTGATCTCTCTTTTAATTATTTCCATTTTTGTTATCGGCACCTACCAATTAATTATTTTCTCTTTAAAAATAACGGCTGATAATAAACTGCGCCTTGCCGCTGTTACTATCGCCGACCAAAAAATAGAATTGGTAAGAAATCTGCCTTATAACGACGTCGGCACGACTCAAGGCATGGTGCATGGCGTTATAGCAGATAATGAAACATTAATCCATAATAACGGCACCTTTTTTATAAATACCCTTGTTCAATATATAGACGATCCCTTTGACGGAACTAGCTCCAGCAGTCCTAAGGATCTGCTGGCTAACGACTACAAGCAAGTAAGAATAAGGGTTAGATGGACCGGCCCTTTTGGAACAAAAAATGTTACCGCTTTTACAAAAGTCGTTCCTCGGGGAATCGAAAGCAATCTAAGCGGCGGGATTTTAATAATTAATGTCTTTAATGCCCGCGGCATTGGCGTAGAAGGCGCGAATGTAGCCATAAAAAATACAAGTGTTAATCCGATTATTGACTTTTCCACGGAAACCGACGCCAGCGGCAATTTAATTTTTCCCGGCGCTCCTACTTCTACCGAGGGCTATGAAATAACCGTAACAAAATCCGGCTACAGTACGAGCTCTACTTCGCCTCGGACTGTCGTCAATCCTAATCCGACTATACCCAACGCTACTGTCTTAAAAGAGCAAATAACTGAAATCGGCTTTGCTATTGATCTATTAAGCAACCTAAAAATTAAAACAATTAATCAAAACTTGCCGGATAATTGGAAAGTTAATACTGACGCCAGCGAAGAAAACCAGGTAAACGCCAGAATGGATATAGACAGCAACGGCTATATTTATTTAGTTTGGCAGGATTACCGCAACGGCCCTTCTTCCCGCATTTACGGGCAAAAATATTCTTCTACAACCACCCAAGCCCAGTGGCCGGCTGATATAATTATTTCTACGGCCATGAATCAGATACTGCCGGACATAAAAGTTGACAATAGCGGCGATCTTTATGTCTCATGGAATGATAATTCAAACGGCAATCAAGATTCTTTCCTGATAAAAAGAGCTTCTGCTGACGGCGGCGACCTTTGGGGAGGAAGTAAAAAAATAGATACTCAGGCCGATTCTAAAGATCAGACAAATCCCCGCATCGCCCTTTCTAAAATAGCCAGTCCGCAAAATATAATCGTAGTCTGGAGCGATAATCGCAACACTCAAACTGATATATTTCTAAAAATTTATGATATTAATAAAAACAATGTTCTTTCCCCTGAAATAAAAGTTAATACTAATTTTGAGCCTACTGGAACAAATCAATATTCTCCGACTCTGGCGATTGATTCCAGCGATAATATTTACGTCGCATGGACAGACGAGAGGAACGGCAATAAAGATGTTTATGCCCAAAAATATAATTTAGGCGGAATAAACCAATGGGCAAGCGATATTTTTATCGGTTCTCTCTCTGCCAGCACTTCAGAGCAATATTCCCCTGCTGTTGCCATTGATTCTAGCGACAATATCTATCTCTCCTGGACAGATGAAAGAAACGGCAATAAAGATGTTTATCTGCAGAAATACAATACTTCCAGCGCGGCAGTCTGGGGATCTGAAATCAGGGTTGGAACAATTTCAGCCAGTTCTTCAAATCAATATTCATCTTCCTTGGCTGTTGATTCAATCGGAAATATTTATGTTGCCTGGACAGACGAAAGAAACAGCAACCAAGATATTTACGCCCAGAAATACGATAATAGCGGAAATTCTTTATGGATTGAAGATATAAGGGCGAATGTCAATACTTCAACCTCGGCGCAATATAATCCTGCCTTGGCCATAAATCCGGCCAATGACGATCCTTACGCAGTCTGGCAGGATGAACGCTTCGGAGATACTGATATTTTCGCTGCTAAAATAGGTCCGTACGGCGCCATCTCTTATGTTCCTGAAATGCCTTTAACTATTATCAGCGCGAAAAAAATAGGAGAAAATCCTATTATTTATAAATATAATAAAAATTATACTTCTAATGGAATGGGCGAGGTTGCTTTAACTGGCATTGAATGGGATTCTTATTCTATTATTTTAAACCCTAATTATCTCAACTATTCAATAATTGCGACTGATCCGCCCCTGCCTTTAAGCCTAGATCCCAATACTTCCCGGGAAATTATTTTATACTTGGAATAATTTTAATTTTAGGGGACAGGCGAAAATAAATTAATATGAATTTAAAAAATAAGCAAGGATTTACGCTTTTAGAAATAACCGTGGTTATTGCTATTTTTATTTCCCTAAGCATAGTAGCGGCTGATTTTATAATCGGCGGATTTAAAGGGAATATTTTCGGCTATGAACAGGACGCGGCTGTCGCCAATGCCAGAAAAGCGACAAATGCCATGAATAAAGAGATAAGAGAAGCGGCGCAAAGCGTTCGCGGCGATTATCTTTTGGACACGGTACAAAATCAAACTTTTACTTTTTACAGCAATATTGATTCTGACGCCGATACGGAAAAAATAAGATATTTTTTAGATGGAACCGCTCTTAAAAAAGGAATTATCCATCCAACCGGCACGCCTATGGAATACCAAGGGGCCAGCGAATCAGTAGTAAAAATAGCCGACTATATAAATAATCAAGCAATGGCTGTCTTTACTTATTTTGACAAGAATAACAATCAAATTTCCGATCCGACAACTTATAAAAAAAATATCCGGCTTGTTCATATAATGCTAAAAATAAATGTTACGCCCGAACGCGCGCCCACTGATTACATTGTTGATACTGACATCCAAATAAGAAATTTAAAAGACAATTTATAGTATTATAAAGCAAGCGGACAAAAATATAATTTATAAAAGCGGCAATGAAAAATAAAAAAGAAAATATATTTAATAAAAATCAGGATGGGTTTCTTCTTGTTTTAGTAATGGTAATGGCCAATATATTTATCGTTATGGCCGGCGGCCTGGCTTCTCTGGGAATTTATCAATACAAGCTTTATTTGCAGCAGGGGGCAAAACATAAAGCTATGCATATAGCCGAAGCCGGAGCTAATTACTATCGCTGGCATCTAGCCCATAATCATGATGATTATTATAATGGCACCGGCGCTGATCCGGGCGCGCCCGGAGAGCCGTATGGGCCTTATATCAACGTTTATACCGATCCCAGCACTGGAGAAACTGGAACATTCAGTCTGGAAATTACGCCTCCGCCCGCTGGCTCAACCATAGTTAAGATAAAATCAACCGGCTGGCTGAATTCTTATCCTAATATTAAAAGATCGCTTGAAGTAAGATATGGGATTCCCACTCTGGCCCATTTTTCTTTTTTAACCCATTCTGATGCTTGGTTTGGCCCGGATGAAAATATCAGAGGCGAAGCGCATACTAACGGCGGCTTCAGGATTGACGGTCCGAACGATTCTGTTTTAACTTCAGCCCGAGCAACCTATACTTGCACTTCCGTGCACGGCTGCACTCAAGCTAATTGCGCCAATCCCTGCCAATGGGCAAGCAATAAATGCAGTTGTCCGGGGATATGGGGCGCCGGTCCGAATTATAACTTATGGCAATATCCTGTTCCTATTATCGACTTTAACAGCATCTCTCTTGATATCGCCCAGATTAAAACCGACGCTCAGGCCAGCGGAGTTTATCTCGGCAACTCTCCTAAGGGCTATCATATTGTTTTTCAGGCAAACGGAACTTTTAATGTTTATAAAATCAGCCAGTTGAAATCATCGGTCAGACAGTATAACGAAGATACTTGGAGCGGCTGGGTAAATATTCAAGAGGAAATAGAAAATGAAAATTACGACAGCAATCATGCAATTCCCGCCAATGGCTTAATTTTTGTCGAAGACAATGTTTGGATTGACGGAGTTGTCAATGGTCGCGCCACTTTAGTAGCCGCTAAACTGCCTGACAACCCGAATAACAGAAAATCAATTTATATTAACAATAATCTCACTTATCTTGATAGAAACGATGATATTCTCGGTTTAATCGCCCAAAAACATATAAAAGTTCCGCGGTATGCCCCTGCTAATTTAACTATAGACGCTATTCTCTTGGCTCAAAACGGAAGAGTTTTCCATAATTACTATTCAACGCACAGCGTTAAAAATAATATAGAAGTCTACGGGGGGGTCATTACTAATTTAGTTTGGACCTGGACATGGACAAGTGGCGGCGTGGCAATCGACGGCTATAGCCATACTACTTCTATTTACGACTCAAAGGCGACCTACGCTCCTCCGCCTTCTTTTCCGACTACCGGGGAATACGCTTTTATTTCTTGGGAGGAAAAATAAAATTGTGCTATAATATTTTATATGTTTATTAATAAAAATTTTCCAATCGGCTTGAATATAACGGATGAATCAATAAAGCTCATCCAGTTAACTAAAAAAAAAGGCAAACCGAGAGTGCTGGCAATAGCGAAAATAAATCTTCCGCCAGCCGCCGTTGTTGACGGGGAAATCAAGCAAAAAGAAATTCTCGCCAAAGCCCTGAAAAAAGCTTGGGAATCTTCTGAATTCGGAAAATTCACGACCGACGAGGTTGCAGTAAGTTTGCCGGAGCAAAAAACCTTTATTAAGCTGATTGAAATAGAAAAAAACCCGAATGATATCGCTAATATAATTGAAGCGGAAATAGAAAAGCATATTCCCTTCCAAATCAAAGATATTTATTACGACTGGCAAATTGTTAAAAAGCTTCCCGATAAAGAGCTGATTTTGATTGGAGCGGCCCCAAAAAAATTAGTTGATGATTATGCCGATGCCATAGAAGAAGCCGGATTGTCGGTAGCGGCGATGGAAATAGAATCAGTTTCTGTCTGCCGAAGTTTTTTTCCGGAAAAAAATGATAAAATAATAAATAATTACGCCTTGCTTAATATCGGTCCAACCAAAACAAGCTTAATTATTTATGCTCAAGGCATTATTATTTTCACAATGAATATGCCTATTTCAGGCAAAGAAATAACAGAAAAAATATCCTCCTATCTTCAGCTTAATGACCAGTTGTCGGAAAAGGCAAAATCAATTTGCGGCCTGACTGCTAATAAAGCGCAAGGGATTATTAAAAATATTCTAATCGACTCAATCGACAGTCTGACTAATAAAATTAATGAAGCTATAGAATTTTATCAAAATCATTTTCCATTTTTTGGGGCTATAAATAAAATAATTCTCTGCGGCTCAGAAGCATGCCTTAAAGATCTTGATAAAATTATCGCTCTAAACACAAAAATTCCAGCCGAGACAGGAGATATAACGGCCAACCTGTCTTCCTGCCAAGATAAATTATTTATTATGTTTAAAGAAAAGCAATGCCAGAATATAAATCTAATAAAAAATAATAAAACGGCTAATGGCGATAAAGACGCCAGTGCTGAAAATACAATTACTTATGCCACGGCCATAGGATTGGCTCTAAGAGAAATATTTAGAAGCGACTATTTATGATTACCTTAAATTTGCTTTCCGAAGATTTAAAGAAAAAAAATAAAATAAGGCGTATTTATATAGCTTTTAAAAAAATAAGCTGCGTGCTGATTTTAGTCCTGCTCCTGGTTTCTCTTTCTCTCCTTTTCTCTAAAATTATTATGCAAAATTATTTCAATACAATCGTCGAGCAAACAACTTTAGTTACAAAAAACAGCCAGGGATTTAATAATAAAGTAAAGGAGATAAATTATAGCGTTAATTATCTTTCTCAAATCCAGAATGATTTTACCGCCTGGACGGTAATTTTAAAAGATATTACCGAGAGAATGCCTAATAATATTACTCTTTCTTCGCTTAAGCTGAATAAGGACGGCAAATCAATAATAATAAAAGGCCGGGCGGCTACACGCGAAAGCCTTCTTTCTCTTAAAGACAAGCTTAACGACTCTCCTTATGTTGAAAATATAGAAATTCCCTTGAAAGACATTTTAGAGAAAGAAAATATTAATTTTGAAATTTCCGCCAATCTAATACTATTAAAATCAGGGGCTTAAAAAATTATGAGTTTTTCCTTTTTTAAAAATCAGGCTTTAAAAAATAAAATATTAGCTAATATAATTTTACTGCTTTTAATTGTGGGCGGGGGCGTATATTTTATAATTATGCCGGCGACTTTTGATATTGAAAAAATGAACAATGAAATAATTATGCAAATGGTTGACCTAGAATTAAAATACCAAAGGGGGCAAAACTTAAAAAAATTAAAAGAGACTCTGAAAAAAATAGAACCCGAGCTTGATAAACTAGATAAAGTCCTGATTAAAAGAACAAAAGCGCTAGAATTTATAACCAGCCTGGAAGAAATAGCCGAACGGAATAATGTTACCCAAAAAATCAATCTAGTCATAGATCAAAATAAAAAAATAAAAGAAAATCAAAAAACACCGCTACAGCTGGCCGTTACCTGTGAATTTAATAAATGTTACGATTATCTATCAGCTTTGGAAAAATCAAACTATTATATTAATATAAAATCCCTTGAATTTACCTCGAGCGGAAAAATTGAAAACGGCCCAAGCATGATTAATCTGCTTGTGTTTGCTGATACTTATTGGCGCTAACTATGAAATTTCTTAAAAAAATAAAAATTGAGGCGCAAAAAATTTTCTACTATTTTTATTTATTTTTATTATTTTTTTCTTTTCTAGCTATAATCGCGACTGGCCTTTTCCTTTACAAAAAATGCTACCAGATAATTCCGCAAACTAATAAAATAATGGATTTAAAGGGCAAGGCGATGTTTGAATCAATAAATATAAATAAATTCAATTCGGTTATAAAAAAAATAGAGGAAAAAACATCTGCTGAAAAAATTGAAAATATAAATAACCCCTTTGATTAAACTATAAACTGAAAATATTTTAAAATCTAAAAGCCAGGCCACTAACTTAAAAGGCCTGGCTTTAAAATCTAAATCGTTAAAAAATTATTTTGGCGCCATGAGCCGCAATCTTTTTATAATTGGAGGCAAAATTTTAATTACCCTTCTTATTTCTTCTTCGGTCGTCTGCTTCCCCAAGGTAAACCTAATTGAATTATGGGCAACTTCCGGCTTAATGCCCATAGCCAATAAAACATGAGACGGCTTTAAATTGCCGGAAGCGCAGGCAGAGCCCGTAGAAACGGCTATTCCAGCGAGATCTAAAGAAATCAGGATTGCCTCGCCTTCAACTCCTAAAAAAGAAAAATGGGCATGAGCCGGTGTGGCGATATTTCTATCTGTATTTAATATAACATCGTCTATATTTTCCATTATTCCCTGAACCAGCAAATCGCGCAGTCTCGCGATTTTTTTATTATTTCTTTCTGTTGACTTTTTTGTTAACTGGCTTAAGGCCGCGCCCAAGCCGACTATCCCGGGCGCATTCAGGGTGCCGCTTCTTCTGTTTTGCTCATGACCGCCGCCGACCTGCATTGCTTTAAACGGCACTTCTTTATTTAAATAAAGCGCGCCTACTCCTTTGGGCCCGTAAATTTTATGGCCGGACAAACTTAACAGGTCAAGATAATTCCATTTAACATCGCAATTAAAAAAATTTACGGCCTGGGTGGCGTCGGTGTGAAAATAAATTTTTTGCGGCCTTTCTCCTCTCTCGCTTGCTTTTTTATTATTCCATTCCTTAAATTTTTTCTCATTAATTTTTTTTATTACTTTGCCGATTTCTCTAATCGGCTCGGCGCAGCCCACTTCGCTATTAATATACATTATAGAAACTAAAACCGTATTATCTTTTATTTTAGCCCTTAAATCTTCCACGCTTACCGCTCCGCTTTTATTGACGCCTAAATAAGTTGCTTCCGCGCCTTCCTTTTCTAATTCCAAGCACGGCTCAAGAATTGCCTTATGTTCAATCAAGGAAGTAATAATATGCGGCTTCGGCATCTTTTTTTTTAAAGCTCTAACAAGTCCTTTTATCGCTAAATTATCGGATTCAGTGGCTCCGGAAGTAAATATAATTTCGTCAGGACTGCAATTTAAAAATTCTGCCGTCTGCCTCCTTGCCTTTTCTATCCCGGCTAGCGCTTCCTGGCCGTAACTATGAAGCGAGGAAGGATTGCCGAATTTTTCAGTAAAATAAGGCCCCATTGCCTTTAAGACATTTTTATCAAGTGGCGTAGTAGCGCTATGATCAAGATAAATTTTTTTCATAAATATAAATAAATATTTTAAATGGCTTCAACTTTTTTAATCTCTTTAATTTCTTTTTTAATTTCCGCCTCAATTCCCTGCTTAAGGGTTATTTGCGCCATCGGACAATAAGCGCACCGACCGGTAAGCTTAATTTTTAAAATTCCCTTTTTAGGATCAAAGCCGACAAACTCCATATCGCCGCCGTCGGCTCGCAGGGATGGCTTAATTCTTCCTAACGCTTTTTTTATTTTACTTTCAATATTTTTCATAAATTATTTTTTTATTTTTTTAATTGCTTTATGCAGCGCTTCAATGCCAAGCATCGAGCAGTGTATTTTAGCCGGCGGTAAGCCGCCTAGATCTTGGACTATATCATTTTTTTCTATTTTCAGCGCCTTATCTAAGGCCATGCCCTTGACTTTTTGGGTTAGCGCTGAAGAAACAGCTATTGCGGCGGCGCAGCCCAGAGTTTCAAATTTTATATCTTTTATATATTTATTTTTTCTGCCATTCAATCGGGATTCGGCGATTTTTAAATAAATTTTCATAACGTCGCCGCAAACCTGATTGCCTGCTTGGCCGACGGCATCGGCATTTTTAATCACTCCTTGATTGCGAGGATTCTTAAAATGATTAATAACTTTTTTTGAATAAATCATAATTAAACTAAAAATTAATAAATTTTTACCAATGTTCCTATCTCAGCCCAATCATAAAGCTCTTTCGCCGGCCCTGTCCCTAATCTTATGTGCAGCCATGCGAAGCTGGTCGCCCCAAACTGCTTTCGCCCTCTTTTTTCCCATTCGGCCAAACCGGAAGCTCGTGAATTCCGAATTTATTATTGCTTAAGAGCCAAGCCAATAAGGCATCCAGAGGCCGTATTTTGATCAGGCCTTAGGCGATTTATTGACTATTTTAATTTCCTCTTCGAGTTGAATTTCCGACTCCGCTAGATATTTTATATTCATTAAGCTTCATTGCGCCTAAAAAACTGCTTAATTTTTGACTTTTAATATCAATATTACTTTTTTTCTAATTTTATTTTAAGCGGATTGCGGGGAGAATAACCGCTGTTTAACTCTTGCCAATCGCTATAGCCGTCGTTATCCGTGTCCTTGCTGTCTGGATTAGTATAATAAATATTTTTTCATCCTCGTCAGAAATGCCATCTTTGTCAAAATCCGATAAAAGATTCGCGCTGGCAGGCAGGGAAAGAAAAAAATAATGGCAATAAAAAATATTTCATGCTTTTTTAATTAAATCGCTCAATCTGACATTTCGCAAAGTTTCTGTAATCGCTTTTTGTATTCTCGCAAAAAGCAAGGAAACTTCGCAATTGCAATCCGGTCCGCAATATTTTTTACCGCTTTTACCCAGGCAATAAAAAGGGCGGTGTTCTCCTTCTAACGCTTCAACTATTTTAAAAATATTAATTTTTTTGGGCGGCGAGGCCAATCTGTATCCTCCTTTCACGCCCTTGGCGGCCTTAACCAGCTTTTCTTTTTTTAAGCAGGCAAATATTTTTTCTAAATATCCCTGCGATATATTTTCTTTTTTAGCGATACTGGCAAGAGAAAGGCTTTTTTCTCGGATATTTAAAGCTAAAAGAATCATAGCTCTTAGCCCATAAGTTGTTTTAGTGGAAAATTTCATAAATTATAATAAACACCTGGAAACGAAAAATAAATTCAATAAAAAAACTCCTACTAAATTAGTATGGATTAATTTTAACATAACGAAAATAGTTGTCAATAACAGCTAAAAATTAGCGCGCCCCCTTGACTTATTTATTAATTTTATTTATTATGAATAAAGTTAATATGAATAAAGTTAATAAATAATCAAAAGTTTAAAACAGAAATAATTTATCGCGTTATTTAGAAGCGATTAGCGGCTAAAAACGAAATTTTAAAAACTGTTTTTATCTTTAAATAAATATGGCGCATAAAAAATCAGCCGGTTCAACCGCGCTAGGCCGCGAATCGGAAAGCAAGCGTTTAGGCGTTAAACTGCAAGACGGCCAATACGCTAAAGCTGGATCAATTTTAGTAAGACAGAGAGGCGCGAAATATTACCCGGGCCTGAACGTTAAAAAGGGCAAGGACGATACCCTTTTCGCCGTTGGGGCGGGAATAGTTAAATTCGCGACCAAAAAAATAAAAAAATATAATAACCGCTTAAAAGCGGCTAAAGTTATAAGCGTGATAACAAAATAATATTCTTATATAAAAAAATCCGCCCTCCTGATATTCAAAGGGCGGATTTTTTAATTTCCGCTTAATTACTTATTATTTCAATCAGCGCGCCGGGTAAAATTTTATTTCGGGGTGAAACAATCTGATTTTCTTTAAATTCGGCGTCAAAGCTATATTCCGTTCTTCCTTTCCATAAGCCGGCAGCGACTTTAGCGGCTACCGCAACTTCAAGTTTTCTATTTTTAAATTTATTTTTATAATGTCGTTCTAATTTTATGCTTAAATCCCTTAAAATTTTAGCCCTCTTAAAAATCAAGTCTTTTTTAACTTTTTTGTCCATTTTGGCGGCCGGCGTTTTTTCATGAGCTGAAAAAGGAAAAATATGCAATTTACTGAAATTGATTTCTTTAATAAATTTCTTTGTTTCCTTAAAATCGCAATCGGTTTCCCCTGGAAAACCGACGATAATATCAGTCGTAAGGGCAATATCAGGCGCGGCTTTTTTCAGCTTGCGTATTATGCTTTTAAAAAAATTCCTATCATAAGGACGGTTCATTTTTTTTAATATTCTATTGCTGCCCGATTGCAGAGGAATATGAAAATGGGGGCAAATTTTATTAGTTTTAAATAATTCTATTAATTCAGCGCTTATTTCCGTAACTTCAATCGAGCTTAATCTTATTCTGCCTAAATTTTTAATTTTTATTAACTCTCTTAGCAGGCCCGCCAGATTAATCCTTTTATTTTTAAAATCTTTTCCATATAATCCCAAATGTATCCCTGAAACAACTATTTCTAAGCGCCCCTGCCTGACCGCATTTTCTACTTCCTTGATTATTTCCTTAACCCCCCTGCTTTTTAATCTGCCGCGGGCGTAAGGGATTATGCAATAAGAGCAATATTGTTCGCAGCCATCCTGAACTTTAATAAAATATCTTGATTTTTCTTTGTTGTTAATTGTTTTATTATTCTGACAGCTTGAAAATACTGGCTGTTTTAAAGGAAGTTGGCTAATTTTTTTAAGTAGCTTATCTACTCCTTTCTTCCCGCAGACAAAATCAGCGCCAATGGCTAAAGCTTCGTTTTTATAAACCTGCGGCCAGCATCCGATAACAGCAATTTTTGCTTTTAAATTTTCTTTGCGCGCCTTAATTAATATTCTCTTGTCCTTGCTAATCGCCGCCTTAGTAACTGCGCAGGTATTAACAATTGCCAAATCGGCGTTTTTATAAACTTTTTTCATTCCTAAGCTGATTAATTTTTTTCCTAAGAGTAAAGAGTCATACTGATTAACCTTGCAGCCAAGCGTGTATATATTGAATGATTTCATAAATATTTTTAATTACCGCCAATAAAAGTATAAGCTCTATGGGCGGTATTGTCAAAATAAAAAAATTTTGTTATTATTGAATATGTCAATATTTCTGCTAACAGCAGTTTTATTTTATTTCTAATTTTTTCCCTTTTAATTTTTTACTCCGACACGGAAAAAGGCGGGCAATTTATTTTTAAATTTTAAGCGCCGTTAGCTCAGTTGGTAGAGCAGCTGCCTTTTAAGCAGAAGGTCACTGGTTCGAATCCAGTACGGCGTACAAAAAAAGCGTTAAATCGCAGAGTGTTCATATCAAGCAAAGCTTATTAATTTCCGGATTCGAACCAGTAATTTTAAAAGGGGTGCTTCTGCCATCATCCAGGCCCACGTAGCTCAATGGTAGAGCAACGGTTTTGTAAACCGTAGGTTGTCGGTTCAATCCCGACCGTGGGCTCCCGCCAAATAACATAATAAAAAACAAAAAATTTTAATAAAATTCTTTCTTATTAAAATAGGTTGACGATATAAAAAATATATGGAGAGCTTAAAAAATGAACAACAAACTATTCCAAAAAATAATCAATTAACAAAAAGCTGATTATTCTGCTGCTCGTTCTGGTTGTTGCCGTCATTGCTAGTGGCGCATATTTTTTAATAAGTAAAACAAAAGAAAAAACAATTAATTTTCAAGAGGAAACTTCAACACCTGTCGGAGGTAATAAAATTACAAAAAATGAGTGTGTGTGTCTATCCTGAACCAACCTCCTGAACACAACACACACAAACCCGAAAGATTGTACAGTAGAATTGATTAAAAATTGTGATCCTGCCTATTGAAATTAAAAAAAGTTGAATATTATTTAAGTTTAAATTATTACTATCCTCGCTTGACATATTAAACTTAATCCTCTATATTTAAAATATAAAAATAACTGGCCCAAAAAGGGCTGTTTTTTAATAAAATTTATGAATAAACTTACCGCTTATATTAAATCTTCGGCTGAAGAAATGAAAAAGGTTACTTGGCCGACTAAAAATGAAGTTCGCAGCCATACTTTGCTGGTTATTGGAGTAAGCTTGGCTGTAGCTATTTTTATAGGATTTTTAGATTACTTTTTTAATTTGGGAGTTGAATTAATTATAAATAAATAGCGGCAAATAAATTCCGCGGCTGTTTATACCTAAGATATGGCAAAACAAATTCTTAACCAAGGCCGGCGCTGGTATGTCCTTCATACTTATTCCGGTTATGAGGAAAATGTTTCTCATAATTTAAAACAAAGGATAGAGTCAATGGACATGGAAAATAAAATTTTTAACATACTGATACCGACTGAGAAAAAAATTAAAATAAAAAATGGCAAGCGCAAGGTTGTGGAGGAAAAAATATTTCCCGGCTACGTCTTGGTTGAAATGGTTGTTGATGATTCTTCCTGGTACGTAGTAAGAAATACGCCGAACGTAACCGGCTTTATCGGAACAGGAACAGTTCCTACCCCGGTTTCCGAAGCCGAAATAAAGGACCTGCAGAAAAGAATAGGAGTGGAAGAGCCGAAATTTAAAATTGACGTTTCTGCCGGTTCGCCGGTGCGGATCATCGACGGGCCGTTTAAAAATCTTGAAGGAAAAGTTACTAATATCGATGAAGCTAAGGGGAAAATTAAAGTATCGGTTTCAATGTTCGGCCGGGAAACTCCTGTAGAATTAGATTTCTTGCAGATTAAAAAAATATAGACAATAGTTCAAAAAGTTATAAGGATATAAAGTCATAAAGTTAAAATAATAAACTTTAACTTGCTTCTACTTTGTAAACTTTCAGCTTTGCGGACATTATAACTAAACTAACAATTATGGCAAAAAAGAAAATATTAACTAAAATTAAATTACAAATAACCGGCGGCCAAGCTAATCCGGCCCCTCCGGTTGGTCCGGCCTTAGGCCAGCACGGCTTAAATATTCAAGAATTTTGCGCTCGCTTTAACGAAGCAAGCAAAGATAGGATGGGCGAAGTAACCCCGGTTGAAATTACTGTTTTTGAAGACAGAACCTACAGTTTTATTATGAAATCCCCTCCGGCATCTGAATTAATTAAAAAAGCTGCTAAATTAAGCAAAGGGTCAAGTAAGCCGCTTACAGAAAAAGTCGGCTCAATAACCACTGCTCAATTAAAAGAAATAGCAGAGAAAAAAATGACTGATTTAAACGCCAATGACGTAGAAGCGGCGATGAAAATTATTGCCGGCACAGCCCGGCAGATGGGAATAGAAATAAAATAATAATTTTTAATAAATATTGTGGGAGTCCCGATCACTCGAGATGCTCGCACCACGAAACTTATGAAAAAAACCAATAAAAATCTAAAAAAGAAAATTAAAGCCTGCGATTTCGATAAAACAAAGCTTTACCCGATTGCGGAAGCGATTGAGCTTGCTAAAAAAAATTCTAAAGTAAATTTTGACGCTTCAGTTGAAGCTCATTTTCGGCTCGGCATTGATACAAAAAAAGGCGAACAGCAAGTAAGAGCGGCCGTCGCTCTCCCGCACGGAACAGGAAAAACAGTAAAAGTCGCCGCTTTTGTCACGCAAGAAAAAGAAAAAGAAGTAAAAGAGGCCGGAGCTGATTTTATCGGCGGAGATGAATTAATAGCCCAGATAAAAAAGACTGAAAAAACCGATTTTCAGGTTGCAATCGCGGAACCGGCTCTAATGAAAAACTTAGCCCAAATCGCTAAAATACTTGGGACCAGAGGGCTTATGCCTTCACCAAAAAATGATACAGTTACAACTGATCCGGCAAAAGCGGTAAGAGAATTAAAAAAAGGAAAAATAAGCTTTAAAAATGACGATACCGGCAATATTCATGTTTCTATCGGCAAAGCTTCATTTGCGGCCGAAAAACTTATTGAAAATTTTAAAACTGTTTCCGACGCTATTAAAAAAAATAAGCCGTCTTCCTCTAAGGGAATCTATCTTAAAAATATTTCCCTGAATACGACTATGGGGCCGGGAATAAAAGTAATAATTTCGTAATTTTTAAGCCGGATCAACTCATAATTTTTATGTTATCCTGAAAAATGCTTAATTTTTTATTAAAATTAAGCATTTTTTCGTTTATCTTTGTCTGATAAATTTAATTTTTTATCAACTTGCCTGCCGCTTATTGATTTGTTATCATAGTAATACAATTAAATGAATAAAAAATATGCAAAATGATAAAAATCCAAACGCTTTTTCATGGGATGAAACTTTTATGCAAATATGCCGCGTAATTGCTAAACGCTCCAAGGATCCAAATACCCAGAACGGCGCCTGCATAGTCAACCCCGATAATATAATCATCGGCCTCGGCTATAACGGCTTTCCGCGGGGCTGTTCCGACGATCATCTTCCTTGGGCGCGCGAAGGCGAATTCGGCGATAAAAAATACGCCTATGTAGTCCATGCCGAAGAAAATGCGGTTTTAAACGCCAATACTGATACTAAAGGCGCGAAGCTCTATTGCACTTTATTTCCCTGCAATGAATGCGCGAAAGTAACAATTCAGCGGGGCATAAAAGAAATTATTTATGAATCAGACAAATACCACGATGATCCTATCTGGGTTGCGTCTAGAAGATTATTGGATTTAGCCGGCGTTACTTACCGCCAGTTTATTCCGGAAAATGAAATTGAATTTAAAAAAAAATAATATTATGAAAGTATATTTGGATTTATTAAAAAAAATAATTGAAGACGGGAATATCCGGGAAGACCGGACCGGAGTCGGGACAAAAAGCATCTTCGGCTATCAGATGCGGATGAATTTAGCCGACGGCTTTCCTTTATTAACTACTAAAAAAGTTTTTATCCGCGGAATAATTCATGAATTATTATGGTTTTTAACCGGCGACACCAATATCCGCTATTTAGTCGACCGCGATGTTCATATCTGGGATGATTGGCCGTTTGCAGTTTATAAAGACAGTCCAGAATATAAAGGCGAAACTATGCCTGAATTTATAGAAAAAATAAAGACTGATGATAAATTTATGAAAATATGGGGCGATCTTGGTCCGGTTTACGGAAAACAATGGCGCCGCTGGCAAACCGCTGACGGAGGTGAAATTGATCAAATAAGCTATGCAGTCAACCAAATAAAAAATAATCCTTTCGATAGAAGAATTATTGTCAGCGGCTGGAACGCCGGCGAAATTCAAGGTCTTATTAAAGGCAAAAAATCGGCTCCCCCGCTCTGCCATCTTTTATTCCAGTTTTATGTTCACAACGGGAAATTATCCTGCCAGCTTTACCAGAGATCGGCGGACGTTTTCCTGGGCGTGCCTTTTAATATCGCCTCTTACGCCCTCTTAACAATGATGATTGCCCAAGTCTGCGATCTGAAACCGGGAGATTTTATTCATACTTTCGGCGACGTTCATATTTATAAAAATCATTTTAACCAAGTTCAGGAACAATTGTCCCGCGAACCATATCCCCTGCCAACGATGAAAATAAATCCGGCGGTAAAAAATATTCTTGACTTTAAATACGAAGATTTTACTTTGGAAAATTATATAAGCCATCCAAAAATAAGCGCGCCAATCGCTGTTTAACTTTATGTCCAAGCCAATAATCAGCTTAATTTGCGCCATTTCTGAAAACAGAGCAATCGGCAAGGATAATAAACTTCTTTGGCGCATACCGGAAGATTTAAAGCGTTTTAAAAATATAACTAAGGGCCATACGGTTATTATGGGAAGAAAAACTTTTTTTTCTATCGGCCGGCCCCTGCCTGAAAGAAATAATATAATAATAACCTCTAATCCGGAATTAAAACTAAAAAACTGCATTATGGCGAAATCCGTAGAGGATGCGCTTAAAAAAGCCGGGGAGATTGAAAAAAAAGAAATTTTTATAATCGGTGGCGGCCAAGTCTATGCCCAGACTATTTCTTTAGCAGATAAATTATACCTTACGATTGTAGAAAAAATTTGCGAAGCTGATGCTTTTTTTCCTGAATACAATCAATTTTCTAAAATTATTTTCGAACAAAAAGGACAATTTGAAAATTACCATTATAAATTTTTAGAATTAACAAAATAATATGGCTAAAATAATTATCGGCTTAGTCGGAGAAATAGCGGCCGGCAAAGGAACAGTCGTAAAATACCTGGAAGAAAAGCGCGAGGCCAGCTCGCATAAATTCTCGTCCCCTCTGCGCGACGGCTTAGAAAGATTTCATCTTGAAATAAACAGAAAAAATATGCAGGACATATCTCGAATTATGCGCGAGCATTTCGGCCAAAACTTACTTGCAAAAGTAATCGCCGAAGACGCAAAAAAAGATAAACATAATATTGTTGTTATTGACGGCATCCGCCGGCCGGCCGATATTGAATATTTAAAAAATCTGCCTGAATTCAAGCTGGTTTATATTATGGCGGATATGGAAACAAGATATGAAAGATTAATTAATAGAAGCGAAAACGCCGATGATAAAACTAAAACTTTTGAAGAATTTAAGCGCGACCATGAAGCTGAAACTGAAATCTATATAAAAGATATCGGTTCGCAGGCGGAATATAAAATTAATAATAACAGCGATTTTAATAATTTATATAGACAAATTGACAAGATAATTCAATAAAGTTAAAATTTTAACAACAAAGGAGGAGTGCTTTAAAGCGCTCTTTTATTTTCTAAAATTATTATGTTATATGCTTATTAATAAACTGGGCAAACTTATTGTCATTGACGGCACTGACGGATCAGGAAAAGCAACGCAGACCAAATTGCTTGTTCAAAGATTGAAGGAAGCTGGTTTTAGCGTGGAAACAGCAGACTTTCCGCAGTATGGGAAAAAATCAGCCGGCTTAGTAGAGGAATATTTAAACGGCAAATACGGTTCGCCGGAAGAAGTCGGGCCTTATTTAGCTTCTATCTTCTATGCAGTTGATAGATACGACGCCGGCTTTCAAATTAAAAAATGGCTCAGCGAAGGAAAAATAGTAATTTCTAACCGCTATGTTACAGCCAATATGGGCCATCAGGGAGGAAAAATAAAAAACCCGGAAGAAAGACAAAAATATTTTTCCTGGTTACACGAATTAGAATATAAATTATTCGGGATTCCTCAGCCGGATTTAAATATTATTTTGCATGTACCAGCGGAAACCGCTCAAAGTTTAGTTGATAAAAAAGAAAGCAGGGAATATATCCATAGCGGAAAAAGAGACATTCATGAAGCCGATTTAAACCATTTAAAAAACGCGGAGAAAGTTTATTTGGAAATAGCTAATTCTTTTCCGAATATCACACCTATTGAATGCGTAGAAAAAAATTATCTAATGGCGCCGGAAAAAATAAATAATCTAATCTGGGAAAAAATTTTAGAACTTATCGGGGCTGGTAGCGATAATAATATAGAAGCTGGCGGATCGTTGAAAAATTTATACGAAAATATAATTAAGGAAAAAATGCCTCTGTCTCCAAATTTTATCAAGCCCTTTAGACTGGCGGAAATTAAAGAAAAAAATGACTTAGAAATCGAATTAATTTCAGAACAAGCTAAAATTCCAACCCGCGCCCATCAAAACGACGCCGGGCTTGATTTATATGCAAACGATAATTATTCGCTTCTTCCCGGCGGAAAAAAATTAATAAACACAGGAGTTAAAATGGCTATCCCCAAAGGATTTGCCGGCTTTATCTGGGATAAAAGCGGCTTAGCCGGCGAAGGATTGCATACAATGGGCGGCGTGATTGATTCCGGCTACCGGGGCGAAATATTAATAAATATAATCAACCTAAGCCAGGACATTATCAATATAGCCCGCGGCCAAAAAATTGCGCAAATAATAATCCAAAAAATAGAATCTCCGGAAATTCAGGAAACAAAGATAGACGATAAAACAGAAAGGGGCGATAAAGGATTTGGCAGTACGGGAAAATTTTAAATAAATCAGCGCGCTTATGAAAAAAGGCCGAATTGCTCTTTTAAAGTTAGCTGTAATTATTTTTAAACAACAGCTTATCTGATAGAAATATCTTTAATCTGCGTTCCGAATTATTGCGTTATAAAAAAAATAAATTTGGAAGCTTTTGCGCCTTATTGCAAATTTTATTTTTCAGCTATCTTTTTTTTCCGCGGTTACTATTGATATTATCGCGATTATTATCACAAAACACATAAGCTTATTAAAAAATAAGCTCTAAATAATTCCGCGCAAAACGGAATTTTTTCTTGCCTTTTTAAAAAAACGATGCTAAAATTAAAAAGATTAATCGGCTTTTAAGCTGCGTTCGCGCTTAATTTAAATATGGATAAATACAATATAATAATCGGCCTGGAAATCCACGCCGAATTAAAAACTAAATCAAAAATGTTCTGCCGTTGTGACAATAATTCCCTTGGCAAAGAGGCGAACACGGTTGTTTGCCCGATCTGCATGGGCCATCCCGGAACTCTGCCGATTCCTAATAAAAAAGCTATTGAATGGACAATTTTAGTCGGCCTTGGCTTGGGCTGTAAAACGAATGAATTAAGTAAATTCGACCGGAAAAATTATTTTTATCCTGATCTGCCTAAAGGATATCAGATTTCCCAATATGATCTGCCTTTGGTTTACGATGGCGAATTAGAAATAGGCGATAAAAAAATAAAAATTACCCGCATCCACCTAGAAGAAGATACTGGCAAGCTTTTGCATCCAGCCGGAAAAAATCATACTTTAGTTGACTTGAATCGCGCTGGCACGCCGCTCATGGAAATGGTTACCGAGCCCGTAATTCCGGATGCTAAAACAGCAAAAAAATTCTGCCAGCGCTACCAGCAGATTTTAAGATATTTAAATATTTCCAATGCCGATATGGAAAAAGGCGAAATGCGCTGCGAGGCCAACGTCAGCGTCCAGGAAAAGGGCAGATGGAAATATGAAGGCAAATGCGAAATAAAACCGATCAGCAATTATAAACTAAACCCAAAAGTAGAAATTAAAAATATCAATTCTTTCCGCGCAGTTGAAAAAGCGATTGATTATGAAATTAAAAGGCAAATCCGGACGTTAGAAGATAAGGAAAAAATAATTCAAGAAACGCGGGGCTGGAACGAAAATAAAGGCGAAACATTTTCTCAAAGAGCAAAGGAAACTTCAGCTGATTACCGCTATTTTCCCGAACCGGATATCCCGCCGATTCATATTACTTCAGAATGGATCGAAAAAATTAAAAGCGAGCTTATTGAATTGCCCCAGAATAAATTAACTAGATTTATTCATGAATATGGACTGAATGAATCAGAAGCGGAAATATTAATAGCTGACAAAAATCTAGCTGAATTTACGGAAAATGTAATTTCAGAATTGCGCGGCTGGATTGAGGCGCAGGGCGATAGCTGGGAAAGGCAAAAAAGCAAACTTTCTAAAATCGCCGCGAGCTGGATTATAACCGAACTGTTAAAACATCTTAAAAAAATAAATTACAAATTAAAAAAGCTCGCTTTTACGGCTGAAAATTTTGCCGAACTTATCTCGCTTGTTTATTTAGGCAAGGTTAATTCTTCGGCCGCCCAAACCATATTTTATAGAATGTGCGAAAACGGCGGCGATCCGACGAATATTATGGTCGAGCTCGGCTTGGAGCAGATCGACGACAGAACTGAATTGGAAAAAATCATAAAAGAAATAATTCTTAAAAATAATAAGCAAGTCCAGGAATATAAATCGGGCAAAGAAAACGTCCTGCAATATTTCGTCGGACAAATTATGTCAGCTACGAAAGGCAAGGCCAACCCTAAAATAGCGCTGGAACTGCTTAAAAAAATAATAAAATAAAGCGATTGACAAAATAATTTTTTTATATTAGGATGGATAAGATGAAAAATAATAAAAAAACAAAAAAATATTTGCTTTCTGATTTGGGCCAAAAGCTCAAGCGTATAATATTTTCCTAAAAAATATCCCGTTCGCCAGAACGGGATATTTTTTAGGAGAAAATTTTTGAACATTACACAAATAAAAATTCTGAAAGAAAGGGAGGTATAAAAAATGCAAATCGCAATTAATTGCGAGGGCGGGAAAAAAATCGCCGCAAGGGCAAAATGCGCCACTTGCGGATGGATGGTTGAAACCGGCACTGACAAAATTTTCAAGCCAAACCGGGATTAAAAAAAATTACTCAAAAAAACAGGAACAGTAGTCTGTAAAGGTTGTCAACCAAAAAAAGGAGGATAGGAAATATATGGAAAATGACATTGTCAGGGATGTAACTTGTGTAAACGATCTTAATAATAATTATATTAATAAGATCGTTCCTATGGCGAATGATATTTACCGAGAGCTGAGAATCGGGATTCCCCAGCGATTTACTAACTACCTTTCCGGCTCAAAATGCGTTTTAATATTCAGCGATAAAAGCACGCGAACTTATGACAGCTTCAACGGCTCTTTTCAGGCGCTCGGCGCCAGCAATATTGTCGGCATAAGAAAAGCCGACGAAAGCTCCTTAAAAAAAGGAGAAAGTCTCTTTCATACGATTGATACCTACATAGGACAAGGCACGGGAGCAGATCTTATTATCACGCGGCACGAGCGAGAAGGAGCGGCTAAGTGGGCGATGATTTCCGCATTCAGGTCATTTGCCAAAAAAATAAGGGAATTTGCAAGCGTTTATCACTGTTATCCGCACAATCTCAAGCTCCCAATAATTTTAAGCGGAGGAGACGGCCAGTATAACCATCCTTCCCAGGCCCTTCTTGATTGCTCAACAATCTACCACTATAAAAAGAAAAATATATTCGGCCTAAAGCTGGGAATAAGCAATGATATCAGCGCATCCAGGGTAGCTTCTTCTCTAATTAACCTAGCCAAAATATTGGACTGGGAAATGCATTTTGCCCCTCTGCCAGGAACTGATTTAAATGAACGGCAGATATTCTGGCTGGCGCAAGGAGTAAATTACCGCTGTTATAAATCCCTGCAAGAAATGCTGCCGAATATTGATTTTCTCTATGTAAACCGCTATCAGTTTAATCAGCGCGGGGAAACTACGGGAGTGCACGCGGAAAAAATATTTTCCACTGACCACCCGCGCGTATCCCTTGATCTTGTTTGGCCTTTTTCTATTCGTGTTATGCACGCGCGGCCGATTGATAAATTCGCCCAGGAAATTACTCCTGATTTGTACGACCATTCTCTCGATATAAGCGGAGTGCAGTCTGATTTTGGCGATCCGACCCGAATGGCAATGTGTATCTATGCCATAGAAAATCAGCTTTTTTCTTTGGGCGGAATAATTAAGACTTTAAACCCTAAAAAAATGGGATTTAAAAGAGTAGATTTAGGGGAAAAGCCGTCAAAAAAAATTAAAAGCGGACAATATACAAAACCGTATCTTGACAATGCTTTTGTTATTGACCATATCCAGTCGGGATGCGGAGAAGTTATTTCCGCCCAAATCAGAAAGCTTTTTCCGGATATTCAGATAGTTCTCTCGCTGAATATAAGAGGTGAAAAAAGCAATTCGGCGCCTAAGGACGTTATCAAGCTGCACGTAGGCAATAGTTTCCATTGGTCGCGTGAGCTTGATAATATAGTAGCTCTTTTTACAGATTATACCGTTGAAAAGAGTTGCCGGGTTTCCAGATTCTTAAATGGAAGCCGAATTAAAAAATGGGCCTTTCGGATGCCCATGGAAGAAAAAAGCCAATGCATTAATAAAAGATGCATTACAAGCCCCGATTTAAAGGAGGGAATAAAATTTTCCTTTGAGGAAAAAAGAATAAACGGAAAGACAATAAAAGTCTGCCCGTTTTGCGAATGGCCGCAAGAGCCATTCGAATAATTTCAAACTAATAAAGGACTGGTTTTAAATCAGTCCTTTTTTTATTTTCTTAAAAATTTTTTTAATAATTCATTAATTTTTTTCTCGTCGCCCGGCCAATAAATCTTTCTTCCCATTTTCTCCCAACGCTTAAACCAAATCATCTGCCGGCGGGAAAATTGGCGGATAGCGATAAATAATTTTTCAGCCATTTCATTATAAGTTAATTTCTTCTGCAAATACAAGGAAATATATTTATATTCCAATCCGAAACTTTCCAGTTTTTTCCAGCTTAAACCGCTTTTTTTAAGCCTTCTAATTTCGTCGGCCATATTCTCTTTTTCTAAACGGTCAATTAATCGCTTATAAATCTTTTGCCATAAAATTTCTTTTCGATAAGTTAAGCCGAAAAGCAAAAATTCATACTCACTCCTTTTAACTTCCACTCTTTCGCCTTTATTTTCTTTTGCGATTTCGATATATCTTATTAATCTCCTCTTATTTTTTCTTTCGCTTGCGTTTAATGATTTCCATTTTTTATAATCCGCTTTTTTAATTATTTCTAAAAGTTGTTTTAAATTTTTCTTTTCCATTTTCGCCCGCAACTTCTTGTCCGGTTTAGCCGAACTTAAATTATAACCGTCGACAAGGGCCTGTAAATAGAGACCGGTTCCGCCGACAACAATAGGTATTTTTCCGCGCGCTATTATATCTTTTATGGCTTTATTCGTTAACTTTAGCCATTTCGCCAGATTAAATTCCGCCTTCGGGCTAACAACATCTATAAGATGATAATCTATTTTTTCTTTTTTATACTCATTTAAATCTTTGCCGGTTCCAATATCCATTTCCTTATAAACCTGCCGGCTGTCAGCCGAAATAATCTCGCCATTATATTTTTTCGCAAGTTTAACGGCGAGCGAAGTTTTTCCACTTGCCGTCGGCCCTAAAATAACGATTATTTTATTTTTTACACTCTTATTTTTTTTCATTTTAACATCTTTATAAATTTTATAATTTTCTACCTTGCAACTATTTTTCCTTTCATCCCGAATTCCTTAGCTTTTAAAATTTTTACTGGCGCAAAATCCCCAATCTTATATTTCCCTTTCTTAATTATAATTTCTACTTTTTTGCCTATTTTCGTCTTTCCAAAATATCTATCTCCCTTTTTATTTTCAAACAATACTTCTTCTGTTTCGCCTAAATATTTTTTATTATTTTCCAGCGCAGATTTTTTTAAAACTTTATCTAATTCTTTTTCTCTTTTTTTCTTTTCCCCTAACGGCACGCTGTCATCCATTTTAAAAGCCGCCGTGCCGAATCTTGGACTGTATTGGGAAATATAAGCCATATCAAATCTTGCTTCTTTAAATAATTTGAGAGTGTTAGCAAATTGTTTTTTTGTTTCTCCCGGAAAGCCGACAATAATATCAGTTGTTACGCTGGCGTCCGGCATAACTTTTCTAATTTTTTTTATTAAATTAAAATAATGCTCGCGAGTATACTTGCGATTCATCTTTTTTAAAATTTTATTGTCCCCCGACTGCGCCGGCAAATGGATATGCCTGCAAACTTTTTCACAATCAGCAACTGTTTTAATTAATTCCGCGCTCATGTCTCTAGGATGGCTGGTTAAAAATCTTATCCAAAAATTTCCGGGGATAGCGTTAAGCGCTTTTAAAAGCATCGAAAAATCCCAATTCTTTTTTATCCCCGTAATTCGCGCTGAATTTGCGGCATTCTGATTATATTTATATGAATTTACATTTTGCGCGATCAGTATTATTTCCTTATATCCATTTTTAACCAAATATTTAACCTCCTTGATAACTTCTTCTGCCGGACGGCAAGTTTCTCTTCCGCGCGCATAAGGCACAACGCAATAAGAGCAAAAATTATTGCAGCCATTCCCAATCGGCACTAAAGCGCTAAATCTAGAGACATATTTCGGCTTAATATTTAAATAACCGCAATTATCGAATTTTAATTTATTTTTAGTTTTAAAATTTGATATTTGTAATTTATTTGAAATTTGATATTTGTAATTTTTAATTTTATTTATCGGCATCCATAAATCTACATATTCTCCCAGCCTCTTCCGCACATCCAACCGATTAACAAGACAGCCAGTTAAAATTATTTTTGCCGCGGGGTTGTCTTTTTTTATTCTTGGAATTAAGCCATAAATCCTATCTTCCGCCTTTTGCCGCACTCCGCAAGTTGTCATAATAACTAAATCCGCCTTTTGCCGCTTTTCAGTCCGTTTGTACCCTTGTTTTTCTAAAAATCCGGCTATTCGCTCGCTATCAGAAATATTCATCAAGCATCCCAATGTAATTATATAATATTTTTTATTTTGCTTTTTCATACGCAATTATAATATCAAATAAAAACCTTTTCTTCAATATCTTGACTTTTAGCTTATTTCAATGATAAAATGCCGAAAACTGCACATTTTATAATTTAAAAAAATCTAAAAAATCTAAGGAGGTATAAAGATGGCAATAGTTATGAAGTTCGGAGGCAGTTCGGTGGCCTCTTCCAAAAAAATAATGGAAGTGGCTCATTATTTAAAAAACAGTTTGTCAGGCTCATTGTCAGGCCCAAAAATTATCGCCGTTGTTTCAGCTATGGGCGATGAAACCGACGACTTAATAAAACTTGCGAGCGAAATTGACGAGCGGCCTGATCCGCAGGAAATGGATAAGCTTCTGGCTATCGGGGAAATAAAAACAGCCGCTCTTCTGGCTATAGCTCTGAAAAAAATAGGAATTAAAACCCAAAGCGTCGGAGCCGAACAAATAGGACTGGAAACGACACCGAACTTCGGTGGAGCAAAAATTAAGACTATTAAAAATTTTGGATTGCTTAAAAAAAATCCGGAAGAAATCTTAATTGTTCCCGGGTTTCAGGGAGTTGCCGAAGGAACGGCCGATCTTACAACTCTTGGACGCGGCGGATCAGACGCAACCGCCATAGCAATAGCGGCTGCGCTGAAAGCAAAAAAATGCGAGATATTTACAGATGTTGACGGAGTGTATGCGGTTGACCCTCGGCTTGTGCCAAGCGCTAAGCGTTTTGAAAAAATCGGTTATGATTTAATGATCGCCATAGCCGCGGTCGGAGCCGGAGTAATGATGGATCGGAGCGTAAAAATCGCCCAACGATTCAATATTCCAATCCAAGTTCTTCTGTCCCCAAGCATGGGCATAAGTTCAGGCGGAACATTAATTTCTAACTCTCCGCCTTCGTTCCGGGACGATATAGAAATCACTGAAAATATAATTGCAATCGCAGTCAAAAAACAAATTTCCGCGATTACAATAACAAACATAGGCGATACGCCCGGCAGGGCCGCAAAAATATTCAAATTCTTAAAGGAAATAAATATTTTAGATGCGGTTCAGGGGCAGGCGCAAAAAAATTCAGCCAGCATTTCAATCTTTGTCGATCACGACGGAGAAAAAATAGCTAAAATAATGGCTGAAAATTTTGGCAAAAGCTCTGTTCTCTATTCCGATAATCTGGCCGGTGTAACGGTCGTCGACCAGTTTATGAAAGAAACGCCCGGCTATTTCTACTCTATCACCGATTCTCTGGCCGGAGAAAATATTAACATTAAAATGATAAATTCCGGCCAAACTTCAATCAGCGTGATTGTAGATATGGCTGACTTGGAAAAAACTGCCAGAATTTTGGCGGAAAAATTCAAACTTACTAAATAAATAATAAAAAGGCCTGTCCAGCGACAGGTCTTCTTTTTATTTTAATTTTTTACTTTATTCTTTATTCTTAATTTTCTTTTTTAAATCCGCAATAAATTCATTCTTAATAATTTCTCTTGTTTCTTTTGATCCTCTTTCCCGCACGGCTAATTTATCAGAATTGATTTCTTTATCGCCGACAACTAAAATATAAGGCGTTTTTTTAGCAACTGCTTTTCTTATTTTATTGCCCACTGTTTCATTGCCGCAATCAATTTCTGATCTAATATTATTATTTTTAAATTCTTCCGCCAATTTTTTGCAAAAATCAATATGGCTTTCGCCAACTGATAAAATTTCAATCTGTGTCGGGGCAAGCCATAAAGGGAACGCTCCGGCATAATGCTCGATTAAAATGCCGATAAATCTTTCTAAAGACCCCAATATCGCCCTATGGACCATAACGGGAGTATTTTTATTCCCTTTATTATCTATATAATCGGCTCCAAATCTGGCTGGCATGGAAAAATCAACCTGGATAGTTCCTAATTGCCAATTTCTGCGAAGAGCGTCTTTCACATTGAATTCTATTTTCGGGCCGTAAAAAGCGCCCTCCCCTTCTTTAATTTTATAATTCAAATTTTTTTGTTCCAAAACTTTTTTTAGCGCCTCTGTCGCCTTCTCCCAGGCGTTTTCGTCGCCAATATATTTTTCCGGTTTTGTGGCTATAAAAATTTCATATTCATCAAACCCGAAAGCGCTATAGATAGCAATAGCATAATCAACCATTTCAATTATCTCATTATTCAGCTGTTCTGGCGCGCAAAAAGAATGGGCGTCGTCCTGCGTAAAAGCTCTTACCCTAAAAAGGCCATGCAAAACGCCGGACAATTCATGCCTATGGACATAGCCGAATTCCGAGTAGCGAATCGGCAAATCGCGGTAAGAATGTATTTTTTCATTATAAATCAAAACACCGCCCGGACAATTCATCGGCTTAACAGAATATTCAAGCCCTTCAATCTCAGTAAAATACATATTTTCCTTAAATTTATCCCAATGTCCAGACGTAACCCATAAATCTTTTCTTAAAATCGCCGGCGTCTTCACTTCTCCATATCCTCTTTTTCTATTTTCTTCCCTGATATAATCAGTTAGCTCATTAAATATCACCATGCCGTTGGGATGCCAAAATGGAAAGCCGATACCTTCGTCATGCAAGCTAAATAAATCTAATTCTTTTCCTATCTTGCGATGATCTCTTTTTTCGGCTTCTGCGGCTATTTTTAAATACTCGGCCAATTCTTCCTTGGAACCAAAAGCAATTCCGTAAATTCGAGTAAGCATTTTATTTTTTTCGTTTCCCCGCCAATAAGCTCCTGCCAGCTTTATAATTTTATAGCTCCCGGCCGAAATCTTGGCGCTTGACTCAATATGCGGCCCGCGGCAAAGATCTATAAAATTTTCCAATTCATAATAACTGACCTCTTGTTTGCCTTCTTTTTTTAAGCCAACAAGCAATTCAACTTTATAAATTTGCCCTTCCTTTTTTTCCTTTTTTATCGCTTCGGCTATTTTTACTGCTGATTTTTTAAATTTATAATCAGCTCTTATTATTTTTTCCATCTCTTTTTCAATTTTTTCAAAATCGCTATCGTTTATTTTCGCCCCGCCAAAATCAAAATCATAATAAAATCCGTTTTCAATAACAGGGCCGATCGCAAATTTAATCTTAGGCCATAATTTTTTTACTGCCGCCGCCATAATATGAGAAAGAGAATGGCGATAAATTTCTAGATCAATTTTTTTATTAGACATATTATTAAATTTAAAAAACCCGCCTCAAAAATCTAAACTAAATTAGATTATTGGGACGGGGTTTTTATTTAAACCTCGCGGTTCCACCCAAATTGTCAGACTTTACGCCAGACCGCTCATTTAAATCGGCTTAGGAAATCTGCTCCGAATATTCGGGGCACTTTGGTTGGTAGCCAAAGCAATCGCCTTATTTATAATTTATAATAATTTATTTTATTAGTCAATGGCTTGAAGGTAAAATTTATATTTATTATTTATTTTTTATTTCGATCTTAATTCTATCAACTAAATCCGGCGCTCGGCCGATAAAAGCTGGGAAAAAAATAATTTCATACCCGGAAATTTCGGGGACATTATCTAAATATTTTTTTATCTGCTCTTCTTGCAGGCCCGCTATTTTATTTCTATCTATTATTTGTGAATCATTTTTAATAACCATCTGGCCGTCAAAAGAAGAGCTAATCGCAGCCGATTTTTGCTTCAAATTATAATTATTTAAACTGTAAACTATATTTTTTTCTTCAAAATCTATTAATTCTTTCCCTTCCGAAAGTGAAGATATTAATTGTCTTCGAGCTGTTTTTTTAATTTCATCATCTTTAAACATTACGGCGATTATATTTGCCTTTACGGTTATAGAAAATTCATCTGTTTCTTCGCCTGGCTTGCCGCTTACTTGAAATATTAAAGAATTATCATCAATCTGATAAAGCCCCTGGTCGAAGCCTTTAAAACGCAAGACGATCTCTGCTTTCTTTTTTTTCAATAACTCCTTCTTTAAATCAATAATGCCGTTATCAATATCTTCTTGGGTAATTATTTTTTTAACCGATTTCTGATATTTTATTGTTGCTTCGGTTTCTGCGTAAATCTTATCTTGCAGTCCGGCCCAAAGGCCGGGAATAAGAAATTTAGTCGGGGCTAAAACTATGTCTTCTGCCGGCTGATCGGCGTAAATCTCGGCTTCTACCTTGCCGCCAGCAGGAACATTAACAGTTTCACGCAGTCGGAATAAAATATTATTATCTGCGATCAGGCGCGTAGTTGCTACTAAGGGCTGATTTTTCCCGCTCTTATTATAAATTATCGCCTTGCCGGAAACATCCTCTCCTATAATCTTGCTCCCGCTGGCCAGATAATTTTTAGTGCTACTTGCCTCTATTTCTTCAACTAATCCGACAATAGAATTTTCCTGATCGGCGTTAAAAGAATTACTGCTATAAACATTAAAATTTAAACTGCCGCTTATTTTTTCTTTGGCTGGAATTAAAATAATATCCAAGCTTAAAAAAGAAAAATAAATAAATACCGCTAAAAAGCCGGCTGTTAAAAAAATAAAGCTAAGCGCGATCTTGCGGTAATTTTTTATCGGGATTTTTCGCTCAGCCATTTTCGGCTTTTTTTCATTATTATCGCTTTTTTCTTCTATTTTATTCTCTTGCTTTACTTCTTTGTTATTATTTTTCTTCCCCGGCGACATTTCCTTATTTAAATTAACCACAAAAGGCGTTAATCCAGCCTCGTAATCGGCGTTTTTGCGCACATTAACTTTTAATTTTTTAGCGGTCTTTTTTATTTTTTTAACAGCCGATTCCGATTTAACAGCTCCGGCTCTCTTTTTACCTGTCTTATTTTTTTCCTCCATAAAATTATATTAATTTTTTATTATTTAAATTATACTAATTTACTGTTTAGTTGTCCACTATTTTTATTATATCTCCGAATTCGGTTTTAAGAAAATCGGTTAATTTTTTTGAATTATCAACTAAAAAGCTTGTTTCAATTATATTCGCCTTGCCGTTTTCAGTAATTTTAAAATAAACCTTGTCATTACCCCGGTAATCTATAAAAATTTCTTTCAGCTTATTTAATAAAAGCAAATCATATTCTTTTTCAAAAATTATTTTTAAAGGGTTTTCAATTTTTACCTCATTATCTTTTTTAACAAAGCCGTTATTGGAAAAAGCGCTCTTGTGGTAGCCATTAAAATTATTGGCGGGCTTATTTAAAACCGCTCTCTTAAAATTTGCAATCGCCTCTTCCTGCTTTTCTAAACTAAAAGCAACCGCTATATTCGCTAAAAGTTTAACTTCCTGATCTTTGTCAGAGGGCTTGCCTTGGCAAATTACTGCTCCTCCTTCCTGCCAAATAGAACCTGTTTCCTTATAAAGCCGGGGAAAAATTAAAAGCTCTGCGCTTCCTATAGCATCTTCTATTTTTACGAAAAGCATAGATTCATTATTTTTGGTAACTATTTTTTTTATGGCTGTTATTATGCCGGCAACATTAACTTGCTGGTCGTTTATATGCAGTTTTAAGTCATTTAATGGCAAAACTAGATTGCCTAAGCTCTTTTTATAATCATCAAAAGGATGTTCGCTGATATAAACTCCTAAAAGCTCTTTTTCCCAGGCAAGCTTTTCCTGCTTGCCTGCGCTTTTAGCTTGAGTAAGTTTTATTTTATGGCTCATATTCAAGGCCGGAGCGTCGCCAAAAAGACTGGCTTGCCCTGAATCTAAATTTTTACTTATCTCTTTGCTGAAATTCAAAAGACTGTTTATATTGCCAAGCAATTGCCCCCTTTCGCCGAAATTATCCAGCGCTCCGCTCTTAATTAAGCTTTCTAATGATTTTTTATTCAAATCTTTATCATTTATTCTTTCCAATAAATCGGTGATATCCTTATAAGGGCCATTGGTTTTCCTTTCTTTTATAATCACTTCGGAAATATTCCCGCCGACGTTTTTAATGGCCTTAAGCCCGAAGCGAATTGTATTAACTTTCTCGTTCATTGCCACGATTTCGTTCCTTTCGGTTCCGGAAGTTATTACGGTGAATGAATCAAACGACTGATTAATATCAGGTCGGGAAACTTCAATGCCCATATGGCGGGACTCTTCAATTAAAACTGATATTCTGTCAATATTCTGCTGTTCCGCGGTTAGCAGGGCAGCCATAAATTCTGTCGGCCAATAAGCTTTTAAATAAGCTGTTTCGTAAGCAATAAGGGCATAGCAGGCGGCGTGCGATCTATTGAAGCCATAGCCGGCAAAGGGTTCTATAAAAGAAAAAATTTTTTCAGCCATCTGGCTGGATATTATATTTTTTACACAACCATCGATAAATTTCTCTTTTTGCTCAACTAAAAGCTTGGGTATTTTTTTACCCATGGCTTTTCTTAAAACATCAGCTTCAGCCATGGTAAAACCGGCTAAATCGCGGGCTATTTGCATTACCTGCTCTTGATAAATAGCCACTCCGTAAGTTTTTCTTAAAATCGGCTCCAACTTAGGATGAAGAAATTCAACTTTCTTTCGACCGCATTTTCCGGCAATATAATCAGGTATCCATTCCATCGGGCCGGGACGATACAAGGCAACCATCGCTATTATATCTTCCAGCTCCGTCGGCTTAAGCTCCCGCAAATATCTTTTCATTCCGCTTGATTCAAACTGAAATACGCCGGTTGTTTCCGCTTCCTGAAAAAGTTTATAAGTTTTTTTATCGTTTAACGGTATCTTATCAATATCAATTTCCAGGCCGCGAGTATTTTTAATAATTTTAATCGCGCCTTCAATAATAGATAAATTTCTTAAGCCCAAAAAATCCATTTTTAATAAGCCAAGGCTTTCAATCGGATGAAGCGAATACTGGGAAATAATTGTCCTGTCAGAAGAAGAAGCGTATTGTAGGGGCACATGCTCTATTAAAGAATCTTTAGTAATAACTACTCCGCAGGCATGGGTGGAAGTATGCCTGGCTACGCCTTCAAGGCGCCTGGCGTAATCTAAAATCTTTTTGGCCGCTTCTTCTGTTTTATATATTTCTTTCAGCTCATTGATATTGGCGACGGCCTGATCAATTTTAGAAAACATAGGGATCATTTTTGCCAGCCGGTCGCAGTAATCATACGGATAATCAAGAACGCGCCCGACATCGCGGACAGCGGCGCGAGCAGCCATAGTTCCAAAGGTTATAATTTGGGAAACGTGATCATGGCCGTATTTTTCTTCCACATATTGGATTACTTCAGCGCGTCTGATATCAGCAAAATCCATATCAATATCAGGCATGGAAATTCTGTCAGGATTTAAAAAACGCTCAAAAAGCAAATCATATTTTAAAGGATCCAAATTTGTAATTCCAGTTAAATAACAAATCAGAGAGCCGGCGGCGCTGCCGCGGCCTGGACCGACTACGATGCCCTTATTTTTAGCCCAATTAACAAAATCAGCAACAATTAAAAAATAAGAAGAAAAACCCATATCTTTTATGACTTCTAATTCATAATCTATCCTTTCTCTTATCTCCGCGTCTATATTTTCATAATTTTTGCCATAACGCTTGTCCAGCCCATCCTTGCAGATTTTTTTCAAATAGCCGTTATCGTCATAGCCAGCTGGCACATGGAAAGAAGGGAGCTGAATTTCTCCTAATTTAATTTCCAATTCGCACATCTCGGCTATTTTCAACGTATTTTCCAAAGCTTCCGGAATATTCTTGAAAGCTTCCGCCATTTCTTTAGCGCTTTTATAATAATAATCTCCGCCGTGCATTTCCATGCGGTTTTGGTCGCCTTTCTTTTTTTTAGTCTGCAGGCAAAGCAAAACATCCTGGACATCATAATCGGCGGAATTTAAATAATGAATATCATTAGTGGCGATAAGGGGAATATTCAACTCGCGCCCTAATTCAATTATTTTTTTATTTACTTCTTCCTGACCCTCTAAATCGGGATGGTTCTGGATTTCTAAATAAAAATTGCCTTGGCCGAATAAATCATTATATTCTTTTATCCGCTTTTTTGCTTTTTCGATCTTGTCGGCCAAAATAAGGCGCGGAATTTCTCCGGCAAGGCAAGCCGTAGAAGCAATCAGGCCACGGCTGTATTTTTTTAAAATTTCCCAATCAATTCTCGGCTTATAATAATACCCTTCTAAATGCGCGCTAGAGGTTAATTTTATTAAATTTTTATAACCTTCTAAATTTTTTGCCAAGAGAAGAAGATGATAATTCCTTTCTTCATCCCTGCTTGTTTTATCCAAACGCGAACCCGGAGCCAGATAAGCTTCTACTCCAATAATCGGCTTTATTCCGGCTTTCTTGCATTTTTCATAAAATTCAATCACGCCGTACATGGAGCCGTGGTCGGTAATTGCTACCGCTGGCGCCTCATCGTCTTTAGCGGCCTGAATAAGCTCGTCGACTTTAGTAAGGCCGTCAAGCAAGGAATAATGAGTATGGTTATGAAGATGGACAAATTTCATAAAAAAATAGAGTCAAAAACTGGCCTCTGAATCCAGCAGTTATTACTTTATTATACTATAAATTATTAGCTAATCCGTCAAATAAAAAATAAAAGAGCATAGCTCCGGCCGTCCAGAGTTAAGCTCCTTAAATTTTTTAATTCTTAATTATCAATTTCCTGATTAATTTTTAATTTATTAATTATTTCATCTAATTCTTCATCGCTGTAAAAATTAACTATAATCTGGCCACCTTTTCTTTTTCTCTTTATTTCTGCCTTAGTTTTAAAAAATTCCCGAAAAACGAATTCTTTTTCTTTATCGGCATAATTTATTTTTATTCTCGCCTCTTTAGTTCCGCCCATTCTTCTCGCTTCAGTTAAAGCGCCGGCAAAAGTTATGCCGGAGTGAATAATTTTTCTAAAAAGAGCCATTTGTTTTTCTTCAGTATCAAGACCGACGATGATTTTGGCGTGCGCCGGATCCAAACGACCGTCAATCAACGCTAGCTGTATTTCTTCCGGCAGATTAAGCAGACGTAAATTATTAGCAACAGTCGGCCTAGCCTTGCCGACTTTTTTAGCTATTTCTTCTTGGGTTAAATTAAATTCATCAATAAGCTTTTTATAAGCCAACGCTTCTTCGATTGGATTTAAATCCTCCCTCTGCAAATTCTCTATTAAGGCAATTTCTAAGCGGGCCTGCTTATCTGCTTCTCTTAAAATCAGAGGGACGGTTTTTAGGCCTATCATTTTAGCCGCCCGCAAGCGCCTTTCGCCGGCGATCAATTCGTATTCGCCGTCTTTTTTAATAGCAATCAACGGCTGAATAACGCCGTATTCTTTTATTGATTGGCTTAATTCTTCCATTTCATGCTCGGCAAATCTTTTTCGCGGCTGTTCTCTATTAACTTTTATTTTTTCCGGGCTAATATTAAGCACCTTGTCTCTTTCGTTGTTATTTTCCGAAGAAGCGCTAACCGGGGCAGCATCTTTTAAGACGCCGCTTTTTTTATTTATTTTTTGGGGGATAAGAGAGCCCAATCCCCGGCCAAGACCATTAGTCATAAATTAAATTTTTAATTTTACAATTCTTAAATAATATCCTAATTTTTTATATTTAAAAATTATTCTCCATATTAATTATTTCCCTTGCCAACCGCTCATAAGACTTGCCGCCCTGTGATTTAGGATCATAATGCAAAATAGTGCGCCCGAAGCTAGGCGCTTCGGCAAGCCGAACGCTCCGGGGTATAATGGTGCGAAAAACACGATTAGGAAAATACTGGTAAATTTCATTCATAACTAAGCCTGATAATCTGTTTCTCTTGTCAAACATAGTAATCACCGCCCCCATTACGCCTAATTCCGGCTTTAAATTGTTTTGCACCAAGCCGATAGTGTTTAAAAGCTGGCTCAATCCTTCCAGCGCGTAATATTCGCTCTGGATTGGAATTAATATTTCGTCAGACGCAACTAAGCTGTTTACAGTCAAAAGCCCGAGCGAGGGCGGTCCATCTATTATTATGTAATCAAATTCATTTTTAATGCTGGCTAAAATTTTAGCCAATTTAAATTCCCTATCTTCCGTGTTGACTAGTTCTACGCCGGCGCCGGCCAGCGAAACCGTAGCTGGAGCGACTTTGTATCTTTCCTGCAAAGTATGCTTAATAACATCAAAAATTTCTTTTTCTCCGATTAAGGCCTCATAAATTCCATGCGCTAAATTTTTATGGTCTATGCCTACCCCCGAAGTTGCATTTGCCTGCGGATCAATATCAACCAGTAAAACATGCTTTCCTAAATACGATAAATAAGCCCCGAGATTTACCGCGGTTGTAGTTTTGCCTACTCCTCCTTTTTGATTGACTACGGAAATTATTTTACCCATAAGAATAAATATAATTTTATTATACTCTATTTTTTCTCCTTTGACAATTTAATAATCTTTCATTATAATAAACAAAATGAATATTGGCCGATGTGGTGAAATTGGCAAACACGCACGACTCAAAATCGTGTGTCGCAAGACTTGTGGGTTCAAGTCCCACCATCGGCACAATGCTTGTTATATATTACAGACACAATGGACTAAAGAATTTCGCGAGCGTATAAGCGAGCAATCCGCTCGCCGCAGGCGTTTGGCAAACAAGCCCCATCATTAGTAAATAAAGGAGGAGCTGGCCTTTTAAGCCATGCTCTTTTTATTCCTTACAATTTAAAGATATTTCTGTGAAAGATATTCTGTGCATGTTGTGCGTATCGCAACACGCTACAATTTTATCTCTTGTTGAATTGACAAAATCCGCTCCTGTATTAAAATAAAAAAATGGATAGTTTTTTAACAATAGATCAAAATTTAAATAAACTTAACCAGATATAGGGAGGGAAAAATGCCAGAATTAGAGGAGATTGAAAAGTTGAAAACAGATTTTAAAGGAAGTAATAATGCTGACGACGCGCAGTATTTGGAAGCAGATGGTGCCACTAAAAAAGAGTTTGGGCCTTACCAGTATTACATTCGGGACTTGCGGCAGGAAAACTATTGTCTGATGAACAGGGAAGAAGAGGTTGCGCTGGCGAAAGCGATTAAAAAAGCCAAAGGCAAAACTAAAAATAAACTCCGCAACGAATTCAGCTCCCGAAATTTGCGTCTGGTTATTTCCATTGCTAAAAAATACGCCGGACACCCCCACGAACTATCACTTTCAGATTTAATTCAGGAAGGCAACCTTGGACTTCTCCGTGCCGTGAAAAAGTTTAATTACCGCAAAGGCTTCAGGTTTTCCACCTATGCTAATTGGTGGATACGGCAAGCCATAATAAAGGCAATTATAGAGCAGTCGTCCCTGATTAGATTGCCGGACGGCGTTGTCGGATTGCTAAACAGGATTGATAGAGTAACGGAAGAATATCTGGCTAAAAACCAGCAAGAGCCGACATCCACTGAAATCAGCCAAATAACTGGTCTGCCAGTGGTGGATATTGAAGCGGCATTAAAAGACAGGAAAAAGTTTTTGCAACTGGACAGTTCATTGGGAGATGAGAATGACAGGACTGCTCACGAAACTGTCGCCTGTGAAAATTCGGTCAAGGCTTTCGCTGAAATTGAGGACAGCAAACTTACATCAAAGTTCTGGGAGACAATTACCAAAGAATTGCTCCCGCAAGGCATAAATGAGAAAGAAAGGATAAGAAGAGAAAAAAGCATAGAAATCCTGCGCCTGGTCTATCAGGAAGATAAGGATTTAAAGGAGGTTGCCAAAATTCTAAAAATGAACAGGGAGTGTGCCCGCAATAAATTCGCCAAAATAATGCGGATACTGCGCCAGGAAAAAATACTGGCAATTTTGCAAGAATTATATCGCAAAAAGAGTATTTAAGGTTACTCTAAAGCGGGTACGCTTATACAGCTGCCCGTTTTTTATTTCGACGGCAGCGTCTATAAAAAAACATTCATAAAAGAAAAAGCTCCCGCTTAGGAGCTTTTTTCTTTTCCCTTATTCCCTAATTCATTATTCATACTACACATTCTTCGCCTCCTCCGCTTCTTTTTTCTTAAACACATCTTTAATAAATACGCTTAACGCAGTCGCTACCGGAATGGAAAGAATAGCGCCGACAATGCCCGCAATATTAAATCCTATTAACAAAGCCGAAATACTTATAATTGGATTCAGGCCTACTGTTTTTTCCATTACTTTCGGAACTAAAAAATTATTTTCTATAAGTTGAATTCCATAATAAGCCGCCGCGACAATCAGCGCTAAAACGGGCGACTGCGTAAAAGCTAAAAAAATAGCCGGCACTGCGCCGAGTATAGGCCCGAGATAAGGAACCATTTCAGTAATGCCGGCGATTAAGGCAAGAATTAAAGCGTAATTAATTCCCAAAAAGAAAAGAACGGAAAAAGTAATCAAAAAAATGCTAAAACTTAAAATAAGCTGGCCTCTTAGCCAAAGGCCCAATTTTATTTGCATCCTGTTTATAAGATGCATGGCATATATCTGACGGTGGCGGGGAACAAGCGTGCGGACAAGATTTTTAATTGAATTTTCTTCAACGACCATGTAAAAAGTCATAACTATAACGAGAAAAAAAGAAACTATGCCGCCGAAAATTCCGGTAATCGTGGAAAAAACGCTGCCGGCCGCTATTTGTAAATTAGAACTAATCGTTCCTAAACTGTCTTGAATATTATCTAAAATTCCGTGCTCAAGGGAATATTGTTTAAGACTGGAAAAGGCGGATAAAATTTTCTCAAAATACTGCGGGAAATTTGCGGCTAAAGCGCTGGCCTCTTTAATAATCGGGGGAATAATTAAATATAATGCCGTCCCTAAAACTAAAAAACAAATTAGATAAATTATTAAAATCCCGATGCCTCTGGGAATTTTTTTGCCTTGAAACCAATCAACCCAAGGATCAAAAGCGCTGGAAAGAATTAAGGCCACAAAAAGAAGTATTAAAATGTCTTTAATTATAGAAATGAAATAAATCAAAATTAAAAGCAAAATTGTTTTTACGACAGTAGAAGTTGTTAAATTTATATTTATAGGACGGTTGCTTGTTTCCATATAAGAATTTAGCCTCTCTTATGTTAGGAAGGCGATAAAATATTTATATTTTAATTATACTTTATTTTCTAAAAATATTCAAGCGGCAAAAAAGAGGACGGCTTGATATTATTCAAAACCGTCCTTGAAGAAAAAAATATTTATCTTTTTTAAGAGAGCCACGCGTGAACAGCCCTCTCTTTAAAAAGATAAATTAATACATTATAGCTTCCGGAGATTTAATTCTCCGGCTAACACCATCGACTCTTATTGTTTTTTTCCTTTCTTCTTTTTCCTTGCAGGCCAAGCACTTTCTGGCCCAAGGAATTTTTTCCAACCGTCCCCAGGCGATTTCTTCGCCGCAGCCTTCGCATATCCCATAAACGCCATCTTTGGCGCGCTCAAGCGCATCTCCTATGGCGTCTATAACATGTCGCATTTGCGGAATGCGGCTAAGACCAACGTCTATTGAGATGACATTATCAGCCGCATGAGTAGTGCAGGTATTAGTTGTTTGGGAGAGGCGCTCACGAGAGCGACCGGAGTACATTCTTATCATTTGCTGATAAAAATTCTTCTCCGATTCGAGTCTTTTTACAACTTTTTCTTTTGTTTCTTTTTCTACTTCTTTTCCAAAACTTCCAAAACTCATATCCATATTCTTGATTTCTTCCTTTCTGTTTTTTTGCTTTCTGCAAAAATTTTCTCCCCTTCCCCTTTCTTTATATTTTACTTCTACCGTCGACAAAGTCGACGGTTTTATATTTAAAGAGCGTTTTTTATTTTAATTAATAATGATCCTAGCGAAATATTTGTTATTTGTCAAAATTAATGTTATTATAAATAAAAATATTTTCTAAAGGAGGGACGAGGTGCCTAAAAAATTCAATTTACGCACGGGCGCAATAATCAAGCTTAACGGTTATTATATTTTTTACGAAGGTACTTCTTCGCCGGAAATAGATAAAATAAAAAATAGTTTTGAAAAAACCTATAAAATTATTATTACTTTTATAAAAAACTTTTCCGGCACAGAAAAACAAATTAAAAAAGAGTTGGATTATTTAAATTCACTCTAACAAAAAGCGCTGCTATTTTTGCAGAGCTTTTTTTATTTAATAAAGCTATATTCTTTTCAATCGTTTTAAAAAGACCCAAGCGATTATTCCGCCAAGCGTCGCAGTCGCGAATTGCGGCCAGCTCATCATTTGAGCTACTTTTAAAATAAGCTCTTGCTTAATTAAAAGTTTGGAAATAGAATTAACGCTTATAAATAAAAACGAAAATTTTAATAAAGCTCCAATAATAACTCCTGCCCAATAGCCATTTTTTTCATTTCTTGCCCGGCCATAGATAAAATCAATAGTTAAAATAAAAACCATATTGCTGATCATTATAAACGGCACAACCGGAGCAAGCACAGCCGGCAACAAGCCGCCGACAAGCGCCATTAAGCTGGGAATTGCCGCTAAAAAAAGAGCTGCCCGAACGCCGATTAAAAATAGGCAGATTATTAAAATCGCGTTAACAATCGGCCCGGTCAGCCATTGGAGATGAATAAAAAACGGCAAAACTATAGCTGCTCCAGCTAGCGCTATAAATTTTGTAAGTTCGGCCGTATTAACCAATTCTAAAGTTTTTTCTTTAATGTAGTTCATATTTTTTATTTCCTTGCCGAAAAAATAATAAAAATTAATTACTTCGTCATTATATTCGCTTTCGCCACAATTCCGTAAAGCTTATTTAATTTTTTAGCTAAGTCGTTTATTTCCTGCGCGCTTGCTTTAACCGCCACAGCGATTAAACCAGTGCAATGCTCAACGCAAAGCGGCTCAATATTAACGCCAAGCCGCGCCATAATAATATGGCCGCTATCGGTTAAAAGCTTATTCATCTTACCAGAATTCATCTGCCTGTCTTTAATTAAAATTGTTATTGTTCCTAATTGTTTTTTGGTCATATATTTATAAATTTTCAATTTCTAATTTTCAAACAATTTATTAATTAAAAATAATTTATTTTCTATTAACATACTTCGTATGCAAAACTTTATGCTCTAGCTCTGGCTTTTTTTTAAGCCATTTTAAAACTTCTAAAACATTCTCGTTTTCATGCGCGCCGCGCATCTTAAATCCCTTATCGGCTTTATAAAGCGCCTCCATTCTTTTTTTTCTTATTTCTCCGGTAGTGGGCATCGGCTGTCCGCCGCCGCCAATGCAGCCGCCCGGGCAAGCCATTACTTCAATATAATCATAATTTTTTATTTTCTCAATAATCGGGCCGATGTTGCCTATGCAGTTTACAACCGCTAGCCGCAATTTAATATTATTTATGGAAACGGTTGTCTCTTTTACGCCTTCTAAACCGCGCACTTCCTTAAAATCTATCTTAACCGGGCAAATTTTCTTACCGCGGCAGGCCAAATGCCGAGCGCTGCGCAAAGCCGACTCCATTACTCCGCCGCTAGCCCCGTAAATCAAGGCCGCGCCGCTATGCTTCCCAAAGGGATTATCAACCGCCGCAGGTTTTAATTTTCCAAAATTAATTCTGTTTTTTTTAATCATCCACGCAAGCTCTCTGACAGTAAGAACATAATCTACCGGAAATAATCCGTTTATTTTTAATTCTTTTCTTGCTGATTCAAATTTCTTGGCCGTGCAGGGCATAATTGAGACTATTATAATATTCTGCGGCCTTATTTTCATCATCTCGGCCCAATAAGTTTTTACGATTCCGCCGGAATGAATTTGAGGCGAACGGGCAGTCGTTAAATTAGGAATCAATTCCGGATGGTAAAACTCAACATATTTCACCCAGGCTGGACAGCAGGAAGTAAGCATGGGCAGATTTTTTTTATTTTTCACTCTTTTTAAAAGCTCCTCGGCTTCAACCATAGTTGTTGCATCCGCCCCGAAATTAACATCAAAAACATAATTAAAACCAAGCGCTTTTAATGAGGGGACAATCTGCTCAGTCATTACCTTGCCCGGCTCAAATCCGAATTCTTCCCCGATGCTTACCCTTATAGAAGGAGCGAATAAAGCCACTTTTATTTTTTTCTTATCCAATAAAATTCTTTCTACCTTATCCCAATCGGCTTGTTCCTGCGCCGAGCCAACCGGGCAATGGACAGCGCACTGGCCGCAATAAATACAATCAGTATTTTTATCTTTAACCGGAACTATTTCCTGGCTTATGCCTTTTCCTTTTAATTCCAAATAATTTATTTTCTGTATTTTAGAGCAGGCGTCAATGCAGTTGCGGCAGTCTATGCACTGCGTGCCGTCCAGCTCAACCGCGTTTGCGAATTTATATGTTTTTCTGTTTCCTTTTCTGTCTTTAAATCTGGAAATGACTATTTTATATCTATCCGCCAATTCTAAAAGCGGACATTTTACCCGCCAAATGCAAGTAGCGCATTTTTCAATATGTTCGGCGAAAATAAGCTCTATATTTAAATTGCGCGCCTTTTTTACTCTTTCCGTATCCGTTTTAATTTCCAGCCCGTCTTCCGCTTTGATTGTGCAAGAAGTAGCTAAGTTTTTAAAACCCTTAATCTCTACCAGGCAAATCCGGCAATTGCCTTTTGCCGGAAAATCGGGGTGGGAGCAAAGCCCGGGAATGTAAATCCCGTTTTTCTTTGCGACTTTATAAATATTATCGCCCTGCTCGCAAATAATTTCCTTATTATTTATTTTTATCTTTATTTTTTTAGGCATAACTGGATAAAAAATTTTATTGTTTAACTAATTAAACAATTCTATTTTTACTAATTAAAGGTAGAGCGTTTTTTAAAAAGCTGCTAACCGCAATCGGCGCCGAATAGCCCAGCGCGCAGAAAGATGAATCTTCTAAATTAGCAAGCAAGTCATTAATTAACTCCCAATCTAGTTTATTTTTTTTAATTTCTTCTACCAGCCGATAAGTCCCTTCCCGGCAAGTTGTGCATTGGCCGCAGGACTGACGCTGAAAAAAATTCAGCCAATTTAAAATAAGATCCTTGGGATTATGTTTTTCTAAGCTGTATATTCTAATTGAACCTACCCCGCTGGCTGGTTTTTTTAACCCATCGCTATTTAATATTTCCCCGCTGGCCGCTCCGCCAGCTTGAACAAAAAAGGAAAAATCCGGATAATTTCTTGTTTCTTTTAAAATCCGCTCAATAGTATAATTTTCCGGCAATTCATAAACTCCTTCCCATAAACAATCGCCGTCAATCGTATAAAATCTATTTTTTTTATATTTTCCAGCGACTACTATGCTTACATTATAAAAAGTTTCAACATTATTTATCAGCGTCGGATATCCCCAAAGCCCATTAGTCGTAGGAAAGGGCGGGCGCAGCCTCGGTTCTGTTCTTTCGCCTTCAATCGTATTAATGCAGCCAGTTTCTTCGCCGCCGATATAACCGCTCCCGTGCGGCTTTTTAAATAACTCTATATATTTAGCATTTCCTATAAATTTTTCCAATTTCGGCTTTAATTCTTTAAAATAATCGGGATTTAAATAAATAAAAGCCCTTTCTGCCAATAAAAATTCCATGGCTCTTTGAATTCCGTCAATCACCTGCTCTGGATAATTTTCTAAAATATATTTGTCTTTTTTTACTCCCGGTTCGCCCTCGGAAGCGTTGCAAACGACATATTTTTTTTCCCCCAGCGCATCTTTAACCATAGCCCATTTCCGCCAAGTTGGAAAGCTGGCTCCTCCCCGGCCGACTAATCCCGCTTCTTTAATTTTAGTTAAAATATCCATATTATAATTTCTAATTTTAAATTTTAACAATTAAAATTTGTAAATATTGTTCACCAGTCTTATATTAATCTCTTCTTCATAATATGCTCGCATAAATCTGCCAAGCGGTTTGAGTATCCCCATTCATTATCATACCAGGCAACGACTTTTAATAAATCTCCGTCAACAACTTTGGTTAAAGATAAATCAACAATAGCGCTGGCCGGATTGCCAATAATATCAGAAGAGACGATCGGATCTTCGGTAATTGTTAAAATGCCTTTTAAAGAGGCGCTTCTAGCCGCTTTTTTAAAAATATTATTTACTTTTTTTTCATCTGTCTTTTTCTTGGTTATATAAACAATATCGCAGATTGAGCCGACCGCAGTAGGCACGCGCATCGATAAGCCGTCAAACTTATTTTTAAGCGAAGTAATTGTTTTAGCAACGGCAACAGCCGCCCCGGTGGTCGTCGGCACGATATTCAATCCTGCGGCCCGAGCCCGCCTTAAATCCTTATGGGGAGCATCTATTAAATTCTGATCAGCCGTGTAAGAATGCACGGTTGTCATAATCGCTTTTTTTATGCCGAAATTTTTTCTGATAATTTCCGTAATCGGCGCCAAGCAATTAGTAGTGCAGGAAGCCATGGAAATAATTTTATCCCCTTTATTAAGATTATTTTCATTAACGCCCAAGACGATTGTTTTGATACTTTCAGTTTTAGCGGGAGCGGAAATAATAACTTTTTTAGCGCCGGCCTTGATATGCATATTTGCCCCGTCCCTATCTGTGAATCTGCCCGTTGCCTCTATAACAAGATCAACTTTTAAATCTTTCCAAGGAAGTTTTAACGGCTCTTTTTCAGCTGTTACTTTATATTTTTTTTCAGCTACAATAATAAAATTTCCGGCAACGGCGATATTTTTTTTATAAATCCCGTAACAAGTGTCGTATTTCAAAAGATGGGCTAGAATTTTAGGGTCAGACAAATCATTAATACCGGCGATATTGATATTTTTCTTATTCAATAAGGCCTTAAAAACGGATCGGCCGATTCTGCCAAAGCCGTTAATCGCAATATTCATATTTTTTAAATTCTTAGTTTAAAATTGTTTAATTTAAAAACCAAGAAGTTTAAATAAAAATTATTATATAAAAATTATATCATAAAATATTAAAAAATAAAAAGAGCTTGGCAAAAATTAAGCCAAGCTCTTTTAAAAATCATTATTTAAGTCTTTTTTCTATTTAAATCAACTTCCACTGTCGTCGATCGGTCGCCTTCTTTTTCAGGCGGAAATTCAACGCTAACCGATTGCTTTAAAATATGATGGCTGACAACTATTCCGCGCTGGCCGTCAACATTAACTCTGGCGCCGAGCGGCGGTAATTTTTTCGCCTGCTCTTTATAACCTTCTATTTCATATGACAAACAGCATTTAAGCCGGCCGCAGGAGCCGGAAAGGCGATCAGAGCCGCGATGGGCGCATTGCTGGGCTTCAGCCATTTCTGATGTCACTGAATTAAGTTCTTTTAAAAATTTAGCGCAGCATAAGGGGCGGCCGCAGGAGCCATAATCGCCCATTACCCTGGCCTCATCTCTAATGCCAATTTGCTGAAGCCGAATAGAGCGGTTAAAATGCTTTGCCAGTTCTTTTACCAGCTCCCGAAAATCAACCCTGCCTTCGGCGATAAAAGCAAAAGTAAGGCGCGAACCGTCAAAAGAAAAATGGGCATCAACTAATTTCATTGGCAATTGGCATTTCTCTGTCATTTTCTTGCAATAATCAAGAGCTTTCTTTTTTTCTTCATCGCTGACAACTTTTTCCAAATCTATTAAGTTGGCCTTTCTTAAAACCGGCTTAATTATTTTATGCGGGCATTCTTCACTATTGCCACAGCCGCATTCTGAATTTTCTTTAAGGCAATTACTTTCCTCATCACTCACTAAACGTATTTGATCTTCTGGCACTTCAATAAAGCCGACAACCGCTCCGATTTCAACGCCTAATTCTGTTTTTACTATTACTTTATCGCCAATTGTTAAATTATGGCCGTTAGGGCTGAAATTATAAATCTTATCCCAAGGAGAAAATTGTATTTGAACAATGCGCATAACAAATTATTGATTTATAAGCTGTACCTAATAAACTTTTCAACCTTAATTTCTCCTAAAATATCCTCTACCCTTTTCGTGTCATCTTTAATAAATTCTTGCTTAAGCAGGCAAACTTCTTCAAAATATTTATTAATTTTACCGGCCACTATTTTTTCGATCATATTTTCCGGCTTCCCTTCTTTTTTTAATTGTTCAGCGTAAATTTCTTTCTCTTTATTTATTTCAGCTGGCGGCACATCAGCAGGATAAATATATTTTGGATTTGAAGCCGCTATCTGCATAGCTATATCCCGAGCCAATTCTTCTTGGTTGGCGCCGCTTAGAGCCGCTAATACGCCAATGCGGCCGGCCATATGCGAATAAGCAGCTACAATTCCAAGCGAAGATAATATGGCAAATCTTTTAATTTCTAATTTCTCTCCTATTACGCTTATTAAATTGTCTAAATTATTTTGGACCGAATGGCCATCCCGCATCATTAAAGCCATTAATTCCTCTTGGCTTGCTGGCTTATTTTCTTTAAGTAAATTTATCACTTCATTGGTGAAATTTTTAAATTGCTCGTTGCGCGCCACAAAATCAGTTTCCGAATCAACCTCTAAAATAAAGCCGCTTTTCCCGTCTTCGCTTACGGCTACCTTAATAACTCCTTCCTTAGTTTCCCGATCACCTCTTTTCGCGGCTTTAAGCACGCCTTTTTTTCTTAAAATTTCAATGGCTATTTCCATTTCCCCGCCTGCCTCCGCTAATGCGTTCTTGCACTCAACCATTCCTGCGCCGCTCTTTTCGCGGAGTTGCTTGATAACTTCCGCTGTTATTAAATTGCTCATATTTAAAAATGTTAATTATTATTTTTTTTCTCTTCTAATATTTTTCTGCCTTCTAAAATCGCTTCTTTCACCGCCTTTAAAATCATTTTAGCCGACTTAGTGGCGTCGTCATTAGCCGGGATTATGTTGGTGACTCCATCGGGATTGGCATTAGTATCGCAAACCGCGACTACAGGCACGTTTTTCATTTTAGCTTCCCGCAAAGCCGTTTTTTCATTTTTAATATCCCAAATAAATATTGCGTCCGGAATTTTTATTAAATTTGTCAGGCCGCCCACTTTTAAAGAAAGTTTATTAATTTCCCGATCAAATTCCAGTCTTTCTTTTTTGGTATATTTATCCAGCTTGCCAGCCTCCTTTTTTTCTAAAAGATCCTTATATTTTTTTATAAGCTTTTTAACCACTGCGAAATTAGTAAACAAGCCCCCTAGCCACTTTTCTGAAACATAAGGAACGCTTGCCTCTGCCGCCATTTTGGCTAATTGACTTTTGACCTGCATCTTTGTGCCCACAAATAAGATAGTCTTATTTTCAGAAATAGACTTAGTAATAAAATCTAATGCTTCTGCCAGCATTTGCCGAGTTTTGACTAAATCAAAAACATGCACGCCGTTTCTAGACGTAAAAATAAAAGGCGCCATCTTAGGGTGCCATCTGGAGGTGCGATGCCCGAAGTGCATGCCTGCCTTAAGCATCTCCTCGATTGTAGGAATGTTTGCCATAAATTTTTTTCCTTTTTTCCTCTGTCCTGTCTATCCCGATTTCTCGGGACAAGGAAAATATTTTAGGACATGAGAGATTATGAATTAATAAATAAAATGGCTATTTTGCCATTTGTTTAAACTATAATAAAACTATAATAAAAAACAAATATTGTCAAATATTGTCAAATTTTTGTATTTTTTAATATTTTTTATATTTTTAATACATAAAATACTCCGCGCGCTTGGCCGGCAAAAATGCCATTGCCAAAATTATTAAAATATGATAATCTTTTTTCAGCGCTAAAACGCGCTTTTATTTTATTAATATTATTTATTCGCGGTCTTCCGCAATATATATGCTATTATGAAAAAAAATATCCACCCAAAATACAACGATAAAATCAAGGCGATTTGCGCCTGCGGCCATAGCTTTATTACCGGCTCAACTTTACCTGAATTAAAAGTCGAAATCTGTTCGGCTTGTCATCCTTTTTATACCGGCAAGCAAAAGCTTATTGATTCAGCCAGGCGAGTTGAAAAATTTAAAGCCAAAATAGAAGCTAAGGGGAAAATAGCTCCAACTAAAAAAGGAAAAAAAATTAAGCGGGCCGCTCTGAAAAAGAAAAAATCCCTTTCTAAAACCGAAAAATAATACAATTAAACGGCTATTCTTTTTATGGTATAATAAAAAAATATCATACAATAAAAGAACAGCCGTTTTTATAATTTATGTACGAAAATACTAAACAGCAATTCAGCGAACTGGGGAAGCAATTACTTGATCCCGAAATTATTAATAACCAGAAAAAATTAAAGGAAATTTCTAAAAAACACTCTGAACTCAAAGAAATAATCGGGCTGATTTTAGAATTGGAAAAAATTGAAAACAGCGCCGAAGAAAATAAAGAAATTTTAAATAATGAAAATGACCCGGAATTAAAAAAAATGGCCGAAGAAGAATTAGCCGAAATTGGAATAAGAATAAAAAAACTTAAAAATGAAATAGAGCTAGAGCTTCACCCCGCTGATCCGCGCGATAAAAAAAATGCGATTATGGAAATACGGGCCGGCACAGGCGGAGATGAATCAGCGCTTTTTACAGCCGAACTTTTTAGAATGTATGCGCGCTATGCGGAAAGAAAGGGCTGGAAGCTCGAAATTCTTGATTCCAACCGCATCGGCATTGGCGGCTTTAAAGAAATTATATTTAATATAAAAGGAAAAAATGTCTTTGGGGACTTAAAATATGAAGCCGGAACGCATCGGGTGCAAAGAGTTCCAGAAACTGAAAAGGCGGGACGCGTTCATACTTCGGCCGCTACGGTTGCCGTTTTGGCCGAGGCCGAGGAAATAGAATTAGAAATTAAAAATGAAGATTTACGCATAGATACTTATGCCGCTTCCGGGCCGGGCGGGCAGAAAGTAAATACCACCAATTCGGCGGTGCGCATAACTTATCTGCCGAAAAATTTAGTAGTTACCTGCCAAGACCAAAAATCCCAACATCAAAATAAAGAAAAAGCCATGCAGATTTTGAGATCGCGGCTTCTTGATAGGATTGAAGAAGAAAAAAAGGAAAAGGAAGCGAGTGAAAGAAAATCGCAAATCGGCTCCGGCGATCGGAGCGAAAAAATAAGAACCTATAATTTTCCGCAGGACAGAATAACCGATCATCGCGTAAAAATAACTTGGCACTCTATTGATAAAATAATGGACGGCGATATTGGAGAAATTATTAAAACTCTGCAAGAAGAAGATTTAAAATTAAGAATGGCAAAATAAAAAACAGAAACCGGCGGTTTCTGTTTTAAGGCGGCTGATTTTTCCCGCAAAGACTAAAAAATAAAAAAAGGCCGAAAAAAAGCCGCCAATAAGGTAGCGAAGCCTATAAAAAAACAAAGCTGTATTTTTTCCATCATTAAACCAAATGCCCTATAATTTATAAAGCAGGCAAGGACTATCAATAAATAAAGAGCTGAAATACTAACCAAAGCTTCTTTAATGTTCTTGTTCGCCTATGCCTTCTTGTGTTAATACAAAATTATTTAAAATTTTAAATAGAATTATAAATTTCTTTAATTAAAATGTCAAAACCGGTAACAATAAGCCATCTTAAAAAAGAATTTTTAAGCATAAGCGCCTTTGACCTGGATTTGCTTTTAGAAAATATCATAAAAAAGCCGAGAGCATTTATCTTGGCCCATCCTGAATTCAAATTATCAAAAACGCAAATTTTAAGTTTAAAATCAAAAATCAAAAAACGCCTTAAAGGCGAACCGCTGGCCTATATCTTGGGACGCAAAGAATTTTACGGGCTTAATTTTAAAGTCGACAAACATACTCTTATTCCTAGGCCGGAAACCGAATTAATTATAGAAGAAGCATTAAATTTTATGGCTCGCGACTCGCGGCCAGCAACTTTTATAGATGTGGGCGCGGGCTCTGGCTGCTTAATAATAACTTTAGCCAAATTACTGAAGAAAAAAAACGGCTCGCCAAAAATAAAGCATAAATTTTTTGGTATTGATATTTCTAAAAAAGCTTTAGAAATTGCCTGCCAAAACGCTAAATTGCATAAAATTAATAAAAAAATAAAATTTCTCAACGGCAATCTTCTTTCGCCCATTATTCATAATCCATTATTTTTAGCTCATAACATTAGTTTTATTATTCTCGCTAATCTTCCTTACTTAACTCGGGAGCAGATTAAAAAATCGCCGACCATAAAATATGAGCCCAAGCTTGCCTTAGAGGCGGGAAAAGACGGCTTAAAATACTACCGAAAACTATTAAAGCAGATTGTCTTTTTATTTAATTTTCTCTCTCCATCTTCCCGGCTTCGCATATCCGCAATTTTAGAAATTGATCCGGGGCAAAAAATAAAAATAAGCCGGCTCGTTAAAAAAGAACTGCCGGGCGCAAAAATAAAAATAAAAAAAGATCTTAGGGGGCATAATAGAATAATTGTTTTAAAAATAAAATCCCGGCGTCGGAAGTAGCGCCGGGATTTTATTTTATTTTATAAAATTCTATTCTTTCTCTTCTTTTTTCGCTTCTGCCGACTCAGCCTGTGCTGCCGGCTCGACGGCAACCGGCGCCGGCGCCTCTTCTTTTTGAGGCGCGAAGGCGCTAATAATTATTTCATCGGCTTCATTCGCCAATTTCATTCCAGCTGGAATTTTCAAGCTTCCAATTTTTATCGTATCATCAAAATTATTAAGCCCGGATAAGTCAACCTCGATATAATCAACTAAATCTTCCGGCAGGCATTCCACCTCAATTTCATCCATGCTTTTTACTAAAGTCGCCCCCAACTCCTTTACCGCTCTGGCTTCCCCGCTAAATTTAAGCGGTATCATGGCTGTAATTTTCTTTTTCATGTCAACTTTATAAAAATCTATATGTATAATTTTTTCATTAACCGAATTTTTTTGCGAATCTTTGACTAATACTTTTATGGCAGGCGCTCCATCAACAATAAGATTTATTAAATGAGTTTCACCGGCTTGAACGAAAATTTTACTAAATTCCTTTTCTTTTAATTTAAGCTTTTGCGGCTCCGCTCCCGGGCCGTAAACTACAGCCGGTATATAGCCGGCTTTTATTATTTTTTTTATTCCCTCCTTTTCTCTTTTTTCAGCAGTTAAATTTATTTCTTTGGCCATATAGTTTAAAACAAACAACAGATTATATTTATATAATGCTTATCTTAATTCTGTTTATTGTTTAGTTAATAATTAAGTTTTGATTTTATAATTATGTTTTCAACAATTCCGACCATAATCAAATTAGCAAGCATAGCCGATCCTCCATAACTTAAAAAGGGCAATGATATGCCTATTACAGGAAGAACGCCTATATTCATACCAATATTAATAAACATTTCAATAAAAATCAAGCTCATAACCCCTAAAATGAAAAAAATCCCAAAATCATTGTTTATTTTTTTAATATTAACCAATAGACGATAGAAAAAAATGCCAAAAAACAAAAAAACAAGAATTACTCCTAAAAAGCCTAATTCTTCCGAAATCACTCCAAAAATAAAATCATTTTGGCTTTCGGGCAAAAATTTTAATTGCGATTGCGACCCAAAGCCGATTCCTCTGCCCCAAAGACCGCCAGAGCCAACCGCAATTATGGCTTGGGCCACATTATATCCTTGGCTAAGCGGCTCAAAAGAAGGATTTAAAAACGTAAGCAAGCGCTCTTTCTGATAGGGCTTAAAATAAAAAAGCCAGCTAAAAGCCCCGAGGACTAAAATTATCAATAAAATAACAGCTAAATATTTTTTATTAAACCCGGCCATTATTATCATGGCCAGCCAAACAAAAAATAAAATCAGGGCCGAGCCGAAGTCCGGCTGGGCCAAGACTAATATAAAAAAAATAAATGTCCCGATTCCGCTTATGACAATATGCTTTATCGGCTCCCCTTTTAAAGATATGGAGGAAAAATAACGAGCTAAAAAAATTATGAGAAAAATTTTAATAAATTCTACCGGCTGCAAACCTAGCCCGAAAAAATGGAACCAGCCCTTAGTCCCTCTTATAGTTACGCCATAAATAAGAACCAAAATAAGAGAAATAAGGCCGAAAAAATATAACAAAATACTCAAGCTCCGCAAGCTTCTATAATCAAAAAAGGAAAAAATAAATAATAAGCCCAAGCCGAGAATAATAAAAATACTCTGTTTTTTAAAATTAAAAAGGTCGCTTCCTCCTCTTCCTAAAGATACGGAATAAATTTCTGCCAGACTGAAACAAAGCAATAAAAAAACGGGTAAAAACAAAGCCCAGTCAAAATTTTTAAAATATACAATTATTTTATTTAACATACTATTTCAATCTTCCTTCTCCTCCGTCCGGCAGCAAATAATTATTTTCATCCATAAAATCAATATCGGAAATTATTTCTATATCATTAACCGCCGGCAATGAGCCGGGCCAGCTTATTTCTGCTTTTCGCTTCTGGCCGGACATAAATTCGGCGAAGCTATATTCATTAAAGCCGATCGGACCGTAGGCCCCTTGTAAAACAATAATAAATTTGGCCTGCCAATAATTATAAGCCGAATTATTGACCGCATTAAATTTAAACCGGTTTAAATTTATTTTTTCAGATAAGCCGCTGTTATTAGCTGGTATAAATTCAATATCTGAAATAATCATGTTCAAGCGATCGTTTTTAAAAGAAGAAAAATCAGAAATCAGATGCTTATTTATTCTTTGCCAGCGCAAATTAACCAGTATAAATTGCGCGTTTTTATCAACTCCTTCTTGGCCTAAGCTTACAAAATATTTTGTTTCACTGGGAAAAATAAAACCGGTTTTATGCGCTGTTTCGCCATTGTTTATTAAAAAATAATAATCAAAATCAACCCGATGGCCTAAATTAGGATTTATAATTTTAACGGCTAAATCCGTTTTTGAATCTGCTTTTAAAATTAAGGGCTCGCTAATCTGCAGGGCTTGCGGCTGATTGGCGCGAGTATATTCGTTAAGCTCATTTTTTGGAGCCGCTAATTCTTCTAATAATTTATTATTTTGGGCCATACCAAAAAAAATATAATCAACAATATTATAAATGCTATAAAGCCAAAGAATGGAATTTATAAAAATTAAAAAGCCAACTAAACCCAAATAAAAGCGATGACGGCGCTCTAAATACCAAAGACCGAAGCGCAGTTTTTTTAAATTTAACCCTGACGGATCTTGGTATTTATCTATATCTTCCTGGCTTATTTTTTTTTCTAAAATTTTTTCTTTTTCCATACATACATTGTAATATAAAAATTCAGTCTTGCCAAATAATGCCGTCTTTATAAAATAATTTTCCACTTGCCCTCGCCTTATAATTTTGCTAAAATGTTAATATGAAAAAACCCTGATTAAAAGGGTTGATTTTTATGTAAAATTAGTAAATTTATCAATAAATTCATATGGCAAAAATAAAAAAGCAACTATCAACTTACGGAGCCGAATCCATTACTGTTTTAGAGGGGCTTGATCCTGTCAGAAAAAGGCCGGGAATGTATATCGGCTCAACTTCCTCTTCCGGGCTTCATCACTTGATTTGGGAGGTTGTCGATAACGGCATTGACGAAGCCATGGCCGGATTCGCGACCGAAATTAAAATTTCCCTCTTGGCTAACGGCATGGTTGAAGTCGGCGATAACGGGCGCGGCATTCCCGTAGGGAAGCATAAGGCAACCGGTGTTTCGGCCTTGGAAACTGTTTTAACTAAATTGCACGCTGGCGGAAAATTCGGCGGGGGGGGCTATAAAGTTTCAGGCGGCCTGCACGGCGTCGGCGTTTCTGTAGTTAACGCCTTAAGCGAATATTTAAAAGCAGAAGTCCATTCAAGCGAAGATGGAAAAATCTGGGCTCAAGAGTATAAGCAAGGCAAGCCGCTAAAAGCCGCTAAGCCGATTGGAACGACTAAAAAAACAGGCACAATTATAACTTTTAAGCCGGATGCGGCTATTTTTTCTGAATTGGAATTTGATTGGGGAAAAATCTTAGACCGCTTAAGGCAACAGGCGTATTTAACCAAGGGAATCGCTATTAGCGTTCATGATCTCCGCAATGGCCATCGGGAAAAAAATTATAAATTTTATTTTGAAGGCGGCATAAAATCATATATTAAAGCCCTTAACATGGGAAAGGTTGTAAAAAATGAAACTATTTTTTATGTGGAAAAAGATATAGATACTTCCAAGGTAGAAGTAGCTCTTCAATATAATGATGAATATAATGAAATGGTAATGGCTTTTGCTAATAATATCCATAATCCTGAAGGAGGATCCCATATGGTTGGCTTTAGAACGGCCTTAACGAGAACTTTAAATAGCTACGCCCGCAATTATAACCTTTTAAAAGAAAAGGATGAAAATCTAACCGGCGAAGATGTTCGCGAAGGCCTTACTGCTATTATCAGCGTTAAACTTACTGATCCCCAATTTGAAGGGCAAACAAAAGGCAAATTAGGCAATGCGGAAATTAAAACTTATACCGAACAAATTTTTGGGGATTCTTTTTCAACTTTTTTAGAAGAACACCCTAAAGAAGCGGAAGCAATAATCGGCAAATGCGTTCTTTCGGCGCAGGCGCGTATTGCCGCTCGCACCGCCCGCGCCGCTATTTTAAGAAAGGGCGCGCTGGAAGGAATGACTTTGCCGGGCAAATTAGCCGACTGCTCCAGCCGCGATCCGGAAGAATGCGAATTATATATTGTTGAGGGCGATTCGGCCGGCGGATCAGCTAAACAGGGCCGGGATAGAAAATTTCAAGCTATTCTTCCTTTGCGCGGAAAAATTTTAAACGTGGAAAGAGCCCGCCTGGATAAAATGCTCGCCAATAATGAAATCAAGAATTTAGTTATCGCCTTAGGCACAAATATCGACGAGCAATTTGATCTGACAAAATTGCGCTATAGCAGGATTATTATTATGACTGACGCCGACGTTGACGGCGCCCACATAAGAACTCTTCTTTTAACATTGTTTTTCCGCCATTTTCAATCTCTAATAATTAACGGCAATCTTTATATAGCCCAGCCCCCGCTTTACCAAATTAAAAAAGGAACTACTGCCAGATACGCATTTTCCGATGATGAAAAAAATGAATTTATAAAAGAATTAGGCGGCGAAGCGATAGAAATAGCGGAAGAAGAAATCTCGGCAGCAGAAGAATCAGGGGAGGAAGCCGATGAAAAAATCAAAATAAAAAGCGCTCCTAAAATTAATATTCAGCGCTATAAAGGCCTTGGCGAAATGAATCCGCAACAATTATGGGAAACGACCATGAATCCTGCCTCGCGAGTTATGAGGCAGGTAACCGTTGAAGACGCCGCTAAAGCTGATGAAACTTTTGAGATGCTAATGGGCGGCGATGTCGCTCCCCGCAAGCATTTTATCCATACTCACGCCAAAAATGTAGAAAATTTAGATATCTAAATTATTTTTTATTATCTAAATTAATATTATTGCTGTTCTGCCGAGGAAGATTATTATTAATCTTATAATTATTAATAAGCAGATAGGTTAAAAAAGAAATTCCTATCGCTAATATAAATACGGCCAAAAGCAAGACAATCTGAATTATTAAAAATTTATGGCCTAACCCTTTAGACATTTTAAAATAATTAATAAATTACGGCTGCAAAATATCTTCGGTCCGGCCGTCAACGGAAATAACAACATTTTTAACAGCAGAAAATTGCTTTAATGTTTCAGCAATTTGGGCGCGGATCGCTTCTGCCCGGCAAGAGCCGCCCATGCCTTCTTCTATTTTTTTATCAAAATCAACTTTGGCAACTCCTTTTTCTATAGCTAATCCTTGAATCGCGATGCCTGAATTTATATTAGTAAAATAGCCATCTTCTTTTTCTTTTTCGCTTACGCCTTTTAAAAGCTCTTCCAGGGCCGCTCTAGCCGCGGCCTTAGTTTTAACTACTTCTCTCTCTATAAAAAAAACTTTATTGCAAGATATTTCCGGATCAAGCTTATTATTATTAAAATAAGCTTTTACTTTCATTGTTTCTCCCGCTTTTAAAAATACGGGGATTTCTATATCTTCTTCATTTTCCGGCAAATCAGAAGGATTGCTTTTTTCTAAAATTAAAAATCCTTTAGTCGCCGTCGCTATGCTAAATGAAATTTCCCCTGCAAAAGGGACATAATCTTCAGTCATCCAATCGGTCTTGGCCTGCATTTGGCCTGCGGCTAATTCCTGGCCGGCTTCGCTTTTTAATTTAACCGGGAAAACCGCTTCAAAAAACCAAAAGCCCTTTGCTTCGCCGCTTATAGTTATCGGCGAGCTGATTTCACTATCTTTTGCCGGCGAATAGATTATAACGGGCGGCTCGCTTGTAATTTTTATTTCTTTTAATAAAATATTGCTTTGGCCGCCAAGCCCGAGCGCTTTTACAAAAAATCCCCTCCTTAAATAGAAAAAATCAATAATATTGTCTTTTTCATCTAATATTTTTACGCCCTCTCCGGCAACGGCTACTATTTCTTGATTGCTGTCAATTTTAATTTTAACGCTCTGATTAAAAATTTCAGTCAGTTCGCCTTCATAATTTTTTATCAAACCTTGAGTATTCTGGCCCTCTCCGCAGCCGGCTTCTGGCTTGGGAGCGCTGGGATTGCCATGCTTTATCCAATCACCATCCGCGCATATCCAATTATCTTCGCCGTTTAATATTCTTGCTCCGATTGCCGCGCTGATGATTAAAGCGCCAACTGTCAATAATATTAAAATTGTTTTTGTGTTAAGCATAAAATCTAAAAAAATATCAATTATCTTTATCTAACTCTTTAAATTTTAATTCAATACCTTTTCTTAAATATTCTCTCTGTTCGTTATTCAAATATTTTTTATATTTCTTCCGCAAATATTCTTCTGTTTCTTTTACTTCTTCTTTAATTACAGCCCCCCCCTCTTAAGCCGCGATAGGCTTTATTGAGATAAACAAAAATAGAATCAAGCTCTTGATCATTAAAGCCGCCTTCTCTTAATGTTTGCATCCAGCCCGACATATCTTCGTCCGGAATTCTTATTTTTTCAATTGATTTTAATTTTTCCATATTTTTTTAATTATTTTTATTAATTTTATTCTATCTTTTTTATTTAGCTGCGGGACTAGGATTCGAACCTAGATAATCAGGACCAGAACCTGACGTCTTACCATTGGACGATCCCGCAAAAATAGGTAATTTTAATTAACCACTCTGCCGCCGAATGTTTTTAAAAAATTATTAACTACATTATCGCCGGAATTGGCTTCTGCCTTCCTTTCTTCTTCCGAGGCGCCAGCGCCGACTATTTCTTTAGGCGCGGCTTCAGCTTCTTTAAAATCAAGCTTTTCATCAATAATTGAAATTACTGAAATGGGAGCAATAAACATTTCCGCCAAAACTTTTTCTAAAAGCGCGCTAATATTGGGATCCGCCATTCTATCCTTATGAAATTTATATTTAAAAGCTAAACATAATTTATTATTCTCTAAGCTTTTGGGCTCGCAAACTCTTAAAATAAACGACAAAGAATGATTATATTTTTTTATTCTGGCAAGCACCTCATTCCATTTATCCAATATTTCCTTCAGGGCCACAGGAGATTTAAAATTTACGTCGCCCTTCTCTTTTAGCGGCTTAATTTCAGCTGTTGCGTCCTTCTCGGCTGAATTTCTGCTAATTGGACTGTCGGGCAAAATATTTTTAACCGGCGCGGAAGTTGATTTAATAATTGCCAGCTCAACCGGCAACTGCGGGATGCCGCTTTTTTTAATTTCCTTGCGGGCTTCCTGAAATTCTTCAATAAATAAAACAATATTCTCAAGAGAAATATTGCCGCTTACTTCGTTTATTTTAATTTCTAGGCTTTCGCCCAGATCTAAGCCTATCCTGTCTAAAAGAGCGGGATTAATCTTGGCTATCATCATTTTTCTTAAAATTTCTATCAAGTCATCTAAAAAAATCTTAAGATCAATTCCGTCAATTAAAAAAAAATTTATAAGCCGCAAAGCGCTAGCGGCGTCTTTTTTCGCCAGATGGCTTATAAAATTTATAATTTCTCCTAAATTGCTCCGCGGAATAATCAAATCGGCTTCTTCCTGGGTTATTTCTTTGCCGGCCATAGAGACGACTTGGCCCAATAAACTTTCTGCGTCCCGCATATGGCCTTCTGATTGCCGGGCTATTGATTCTAGAATGCTTTTATTGATTTTTATATCTTCGCTTCTTGCTATATATTCTAGTTTTTTAACAACATCGCTTATGCTGATTTTTTTAAAATCAAATCGCTGGCAGCGGGAAATAATAGTGGTTGGAACTTTATTTATTTCAGTAGTGCATAAAATAAAAATTACGGCCGGCGGCGGCTCTTCTATTGTTTTAAGAAGGGCGTTAAAAGCCGAAGCGGAAAGCATATGGATTTCATCAATAATAAAAACTTTATATTTTAATTTCGCCGGCGCGACTCTGGCGGCGGCTATAATATTATCCCTAACATTATCAACCCCGGTATGGCTGGCGGCATCAATCTCAATTATATCAAAACTTCGCCCGGCCGTAATATCAAGGCAGGCCGAACATTTATTGCACGGCTCGTGTTCTCCCTCTTTTCTTTTTAGGCAATTCACCGCTTTAGCAAAAACGCGCGCCAAAGTGGTTTTCCCAACAGCTCTGGGACCGCAAAAAAGATAAGCATGGGCAATTTTGCCGCGCTCAATTTCGTGCTCAAGCGTCAATTTTATATGATTTTGGTTAACCACCTCTTGAAAACTTTGCGGGCGGTATTTCCGATAAAGGGTAGCCATATAATCTTATTTTAACTATTTTTTTACATAAAGCAAGCGGCTATTAAAAGCCGCTCTTAAATTTCTAATTTTAAGCTAATTTCAATATTAAAAATTGCGAATTATTTATTTTTTATAATATTTTCAACTGCCGCCCACTTGCTTTCTCCTGACTTGGGCACTAAAATAATAACTTCATCGCCGATTTGGCCGCGAAAATAGGTCACGCTGGCCGTTAATACATTCCATCTTTTTCCGTCAGCCGTAATTAAAAAATTTCCCTCGCTTCCTTTCTCAAGCTTGCCGACTATCCTTGAACGCTCAATCGGGCCGATCTGCTTATAAACAAAAGTTCCATTGGCGGTAATAGTTAATTTCATTATATCTCCCTCTACTAATTTTGATTTGGAGGCGTAATTAGCCGGTATGCTGTACTGCTTGCCGTCAGGACCTATCATCTGCTCGCCGTTAAAAACGCCCTCAATTATTCTGCTTTCTCCGATAGAAGCAAATTCATCTTCTCCGGCCTGTCCAATACTGATATTTTCTTCTTCCTCTTCTGGTAAAAAAACAGAAACGAGTTCCAGTAAACGATCGCTGTTTTCTTTAATATTTTTAATCAAGCTTTTAATCAAAACCGCCTTTGATCTAGGCAGAGTAATTGTCCTGTCGTCTGTTTTTATTTTATTATCTTTTTCTTCGTCCTGGCTTTCATCCTGATCTTTAATTCTATTATTTTCTTCTTCCAAATCGGCATCATCGCTAAAATCATCAAAGCTATCTTCAAATTCATCGCTGTTTGTTTTTTTGTTTTTATGATTTTTCATATTTTTATTTTAACTCATCTTCTTTTCGAGATATTTCTGAATTAAATATCCAACAAACGCAAAAAATAATCCAAATTTGGGCGGCTCTAAAAAATTAATTGGCATTTTCCATTTATTTTTCTTCAGCCGCTATTTCAGCAGGTGATTTATAATTTTTGCCTTTATCGATAGTAATTCTGATTTTAGTACCATCAGCACGTTCTCCTTTAAAATAAACTTTGCCTTCTTTTTCGGGGCTGCTTTTATGAAAGATAAAATCACCGATTTGAGACATTGCGTTTTTCACTTCAATGCCTTTTGAATTTAAAAATCCACTTCGAAAGATTCTGCTGGCTCTGGAATAAATACTGGCTGTTTCATGCCATTTGGTTGTTTTTTCATACGCGTTTTGTTAATTATAAATTCCAATTATTTTTTGGCATAACCGCTTTTCCTCATTATCGAAAAGGAGCGAGCGTACCCGACCGAAGGGAGGGGGAGCGAGCGATTTCGGCATAACGTATCCGAATATCGGAAATTCGTCCGCCTCAGGCGGGCGAATTTGCGAAAATGCCGAGCCGAGGCATTTTCCGTTTATTCGGTGTTGTGCGATGTTTAAATTTTTTACAACTTTCCCTCCTTAATCAAACTTATTGATGACGAACCTTCTTGAACTTTCATGATTAGCGTTTTGCGTTTATCGGCAAGAACGTCTTTTATCCTCTCAACTTGTTTAGGCGAAGTATTCTTTGGAATCTCCCCGATTGAGAAGTACTCGATTTGGTCGGCTTCATCTGTGAGCGTCAATTCTCCGCCAACGACTCTGCAAACAAAAGAAAACACTAAATCATCTTGGTTTCGCTTGCTATATACGCCAGCAAGACGCTCAACTTCGACATCAAGGCCGACCTCCTCTTTCACTTCACGAACAACAGTTTCCCATGGAGCTTCATTAAAGTGCGTACCTCCGCCAGGGAGATTCCAAAGATTGTAATCTTGTCTGTGGCAAAGCAAAACGCGGTTTTGATCATCGAGGATAATCGCAAATGCTCCGACAGAATAAGTTTGTTTCATATTAAAAAGGGAAGTTGTAAAAAATTTCAATTTTCCACAACGTATCGGCATCATCTGAAGTTCTGCACCATTAATAGCACAAAACTTTGATTGCCGCTTTAATTTGTTAAAATATTTAAACTTTAATCAACTGCTTACTGGTGCGGGATTTGGGCCGAAGAAAATTGACATACCTTTAAAATATAATTGCGTCAATTTTCTGAGCCGGATATGCCGTGTTGTCGGATGTATTGCTCTTAATTTTGGCTACTGCCAAAATCCGCGTAGCGGTAAACAAATACTTTTAGGAAGCGGGGAAACTAAGTTCGTTTCCCCAAGTTAAAGATCGAGAGTTGTTCAATATCTATCAATGATAGATTTTAAAATCACTCGCGTGAGATCCGGGCTCTCCGCTGTTGTCCCCGCCAGTAGTTTTCAAGTAGAGTGATTTACGGCCGCATCTCCACTGGCCTATCCATTCTATGGTATAAGGCCCTGGGCCAAGCCACCTGTTCATAGACTCGTCGCTTTTGTCTACCAGCTCTACTTGATCGCCAGGATGGACTGTGCAAAATCCTCCTTTTCCATCATGAACATCTGCCTCATTTACTTTCACTTGATTCGGTTTTTCCAAATCAATTTGTCCAAAAATAACCATAGCGAACCTCCTTTGTTTATTGGTAAAGCTTCCTAAAAGTATTTGTTTTAAAGAGCAACGTATCCGAGTATGCGAAGTTCGCTTTTCGGATTTATTGAATTAATTTGTTAACTGGTTTGATATTATTTATAGCACTTTTTCTAAAATTACCACCCAACGGAGAAAAGCGAATTTGGGTCGAAAAAGTTTTGCACCTCTTGATTTAAAAGTCTAATAACGCAAAATTTTTGAGCCGCATACTCGGTGTTGTGCGATGTAAATTTATTTTTGTCCTACCTTAATCAATAAAAAATTAGAATTGGGCGGGAGTTGGGCGCTCCCGCAAATTATTTACTGCTTTGGTCCGATGATTTTGAATCTTTCCTTACAGCTTGGACAGACTGTAAATTCAGCATAATCAACATCAAGAAATCTATAACTGACTCCACCGGATCTATCTACTGCTGATAAGAGACATTCGAGTTTTTCTTTTTGCCATTCTTCCCCTTTGTTTTTTTTCCTTCCACAGTTGGGGCAAAAGTTTATTCTGGGGTTAAATTTACTCTCCAAAACTTCTTCATCCTTGTTATACATATTTCCTCCTTTTTACAGGTGTAGTAGCCCAATTCTAATTTTTTATTTTGAGTTGTAAAAGGACAAAAATATATTTATTTTGTACAACGTTTATAGATAAACGAAGTTTGCTTTTCGGATCTATTGAATTAATTTGTTAATTGATTTGAATTTATTTTATCACACTATTCCTAAAATTACCACCCAATGGAGAAAAGCGAATTTGGGCCGAAGAAAATTGACATACCTTTAAAATATAACTGCGTCAATTTTCTGAGCCGGATATGCCGTGTTATCGGATGGTAAAAAAATATTAAATTTTATTTTTTCCTTGCAATTTTAATACAGATTTAAAAGCGGATGGAAGTTCGTTTATTCCGTCATCACCGCTAAAATGTTTC
>Ga0233425_10000829_pt1 | contig 74778 bp, 73 predicted proteins | sample Watercolumn_Towu_2_FD_181712 | JGI IMG/M metagenome (GOLD analysis project Ga0233425, IMG submission 181712) | Freshwater microbial communities from Lake Towuti, South Sulawesi, Indonesia - Watercolumn_Towuti2014_140_MG | ecosystem: Environmental > Aquatic > Freshwater > Lake | place... | reverse complement strand
TCCATTATGGCGACATGATGGGGGAGCGCGCGCTGCGGTCAGCGCTCTCGGTCAAGCTGCGCGACTTCAACGCGATCGACGCGTCGCCCGACGAAATCCTAATCACCAACGGCCTGACCCAGGGCTCCTTCGCCGCCTTCATGGCGTTGGTGAACCCGGGCGACGAGGTGATCCTGCTCGACCCCTATTATCCACAGCACGTCGGCAAGGTCGAACTCGCAGGCGGCCGCATCGTCACCGTTCCGCTGGATGCAGCGAACGACTTCGCGATCCGGGCCGACTGGATCGAGGCCGCCATCACTCCCGCGACGCGGATGATCGTGATCGTCAATCCCGCCAACCCGACCGGGCGCGTCTACTCCCAGGCAGAACTCGAAGCGCTCGCCGATGTCGCCATCCGCCACGACCTTATCGTGGTCTCGGACGAGGTCTATGAATATATCACCTTCGGAGCGCCGCACGTCAGCATCGCATCTCTGCCCGGGATGAAGCAGCGCACCGTCTCGTTGTTCGCCTTCACCAAGGCTTATGCGATGGACGGCTGGCGGCTCGGCTATGCGGTCGCCGCACCCGACATCATGGCTGGCCTCGTCAAGATCTCGACCAGCGCCGTCACCCATGTGAACAGCTTCGTCCAGTTCGGCGCTCTCGCTGCCGTGACGGATGGCGCTGCGGAGATGCAGGCGATGGTCGACGATGACCGGCGCAAGCGCGACCTGATCGTGGGCCGGCTGAACCAGATGCCCAATGTGCGATGCGCGGAACCGCAGGGCACCATCTACGCTTTTCCCGACATCAGCGCGACCGGCATTCCCGCCCAGGAACTGGCGGAGCGACTTCTGCGGGAAGCCCATGTCGTCGTCGAAGCCGGCAGCTTCTATGGCAGCGCTGGAGAAGGCCATCTGCGTATCTGCTTCGGGTCCGAACCCGAACACCGGATCGCCGAAGCCATGGATCGCCTCACCCGCTTCTTCAACGCGCTTTGATCGAAGGGCTGGGTCGATTGCGGAGAATACCAGCAGGCGGATGGTTCCCGTTTCGCCCTCGCTGTGTTTTTTAGCAGCGTGATGAAGCGAGGCTCGACCTTTGGCTGATATACTTATGTGTCGGAACGGTTAATCTCAGGTTGGGGGCAATAACGGCAGCTTCGGCAGCTGTCGTACAGGGATCGGGTGGAGCGGATGGCATCGGCGAGTGATCGGGCAGTGAAGACGACGAAGGGCAATATGGGAGAGCCCGGGGATCGAAGCGTATACGACCCGAGCAATCCCAGCTTCCGGCTGGAGAACTCCCCCTTCTACCTGATGGCGCATGCCGACTTCAAATATCATGAGGACATGGACAAGGTGCTGCACAAGCACGGGGTGTCCAAGCCGATCTACCGCGTCATGACGGTGCTGCGCGAACGCCAGCCGGCCAGCATCGGCACGATCGCCGAAGCCGCGCTGACCAAACGTTCGACCGTCAGCCGGATCATCGACCGCATGGCGGAACAAGGCCTGGTTTCGACCGAGCCCAATGCCGAGGACAACCGCGTCACCGAGGTCAGGTTGACCGGGGAGGGCCATCAGTTGCTCGCCAAGCTTACCCCGATCGTCGGCCGGCAGTTCGTGCGCGCGATGGAGGGGGTCAGCGATCGCGACCTGGGCATACTCCTGCGGACCTTGCAAAAGATCAGCGCCAACCTGTCGAAGCTACCGATCGAGTAGGCCGCCTTCGGCCACTTCGCCCGTCAGGCCCAATCGGGCCGCGACGGTCTCGACCGGCGTGCCCGGCTTCACCAGCAGCCATCGCCCGGGCGAGCGCGCGTCGATCGCGACGACGCGACCCTTTGGGCAAAGCTTCAGACAGGGCGTCTCGATCACGCCATAGTCCGCCTTGCGGCCCTTCCGGCGGTTGCCGAGCGCCCGCAGTGCCTTTGCCAGCGGGACACGTTCGTCGGGGCCGAAGCCCCCGCCGACGCGCTTGCTGCATTTACGGCAGACGAGCGCGACGCCCGTCCAGTTCGACTGCACATGATCCGGCATGGTGGTTCCAACGCCCGAACGCCCGATCGGGCTCGCGCCCGCCGGATCAGGCAATAAAAAAGGGGCGACATCTCTGCCGCCCCTCTTCGTCCGTGAAGTGCCGAAGGCGATCAGCCGTTCAGCGCATCCTTGAGCGCCTTGGCGGCGGTGAAGGAGATCTTCTTGGAAGCGGCGATCGTCAGCGTCGCGCCGGTGGCCGGGTTGCGGCCTTCGCGTGCGGGACGGTCGGTGACCTTGAACTTGCCGAAGCCCGGCAGGGAAACTTCTTCGCCCTTCTGGGCGGCGTCGGTGATGGCCTTGAGAGCCGCGTCGAGGACGCGCTTGGCAGCGGCCTTATCGATCCCCTGTTCGGCGGCGACAACGCCAGCGATGTCGGCAGTGTTCATGATCACTCCTGGTCTTGCTTGATGAAAATCCCTTTGCGCCGGGGTCCGACGCAAGGCGCCTCTTGTGCGCGGCTCTTTCTTGTGGAGCAATTGGAAAGTCGCCCGAAATCAGGAAAAAAACGGGCCGGGATCGTTTTCCACAGCTTTTTTTCGACGAGACGCCCCGTCTGCGCGCCGCAACCCCGTTCCGCGAGGATCAATTTTCGTCGTCGAGCGCCGAAACGAGCAGCTTGTCGATGCGCCGGCCGTCCATGTCGACGATCTCGAAACGCCATGCCTTATAATCGAACGACTCGCCGGTGACGGGCAGATGCTTCAGTCGCCACAGCGCCAGCCCCGCCACGGTCGCGAAGTCGCGATCCTCGGGCAATTCGACGCCCAGCCTCTCCGCCAGCGTGTCGGCCGATGCTGTACCCGACACCAGCAGACTGCCATCCTCGCGTTCGACGAAGGCCGGGTCGGTGTCTTCATCCTTGTCCGAAGCGAACTCGCCAGCGATGGCGGCCAGCAGGTTGGCAGGGGCGACGAGGCCTTCGAAATGGCCATATTCGTCGTGCACGAACGCCATTGGCACCTCGGCCTCCCGCAGGGCCTTCAGGGCATCCATCGCGTCGACATGGTCGGGCAGCACGATGCCCTTCTTGAGCATCGACCGCAGGTCGATCGCTGCACCGGCGAGCAGCGCCCGTACCAGATCACGCGCATGGATCACGCCCAGCAACTGATCCACCGAACCGTCGCCGACCGGCATACGTGTATGAGGCAGTTCGGCGAGTTGCGCGCGGATCGCCTCGATGTCGTCGTTGATGTCGATCCACTCGACCTCGGTGCGCGGTGTCATCACCTCGCGGACGGGACGGTCCGCGAGCCGGACGACGCCGGAAATGATCGCGCGCTCGCTTTCCTCGATAACTCCAGCAGAGGAGGCCTCGGCAACGATCAGATGGAGCTCTTCGGCAGTCACGTGACTTTCGGACTCGCGGTTCAGGCCAAGAATCCTGAAGACCAGCCCGCTGGTCTTGTCGAGCAGCCAGACAAAGGGGGCTGTCAGCCGCGACAGCCAGAGCATGGGCACCGCCAGAAAGGCCGCGATCGGCTCCGGCGCGCGCAGCGCGAACTGCTTCGGCACCAGTTCGCCGATGATCAGCGACAGGAAGGTGGTGACGGCGATGACCAAAGCAAATCCAGCTTCCGCGCTGCTTCGCTCGGGGACGCCCAGCATCGTCAGCCGCTCGCCCACAGGTCCGCCAAGGCTCGCCCCCGAATAAGCGCCCGCAAGAATGCCGATCAGGGTAATGCCAATTTGAACGGTCGACAGGAATTTGCCTGGATCCGCCGCCAGCAGAATTGCGGTTCGCGCTCCCCTCCGTCCGGCGCGCGCCATAGCCTCGAGCCTCGCCTTTCGCGCGGAAACGATGGCCAGCTCGGACATGGCAAACACGCCGTTGAGCGCAATCAGCGCCACGATCACCACGAGGTCGAACCAGGGGAATGGGGTAAGGGCGGCTATATGCGGCATGGCGCTTGCGACGCTCATGCCGTGTATTTCGGACTTTGCCAACCGGTGACGTTGCTCATCGCCGCGCCGCGAAGAAGTTTCGCAGCTGCGCCGCCGCCTCGGCCTCGCCAATCCCGCCGTATATTTCCGGCCGGTGCAGACATGTGCGCTGCTGAAAGAAACGCGGTCCATTGACTACGGCACCGCCCTTCGGATCCTCTGCGGCGAAATAGAGCCGCCGAAGCCGGGCGTGCGAGATGGCGCCGGCGCACATCGCGCAGGGCTCGAGCGTCACATAGAGATCGCAGTCGTCGAGGCGGTGAAGGTCGAGTGCGCGGCAGGCCTCTCGAATGGCTTCCATCTCGGCATGGGCGGTCGGATCGCGCCGGGCGGCCATCGCATTCACCGAAGCGGCCACCACCTCGCCATCGCGTACCACTACGGCCGCTACCGGCACCTCGCCCTGCTCTGCCGCCCGTGCGGCAAGGTCGAGTGCGAGACGCATCGCCGGGGGAAGCGGAAAGACCATGCTGTTCCTCTAGCCGATTCGCTGGAGGACGGAAGAGATCGGTTCGCATCGCTCCAGAGATCGGTCCGATACATACATATATATAGCAAAAGCGCCGCCCCGATCTGGAGCGGCGCTGTGCCACGTCTCGCCCGTCGGCGCGCGATGCGCCCGGGAGGACGACAGTCGGCTTAGTTTGCCTTCTGGACGTCGACCGTCGGAACCTTGATCTCTTCCTTGGTGGTGCCGACCTCGACCTTAGGAACGGTGATGTCCGTAGTCTTGGTGTCGACGTCGACCTTGGCGGTGTCGACATCGAAGGCAGGAGCCTGTCCGCCCTCCACTGCGACTTCTGGCAGCTTGGTCTCGCGGGTCTGGTTGACGTCGATCAGACCGAAGGCGAAAGCGGCGACGATCGCGAGGACCGCGACAACGGCCACGATCAGGCCGACGCGCATTCCGTTGCCGCGGCTGGCCGGTTCGCGATATTCATTGGTGGTGTTCATGGCTTCCTCCTGCTCCCTGTTGGGCAGGTGATGTAACGAACATGTCGTTATGCGGTTGCATCGAATGCGCGCAGGAGGGCTTCAGGCGGGTTGACGAATCCCCTCGCGACCGTTATCCGCCGCGACTTTCCGGGCAACCCGAACATTCAGGACGAAGAACAATGTCGCGCATCTGCGAGCTGACCGGCAAGGGCCGCCAAGTGGGCAACAACGTGTCCCACGCCAACAACAAGACGAAGCGGACCTTTCTGCCGAACCTGCAGAACGTCACGCTGATCTCCGATTCGCTCGGCAAGGGCGTGAAGCTGCGGGTTTCCACCCATGGTCTTCGCTCGGTCGAGCATGTCGGCGGCCTCGACAACTGGCTGCTCAAGACCTCGGACGAGCAGCTCTCGCTGCGCGCCCGTCGCCTGAAGCGCGACGTCGCGAAGAAGCAGCAGGCTGCTGCCTGATCCTCTTCCGCTTCTGCGGAATGTGACGGATTTCGACCGGGGCCTTGCGAGAGGCTCCGGTTTTTCCGTGTCTGCTGGCGACGCGACGCCTGACCTCAGTCGAGTTGGAATTTGAGCAGCAGCGTTCGCTCGATCGGAACCTGATTGTCGTCCGAGATCAGCCAGATCATCGTCTGCCCTCCCTCCCGGGTAGCCGTGACGCCTTCCATGTTGTCGATATTGAGCGGCGGCGCCAACTCTCCCAGCGCCTCTCCGATCACCGTGGCACCCGGGGCAATCCTGGCCGGGTCGACGATCGTGAGTGCCGCCGAAAAGCCGTCCAGCAAACCGAATCGCCTATTCAGGATGATGATGCGTCCGTCCGGAAGCAGCGCGGCATCGCTGGGCACATAGCCCTTAGGAGGCCTGTAACCGAATTGATAAGGACGGTTCCGGGATTGGGTAGGGTCGCCGGGAAACATCAGCGCCGCCTTCACCCCCGGCGCGATCATCTTCCCTTCTGCGAAGATGACGAAGCGCCCCCCGTCGAGCCGGACCATCGCTTCGGGCCCTGAATTTTTCGCCCAGTTGGACATGGCAGGTGGCCAGCCCGTCGACAGCGCCGTCGACAGGTCGGCCGAATAGCGCATGACGGCATTGCGATATTCGAAACCGACCCACACATCGCCTTCCGGTCCGACCGCCATCGACTCTGCGGCGCGGTCTCGCTTGTTGCCTGTCGGGCCGGGAAAGCCTGGGAGGTCGCCGAAACGGGTCCGCAAGATCTGCCCCCGCTCCAGCGTGAAACGCAGATATTGGCCCGTGTCTGCGATCGCGAGAAAGTTACGGCCATCGCCATGGAGCGCGGAATATCCCCCGAAATTGCGCTGGCGGCTCGTCAGGTGCCAGCCCCCCACATAGCGCAGGCGCCCGAAGCGACGGCGTTCCGGTGCGGCGGGGTCGAGTGGGATAGCCGAGGCCACCACACGCTCCGTCGGAGATTCGGGAAAACTGGCTGAGCTGGGCAAAAGGCAGAAAAGCAATGCAGCGTGCAGCTTTCTCATGCGACCGCGAATAACGGGTGGCTCGCCGAATCCCAAGGCAATTGCGCCCGAGGTGCATCCGAGACGCTTCGCAAAACCTGAACGCCCGCCAACAGCGGCGTTCAGCCTCGGCTCACGCGACTCATGGGAAAAGCGCCTCATCGATCGGCCCGACTGGCCCCAATGGGTCCGACCCGGCGGGACGGACGGTCGAGAAGGAGGTTTTATGTTGCGCAAGATTATCGCGGCCGTTGCCGCCACCACTGCTGTCTTCACGGCTACCATCCCGATGGCGGCCCAGGCCCAATATTATGGTGGACGCTATGAGCAGGTCCGCGATTGGCGCGGCGACCGCGGCTATTATCGCGATCGCGGCTATCGCCGGGACGGCTACTATCGGGATCGCGGCTATTATCGCGACCGGGGCTATTATCGCGGTGACCGTGGCCGCTGCCGTGATAAGGGTACCGGCGGTACGATCATCGGCGCGATCGCCGGCGGCCTTCTGGGCCACGAGATCGGCAATGGCCGCTACGATCGCGGCGACGGCACGACCGGCGCCATCCTCGGCGCGGGCGTAGGCGCTTTGGCCGGCCGGGCGATCGACCGCAACTGCTGAGCATCCGGTCCGGTGCTGGCCGCCGGATCTTCCCCAAGCATGACAAGTTCCCCGCGTGGCGTTGTGGGGAGGAGGGTCGTCGTCTCGCTGGAGGAGGCGGCGGCCCTCCACTTATGTCGAGCGCCTAGCCTGAGGCAGGACCCGGAGCCTGCCAGGGCTCCGCAAGCGCGAACGCGCGCCCGAACTTATGCGAGGATAGCCAAGCCGGACGGATGTCCGGCGCCCGGCACTTGAGGGCTCAAACTATACTCAGCGCGGCTCCAGATCGAACAGCGCCGCCAACTGCTCGACCATCGTTCCGCCCAGCTGCTCGACGTCCATGATCGTTACCGCCCGCTGATAATAGCGCGTGACGTCATGCCCGATGCCGATCGCGATCAGTTCGACCGGCGACTTGTTCTCGATCCAGCCGATCATCTGGCGCAGGTGCCGTTCGAGATAGGAGCCGTTGTTGACCGACAGGGTCGAATCATCGACCGGTGCGCCATCCGAGATCACCATCAGGATCTTGCGCTCCTCACGCCGCGCGATGATCCGGTTGTGCGCCCATTGCAGCGCCTCGCCGTCGATGTTCTCCTTCAGCAGCCCCTCGCGCATCATCAGGCCGAGCGACTTGCGCGCGCGGCGCCAAGGTTCGTCGGCCTTCTTGTAGACGATGTGGCGCAGGTCGTTGAGGCGGCCCGGCGCGGGCGGCCTTCCTGCTGCCAGCCAGGATTCGCGCGATTGCCCGCCCTTCCAGGCGCGCGTCGTGAAGCCCAATATCTCGGTCTTGACCGCGCAGCGTTCCAGCGTACGCGCGAGAATGTCGGCGCAGATTGCCGCGATCGATATCGGCCGCCCACGCATCGACCCCGAATTGTCGATCAACAGGGTCACCACCGTGTCGCGGAAGTCGGTGTCGCGCTCAATCTTGTAGCTCAGCGAGTGGGTCGGGTTGACCACGACGCGCGCAAGGCGGGCTGCATCGAGCAGCCCCTCTTCCTGGTCGAAGTCCCAGCTGCGGTTCTGCTGCGCCATGAGGCGACGCTGGAGCCGGTTGGCGAGCTTGGTCACCGCGCCCTGCAGATGGACGAGCTGCTGGTCCAGATAGGCCCGCAGGCGGGTCAGCTCCTCCTCGTCGCACAATTCGGTGGCGGCGATCTCTTCGTCGAAGCGCGTCGTATAGGCGTGATAGTCGAAACTCGGCGGCAGATCCGACAGCGGACGGTTCGGCCGGACGGGCATCATCCCTTCTTCGCCGTCGTCGCCGACCTCGCCTTCCATGTCGGTGGGCGCATCGTCGTCCATCTGACGCTGCTCGCCCTGCTCGTCGCCGCCTTCGGACTGCTCGGCGCGGGTCTCGACCTGCGAGTCGCTCGACCCGCCCGAATCGTCGCCGTCTTCCTGCTGGTCCTCGCCCTCGCTCTGTTCCTCCTGGCTGTCGTCCTCGCCCTGATCGGGATCGGTCTCGGGCACGTCGCTGGCGTCGATCAGCTCAAGATCTTCGAGAAGGCGGCTGATCAGCTTTGCAAAGGCCGCCTGGTCGTCGAAGGCCAGTTCGAGCGCGTCGAGGTCCTTGCCCGCCTTGCTCTCGATCCATTCGCGCACGAGGCCAAGGCCAGGTTCGGCCATGGCCGGCGCAGGTTGCCCGGTGAGGCGCTCGCGGACCATCAGACCGATCGCGGTCGACAGCGGCACTTCATCGCGCGTGCGCGCACGCACCAGCGGGTCCGACCGCAGGCGGACATCGAGCGCGTGGTTCAGATTGTCGCGCACGCCCGCCATCGAACGCGCGCCGATCGCCTCGATCCGCGCCTGCTCGACCGCGTCGTGAATGGCCCGGGCGACCGGCTCGCCCGGCGCGATCCGCTCGTGCAGCGCCTGATCATGGTGGCGCATCTTGAGCGCGAATCCATCGGCGAATCCCCGTGCCTCGGCCACCGCCTGCGGCGGCAGATTGCGCGAAGGCATCGGCACGCGGATCTGCTTGTAGCTGGCAGAGGGAGCCTCGGCCGTGAAGTTCAGCTCGAGCTCAGGCTCGCGCGCCATGGCGCGCGCCGTGCCGCCCAGGACCTGGCGAAAGCTTTCGATGGGCGATTGTTCGGCCATCAGTCGAGCACCCTTTCCCGGATCGCGCGTTGCGCACGATCGTCCACGCCGATCCGGGCCAGATAGGCATCTAGCCCGCCATGGTCGCGATCAAGGCTGTCGAACATAGCCTGAAGATAATCCGCGTCGGCCGCGAGCAGCGGGCGGAGCACCTCCGGATCGACCGAGGCATATTGGTCATAGCCACCGCGCGAGGCGTCGAAGAGGCGGCCGAAATCGGCGAAGCGGTTGGTCAGCAGATAATCGTCGAACACGGTTTCGCGCGGCACGCCCAGCATCGACAGGATCAGTGCCGCCGCGACCCCGGTGCGGTCCTTGCCGGCCGAGCAGTTGAACAGCAGCGGAACATGCCCCTCCGCCAGCCGGGCGAACAGGAAACGGTAGGACGGCGCGTGATCGACCAGCAGCTCCGGATAGAGGTGCAGCATCTTGGCCCGCACCGCCGTCGCATCGGGCAGTGTGCCGCGCAGAAGCTCGCCCAGCACGCCGCTGCTTTCCGTGTAGTCGCGCGACCAGTAATGGACGCCCGCCCGCTCGCACCAGCTCGACGGGTGCCGCTTGCGCTCGCCTCCCCGTCGCAGGTCGCAGACCGTAGCGATGTCGAGCGACGCCAGATAATGTTCGTCGGTCTCGGTGAGATAGGACATCACCCCCGACCGATAGAGCACCCCGCGCCGGACCGTACGTCCGTCGACGGTCGCATAGCCGCCCATGTCGCGCAGGTTGAACCCGCCTTCGACCGGCAGCAGCGGCGAGAGATCGAGCGTGGCCGTCATGCCTTGCCGACGACGCTCTCCGGCAGATCCTTACCGAACACCCGCTGGTAATATTCGGCGACCAGCGGCCGCTCGCTCTCGTCGCACTTGTTCAGGAAGGACAGGCGGAAGGCGAAGCCGACATCGTTGAAGATCAGCGTGTTCTGCGCCCAGCTGATGACCGTGCGAGGGCTCATGACGGTCGAGATATCGCCGGCGATGAAGCCCTGGCGCGTCATGTCGGCTACCTTGACCATGTCCTCGACGGTCTTCTTGCCATCGGGCTTGTCATATTCGCCCGACTTGGCGAGCACGATCTGCGCCTCGGTCGCAGCCGGCAGATAGTTCAGCGTGACGACGATGTTCCAGCGGTCCATCTGACCCTGGTTGATCTGCTGCGTGCCATGATAGAGGCCGGTCGTATCGCCGAGGCCAACCGTGTTAGCAGTCGCGAACAGGCGGAACCACGGATTGGGACGGATCACGCGGTTCTGGTCGAGCAGCGTGAGTTTGCCCTCGGTCTCCAGAACGCGCTGGATCACGAACATCACATCGGGGCGACCGGCATCATATTCGTCGAACACCAGCGCGGTCGGGGTCTGCAACGCCCAAGGCAGCAGGCCTTCGCGGAATTCGGTCACTTGATGCCCGTCGCGCAGCACGATCGCATCCCGGCCGACGAGGTCGATACGGCTGATATGCGCGTCGAGATTGATGCGGATGCACGGCCATTTCAGTCGCGCCGCGACCTGCTCGATATGGCTCGACTTGCCGGTGCCGTGATAGCCCTGCACCATAACCCGGCGGTTGTGCGCGAAACCGGCGAGAATGGCGAGCGTGGTGTCGGGATCGAACACATAGGCCGGGTCGACGTCGGGCACGCGCTCGTCCGATTCGGAGAAGGCGGGCACTTCCATGTCGATGTCGATGCCGAACATCTCGCGCACCTTCACCATCCGGTCGGGCGCTTCCAACACCGTTGCGGTGCGGCTGTCGGGCAGGACGTTGGGCAAATCGGTCATAGCTGTGCCTTTGGGATCGTCTTTGCTGCTTAAGCGAAGGCCGGGCGGCCTTTGAGTTGCGTATAAGCCGAAATCACATCCTGCAAAGCCTTCTCATGACTTCGGTCCCCGCCATTTCTGTCAGGGTGATAGCGCCGGACCAGTTCGGCGTAACGTGTCCGAAGGGCCCTTCGATCCGCATCCTTGTCCAGGCCCAAGACCTTCATCGCCTTGCGATCGGAGTCGGACAGCAGCCGGCCGTCCTTGCGCTCCTTGTCGGCTGCGCGGGCGAATCGCGCGCCGATCGCATCGAGCGGATCTACGAAGTCGGCCCAGCGCGGCGAGGAGCCGGCTCCAGGCGAAAAGGCGCGGGTCTCGCGATCCCAGCCGCCATAGGGCGCCTGCTCGGCCTCGATCTCCTCGGTGCTCATGCCGGTGAAAAAATTATAGCCCGTGTTGAAGGCCCGAACATGGTCGAGACATAGGAAACGCCAATCGCCCGGACCATCGAAACCGGGCCGGCGCCCACCCTGAACGGGTGCGCGAAACTCGCCTGGGGCCTCACAGCCAGGCTCGGCACAGAGCTGCCGGCTGCCCTCCATCCTTCCGTGAAACCGCGCACGCGTATTGCGGGCGGACGATTGCTCGCTCAATTCTAGCCTCGTTCGATCCAAACTCCCTATATAGGCGATATGATCCAGACTCCCATGGGCCCCGTGGCCAAAGAAATAACCGCCCGTCTCACCGCGGCGCTCTCCCCCACCCGCCTTGCCGTGATCGACGACAGCGAGAAGCATCGCGGCCATGCCGGCCATGACGGCTCTGGGGAAAGCCACTTCACCGTCGAGATCGAAAGCCCGCACTTCGCCGGCCAGAACCGGGTCGCGCGCCAGCGCGCCGTCAATGCCGCGCTGGCGGATCTGCTGCGCGACAAGGTCCATGCACTCGCTATCAAGGCCCGCGCGCCGGGCGAATGAGGCGAGCGCTCGTCCTTTCGGGATGGGAACTTTCCGCCGCGCTGCCCCGTTACCCCGGCATGTTCGGAAGCGGAGACTTATCATGCTGAAATGGGCGCTAATCTTCCTCGTCGTCGGGCTGGTGCTCGGCGCCATGGGCTTCGGCGGCGTCGGTGGCGCCTTCGTCGGCCTTGCCAAGATTCTGTTCTTCGTCGCGATTGCGCTGTTCGTGATCTTCGCTCTGCTGGCGCTCTTCGCCGGCAAAAAGATCAGCGACAGCCTCTAGACTAGGAGGCGGGCCGCAGCCCTCGCCGCTGTGCGAAGGCTGCGGCTTGCGCTATGACGGCGCCATGAAGATCGTCATCCTAACAGCCGCGACCGCACTTTCACTCGCTCCTGCCGTCGCGCATGCAGCCCCAAACGGATTCAGCGACCAGCTAAAGAAGCTGTCGCCGCTGCAGCAACGCGCCACCCTGCGCCGTGCCGTACTGGACGAGGGCCAATATTGCCGCAAAATCGGTCCGGTCGCCTATCAGCAGCCCTACAAAAACCTCGAAATGTGGACGGTGCAGTGTGATCGCGGTGTGAGTTATGCCACCTACATCGGACTTGATGGATCCGTCCAGGTGAGGCCTTGTGCCGATCTGGCCAAGCTCAAACTACCCGTCTGCCGCCTGCCCAAATAGGCGACCTCAGGCGCCCATCGCCAACAGCATCACGATGAAGATGAAAGCCGAGGTGTAGGCGGAAATGATCAGAGCGATCATGCGCCAGAGGGCTCCAAAGCGGCTGAGGCCATAGGCGCCCTTCAACTGCCGGTACATGTGCCAGGGCGGGAAGAGGATCAGGACGAGCGGCGTAAGCCCCGTCCAGATGCCCAGAGCGGCGAACAGGCTCAGCCCGATCACCATCAATGTCATCGCAGCCAGCGAGTAGGTGGCGAACACTGCATGGTCGTACAGACCGACATCGCGTCGAAAGGCGAAAAGCAACCAGATGAACGGTAGCGAGATAGGGATCAGCGCCCACGAGAATTTATAGGCGCTGGACTGCATCTTGTAGGCAGTGAGCTCGGGGTTCCGCGTCAGATGCTGGAACGCCAGATCGATCGCAGGAACGCCGGTGTCGATGTTGAACTTCAACCCGTCAATATCGTCCGCCTTCGGCGGACGGATTTGCCCGGTGGTCACAAGCCGCAGTGCCGCCTGCTCAGATCGCAAGTCGCCGAGCTGCTCATTGATATCGGCAACCTTCTCCCCCCGCGCGAGGCGCGACTGTTTTTCCGCAGCCAGTGTTGCGATCCGCTTCTCGACGCCAGCCAGTTCGGTCGCCGCCTCAGTGCGCGCTTCGGCGAGTTTCACGGGATCGCCGTTCATCCGCATCGAGCCGAATGGCCCCCCGACCAGCCCGAACACCGCGACCATCAGGAAGACGGAGAACAGGAACAGCGCCATCGGCGACACGAAGTTGACCCGCTCGCCGCGGACGTAGCGGCGGGTCAGCTCTCCTGGCCGCCAGAAAAGCAGCGGCAAGGTGTGCCAGGTACGCCCCTCGAAATGGAAAACGCCGTGGGCGATGTCGTGAAACAGTGCACCCGCCGTGCGGTGGACATGACCCGACTGGCCGCAGCAATGACAATGGGCGCCGATCAGAGCGGTGCCGCAGTTCAGGCAGGCGCCGTGATGCCCCTCTCCGCGGTCATGCCCTGCCTTGGCTGCGCCATCGATCGTGCGCGCGACGACCGTTCCCGTGGCCATATCGGCCATTGCCTCGAATTCCCCCGACATGGCTGAAAGTTAGCATTGCAGCGGGCCAAGCGCGAGTGGCTTTGGGCGGAAAGACGCTTTGTGCTAGGGCCCCGTCATGACCGAACTGACTGCCCTTTCCGCCACCGATCCCGTCACGCTCATAACCTCGATGGGCCATGAGGCACGCCAAGCCGCGACGGCATTGGCGGCGGCACCGACGCGGCAGAAGGCGAAGGCACTGATCGAAGCAGCCGCCGCCATGCGCCGCACGGCCGCCGATATATTGGCGGCCAATGCGGGCGACGTGGAACGTGCCCGCGCCAATGGGCTGACGGCCGCAATGGTCGACCGGCTGTCGCTGGACCAAGCAAGGCTGGAGGGAATCGCAGCCGCGCTCGAAGCCGTGGCCGCTTTGCCAGACCCGGTCGGTCAACTGATCGACGAAAGCCGCCGCCCGAACGGCATGGTGCTGCAGCGCGTGCGTGTGCCCCTGGGCGTCATCGGCATCATCTATGAAAGCCGGCCGAACGTCACCGCCGATGCCGGCGCGCTCAGCCTGATGGCGGGCAATGCCTGCATCCTGCGCGGCGGATCGGAGGCGACCGCCACCAATCACGCTCTACACGCCGCCCTGCTCGAAGGCCTGCGCGCCGCCGGTCTGCCGGAAGCGGCCATCCAGTTGGTCCCTGTGACCGACCGGGCAGCGGTAGGCGCGATGCTGAAGGCCCAGGGGCTGATCGACATCATCGTTCCGCGCGGCGGCAAGAGCCTTGTCGCCCGCGTGCAAGAAGAGGCGCGCGTGCCCGTGCTGGCTCACCTCGACGGGATCGTTCACCTCTACATCGATGGCGCGGGCGACCCCGCCAAGGCCCTTCCGCTCGCGCTCAACGCCAAGATGCGCCGTACCGGCATTTGTGGCGCTACCGAGGCGATTCTGATCGATACGGCTTATGGCGATGGGGGCGCGATCGTGAAGGCCCTGCTCGACGCCGGTTGCGAGGTGCGCGGAGACGCCACGATCGCCGCGGTCGACCCGCGGGTGCGAGCCGCCAGCGCCGAGGACTGGGACACCGAATATCTCGACGCTATCGTCTCCGTTGCTGCCGTCGAGGGCGTCGAGGGCGCGCTGGCGCACATCGCGCGCCACAGTTCGCACCACACAGACGCGATCGTGACCGAGGATCAGGCAACCGCCGACCACTTCCTCATGAGCGTGGACAGCGCCATCGTCATGCACAACGCCTCGACCCAGTTCGCCGATGGCGGCGAGTTCGGCCTTGGCGCGGAGATCGGCATCTCGACGGGACGCCTGCACGCACGCGGCCCGGTCGCGCTCGAGGGTCTCACGACATACAAGTGGATCGTCCGGGGCACCGGCCAACTGCGGCCATGACGGTGGACTTCGCTCCTCAGGAGCGAAGCGACAGCCGCCAGCCGAGTGAAATCCGCCAGTCCTTCGCATAGCCGGCATAGGGCCGATCGATCGGCTTGGCCGCCTCTAAAAAGACCGCAGCCTTGGTGGTGTAGGACAGCCGTACACCGCCACCGGCCGAGGCAAGATCGAAGCTCCCGCCGGGGATCGGTCCACGTGGCAGGATACGCAATTTGGCGGCATCGACGAAGCCGTAGACTTCGCTGTCGGCGAAGATCTTCGATCGGGTCAACGGCTTGAAGGCCAGTTCGACCAGCCCGGCGGCTCCACGGTCTGCGCTGATTACCGCCACTTCGAAGGCCCGGCCGAACTCCTGCCCACCGACTGCGAAGCGCTCCGCCGCCGGTAGACGGTCCCGGCTATATTGGCCCGTCAGTCGAAACCGTCCGACGAGGGTCTTGCCGAGCGCCTGATCGATCGTCGCCCGAGCGTTGACCTTGGTGAACCGCGTCTCGGCAAGAGGAGCGGTCACGCGCGCGCCGAGCATATCGATCCCGCGGCTCACCGTGGCCCCGGCGGACAGGGTCTGCTTCGGCAGGGCCTGCACGAAACCGAGCGCGGCCCGCACGGCCCGCGTACGTTCGCTCGCGATCAACTGACCGAACGCCGCATTGTCGCTGTTGAGACCGTCGAGGCCCGCCGACGCCGTCAAATTGCGTTTATAGTCGCGTATGATCGGAAAGCTGTAGGTCAGTCCGGCGATCTCAGCGCTGCCGGTGATCGGCGATCGGCGCGGGCGCGTCTTCAGATAGCCGAGCGAGGCAGCGAGCCGGCCGCCATCCGTTCCGACCGCTGTCGAATGGGTCAAGGACGCATAGCGATAATTCTTGAAATTGGCCGACGCGCCCAGAGTGACGTCGGTCTGATCGCCCGGCCGCAGCAGATGGTAGAGCGAGGCGCGGGCGGTGAATTCGCCCCCGCGATAGGTCGCCCCTGCGCGATTGTCGAAACCCGTGGAAAAGACGTTCGGCTTGTCCCGCACGGTGAGGACGACCCGCACGAGACCGCTCGCCGATCCCTGGACGATATCAATGTCGGTTTTCGTGCCCGGAATGTCCTGGATCAGCGAGACGTAGCGCTGCAGCGTGGACTTGCGCAGCGGCCTTTCCGCGCGCAGCCGCTCCGCCATCGCTGCGACCAGCCGTCTGGCGCTGCCGCCGGACTGGTTCATGACCGTCACAACTTCGACGCTGCCTTCGACCAGCACGACCCGCAGGACACCCGAGGAAATGTCCTGGTTGGGGATCAGCACCGAATAGAGCGCTATGTCGGCCTTGGCATAGCCATTGGAGATCGCCGCCGCGATGTTCTGGAGATTGGCCCGCGTAGCCGGCCGACCGATGAAGGGTTCGGCTGCTGTCGCAGCCGGCAGCGGCGCCTTGGCGCCCACAAAAAGGATCGACCGGATCAACACGCTCGCCTGCTCGGCACCGCCCTCGATTTGCGGTGCGGGCCTGGCAGGCTGTTCTCTGGCGGGATCGGGGGTGGTCGGGGTGACCGGTTGCACCCGATCGGCACGGTTCCTGTCGAGTATCAAGGGTGATTGGCCGAACGAAGCGGCCAACGGCGCGCAAGCGATCGCCAATGCACCGATCAGGCGCATCCGATGCATCTTTGTTTCCCCTGTTGAACTCTGTGCGGTGCGGGAGAGCACGGCCCTCCCGCTCGCCCGACGTCAGCCGCCTTTGCCCAGCAGACCTCCGACGACGCCCCCCAGGCCAGAGGGTGCAGCGGTGGGGGTGGCGCCGCCCTGGGTCGTTCCAGAGCCGAGAACCGAGGTAAGCGGCGCCGTCACCTTGCCCACCGTGGTGGTGGCGACATTACCGGCCGACAGGACGCCAGCCGTGACGGCCGAGCCGGTTGCCTGCCCCGGCGACAGGACACTGGCACCGACGGCCGGGTTCACTCCGCCATTCAGCAGCGTCGTGTTGCCAACCGTGACGGTAGCGATTCCGTTGGTCGGGAGCGCTCCATTGGTAACCGACGCACCGGCCGATCCGCCGGCAGAGACCGGCCCGACCGACGCCGAGACCAGCGCGCCGCCCGATCCGACGCCGGCGGTCGCCAGACTGCCCGTCGTCTGGGTGGGTGAAAGGACGCTTACGCCCACGGCAGGCGTGGTCCCCGCCGCGCCGAGGACCTGGTTGCCGCCCGCGGATACGCCGACCAACTGACCGGTGGCGGCACCGATGGCGTTGGTAGCGCCCCCACTTCCGCCTGGCAGGACGGCCGACACGATGGCCGCGCTGTCGGTTCCCAGCGGCGTTACCACGGCGCGCACCGCGTTGCCCGCAGCATCCAGCCCCACCGTTGCGAGCGAGCCGCTATTCTGTGTCGAGGACAAGATACTCGTCCCGACGAGCGAAGTGCCCGTGCCGCCCGGCAGCACCGCCTTGTCGAGCACGTTCAGTGAGACGGCCTGGCCGACCGCTGCGGTGAGCCCATCGACGAGATAGGTCTGGCCCTTGCCCGTATCGACCAGGGCCTGTCCGGTCGAGCCCAGCACCTGCGCTACCGTGCCCGCAATGGGAACCGATCCCGGTACGGCCCGATCGACCGCTTGGACCAGCGTGGGGGTCTTTCCCTCCACTGTGAGAACCGCATTGCCCGCCGCCACGAGGACGGGGCCAAGCGGGCCCGGATTGGACGGATTGCCCGTGTTGGCAAGCAAGCCGGTCTCGGCCACGCCACCCGAACCAACGAGCCCGGGAACGGGCGCGGTGGCGAGAAGACCGCTCGAGCTTCCGCCGGTCGATCCGCCACCCGTGCCGCCTGTCGAACCGCCGGTCGATCCGCCTGTGCCACCCGTTCCCGACCCGGTACCACCCGTTCCGCCGCCGCTGCCCCCGGAACCCGTACCGTCGCCCGAACCGCCAGAACCGGCCCCATCACCGCCGCCATCCGAGCCGCCATCGACCGGCGTCGTGGGTGTTTCCCCGACCCCGGCAAGGCGCATGCCGCCACTGCTGTTACACCCGGCAAGGCTCGCCATGGCGACGGACGCCAGCAACACCGCTCCGATTGTCTTTGACTGTTCCCGCAACATCGCGACCTCCACTGTTACATGGCACAGTCAATTCTCGCCCCGATCACGCCGTTCCGATCGATCCGGATTCGGACTCGATATTCATCAGGCAAATTACGTAGTGGACGCAGACCGATACCTATAGATGTTCTTCGGTAGTGGGCATGGCTGCTGTCCGTCTAAAGAAGACGGTATAACGATCTCCGGGGGGAGAGAGGCTTGTCTTACGGTGTCGGGAACGGGACTTGGCCGATCCTCGAACCGGGGCGCGATTTCCTTACGGGCCGGTGATCGCCGGGCCCAGACAGCTGCGTGCGACATCCGAATTCCCGATGCCTCGTTGCGGCAGCTCTCGGCGTTTGCCTTATCTGTGCGTCGACTTCAGCGGTCGATATTTCCCGCTCCGGCGCTGCGCGACGGATGCTGGGACATGCTCCTTCTCTGTTTCTCGGCCGCAGCGGAAAAGCGTGGACTGTGCGTCAAACAGCTGCGCAGCTTTATTGGTGAGAGCGGCACTTCGGTGCTTCGGCGCATAGAGGAGCTCGAAGCGGCAGGGCTGCTCATGCGCGCGCGCGACGCGATCGATGCGCGGCGGACTATTGTCCGTCTGACCGAGGATGGGCTCGATCGGATGAAGCGCTTTTTCAGGCAGATCGACGAACAATCGGAGTCTTTTGGGGTAGGCGCGAAACCTGCGGAGTTCGGCAACGTTCAACAAAGGTTCACCGACGGCTTGCGATAACCGATGACGGAACTAGGTTGAAGCTGTTCGCAGGACCGTTTCTAAAAAGACAAGGCCTTACCCATGCCGATCATCCGCAAGATATTCGCCGCAGCCGCGCCCATCGCGCTGCTCGCGGTCGCTGCCTGCACCCCGTCCTTCAAGGCCAATGTGTCGCGCTTCCAGGCGCTGCCGGTGCCCGAGGGCCAGACGTTCAGCGTCGTCGCCGCCGATCCGCGCAACGAAGGCGGGCTCGAATTTGCCCAATATGCCAATCTCGTCAGCCAGCGTCTCGCATCCTATGGCTATCGTCCGGTCGAGGGTGGCGCGAAGCCCGAATTGATCGTGAAGTTCGACTATGGCGTGGACAATGGCGTCCAGAAGACGGTCACCCGTCCGTCAGCTCGTGGCGGTTTCGGTGCCTGGGGTGGCGGCCCCTGGGGTGGCTTCGGACCTTATGGCCGTCGTTGGGGCTATGGCTCAGCCTTTTATTATGGCTGGGACCCTTTCTGGTACGATCCCTGGTATCCGGAAATCGACACCTACACGGTGTTCACCAGCCGTGCCGACATGATCATCGAGCGGGCGTCTGACGGCAAACACCTGTTCGAGGGCAAGGCGAAGGCCCGTTCGGTCGAGGACTCGCTGACCAAGCTGGTGCCCAATCTGATCGAGGCGATGTTCACCAACTTCCCCGGCCAGTCGGGCGAAGAAGTGCGCATCACGGTGGCACCCGAAAAGAAGAAGTAAGGCTGCGGCCTTTCGCCAATCGGGGGCGTCCGGCAATCGCCGGGCGCCCTTTTGTTTGCCGCACGTCAGCGGCTGCGAGGGCTGCGGCGGTCGAACGCCGGGCTGCGCTTTTCGGCGAAGGCGGCGCAAGCCTCGTGAAAATCTCGCGTCATCAGCGCGAGGCACTGGACGTGATTTTCCAGCTCCAGGGCCGCAGCGAGGCTTGGCGCATCCAGATTGGCGCGCATGACCTGCTTCGTATGCTTGATCGCATAGTCGCTGTTCAGCGCGATCTGTCGCGCCAGATCGACAGCGCTGTCGAGGACCGATTGACCGTCATCGGCTCGCCGCGCCAAGCCTATCCTAACGGCTTCGTCCGCATCCACGGGTTGCCCCGTCAACATGATCTCGAACGCGCGTGCCGCACCGATCATACGTGGAAGGTGGAAGCTGATTCCGCACTCTCCGGCACTCAGCCCGATCTTCACCGCCCCAACCAAGAAGCGGGCTTTGGGGCCGGCCACGCGGACGTCGGCTGCGAGCGCCAGCCCCATGCCGGCGCCGACCGCAGCACCATCGATCGCCGCGATCACCGGGAAACGGGCCTCGGCGACTGCAGCCATCAGGCCGGCGAAGCGCTCCTGCAACTCCATCCAGCCCATCGGATCCTGCGGCGCGCCCTCTCCGATTGCCTCCTTCAGATCCAGTCCCGCGCAGAACACCTTGCCCCGCGCCGCGAGGATGAGAACGCGAACATCCTCCTCGGCCTCGATGCGCGCCAGTTCCGCGCGAAATGCGTCGACCATCGGCACCGTCATGGCGTTGGCCGCCTCGGGCCGTGCGAGCGACAGGATGCCGCAGCCGTCACCGATATGTTCGAACTCGATCATCATTTGGTCTCCAGCAGGGTCAGCGCAGTCCTGTGATCGGGCATGCCGGGGATATCGACGGCCAGCCGCAACAGGCTGCCGACACCGGTTGCCTGGGCATTGCCGCCCGTGGTCACGAGAAGCGACGCGGGATTGCCGGGCAGGACGGCGACGCTCACGATGTGCGGGGCGTTGGATGTCAGACTGTGGGTCGGCTGCCCATCGGCCGAGAAGCGCCAGAGGACACCGCTTTCCCAACTGGCGACCCAGAGTCCGCCCTCCTGGTCGGTCACCAGGCCATCGCTGTCCTCCAGCGCGATGAACAGTTCGGGCTGCCCTGCGACGCCCTCGTGCAGGGGATAGCGCCAGACGCCTCGACTCGTTTCGGAATGATAGAGCCAGCGACGACAGGGGCTGAAGGCGATGCCGTTCGACGCGAACAGGTCGCGCCGGATCACGGTGACCTTGCCCGACGCATCCATATGGAAGAAGCGCCCAGGTGCGGGCTTGCGCCCCAACTCCATGATCGAGACGAAATCGATCGTGCCGGCATAGAAGCCGCCCGCCCCGTCCGCCTCCATGTCGTTGACCGCCACGATCGGCTCGCCCTCGATTTCCGCGAGGATGCTCTGGGCGGCCCCGGTCACCGGGTCGAGCGCGACGATACCGCCGCGCCCGCCGCACAGGACCTTGCCCGACACATCGTGAACCAGCCCGCCGACCCAGTCGCGGCCCGTCAGCATCGTCCTGACCGTGCCATCGACCTCGCGACGATGGACGCTGCCGGCGGAAAGGTCGGAAAACCAGATCGAACCGTCGGCTGCCGCACGCGGTGCTTCAACGAAGAGGAAGCCGGAAGCGAGCTCCTCGAAATCGGCGGCAACAGGTTCAGGCACATCGCTCTCCATCATGTCCCAAGACTATTCTACGCCGCAGTCAGTCTGTCATCCCAAGGCCCAGCCCACTCTCTCGCGGCCAGACCAGCACGCTCTCGCCAAAATCACAGGCGACCTGACCATAAAACTGAGATATGAACCAGCACTCAGGTTCATGTTAGCACGCAGCGAACTGCGCACCACCTGAACATTGGGAGAGTCACGATGATCGATCTGCCAGCGGTTCTGCGTCGCTCAGGACATCGCCGACAACGGCGGCCTCGCCCCCTCCCGCTCGCGGGAAAGAAGGCGCGATGATGGCGCATCTTGAAGGCGTTCATCACTTCGCCCTGTCGGTGCCGGATATCGAAGTGGCGCGGCGCTTCTACGTCGACTTGCTCGGCGCAGAGATCATTTCTGAAGTCGCGTGGGAAGCGGGCAATCCGTGGGTCGATGCCATCATCGGCGTGCCCGACACAGCAGCGCGGACGTTCATCGCCCGGTTACGCAACGTGCAGGTCGAGATCTTCGAATATCTGACGCCCGAACAGCCTGCAGCCGATCCGAACCGTCCGGTTCATCTTCATGGCTACACGCATGTCGGCTTTCAGGTGGATGACGTTCAGGCAACCTATGAGCGAATGATTGCGGCAGGTCTGCGCTTCCACACCCCGCCCGACCTGTCGACGATTACGATCGATGAGGACGGCCGGAAGACGGGCTTCGCCGCGACCTATGGGCGCGATTTCTTCGGCAATGTCTTCGAGATCCTCGAAATCCATCCCAATCCGACCATCAAGCCGATCTGAGGCAAGACTCGCCGGCTCCAGCACAGGAGAACAGAGATGAACTTCCCGGACAAGATCGATGCCGTGCGTATCCGCGATCGGGCCGACGTCCGCCGCGCGGCGATCGCCTTTCGCGAAGCCGTCCACGAGATGTTCGATTGCCGCATCGCAGCGTGCGACAATATCGCGCTGAAGCAGCGCATGCGCGACGGCGATGGCGCCAATCTGGCAACGGACGTCTTTGGCTGGACCGACAAGGACAAATGGCTGTGCACGCCTTATCTGGCCCTCGGCTCGCCACTTACGACGGCCTGCCGGTTCGAGCCCGAACCCTTCTGGGTCAATGCCGAGGGCTTCCGGACGCGTCTCCCCAACAGCTGGCTGGACGAGATCGATCTTGCCGATTTCGAGAAGCGCGCCCTGACCCGCGCGGCGATCGTCGTTCCCGTCCACCTGCCGTTCGGACAGATCGGCTCGGTCAGCTTCACGCTGCGCGATCCCACGCGGCTCGACCTGTCGGCCGAATATGAGGCCTATGCCGACATGCTCGGCCTCTATTCGCGGACGTTCATCACCTCCTATCAACGGGCGATGGTGAAGCTCGGCGGGATTCCGGCAAACTGGTCACTCCTCTCCAAGCGCGAGGTGGAATGCTTGTCCTGGGCGGCCGTCGGAAAGACCGATGTCGAGATCAGCATGATCATCTCCCGCAGCCGGGCCACCGTCCGCTTCCACATCATGAACGCCGGGGCGAAGCTCAACGCGGTCAATCGCAGCCAGACCGTCTTCAAGGCGGCGCAACTTGGATATATCGGACTGAACTCCTGAGCGGCGGGCCGCCGCATCAGGCTAGCCCCGCTCGATGTCCAGATAGGCGAGCGCCATCGCGAGCGCGGCCTCGGCGAAGCCGGGCGACCCGATCCGCAGTTCGGGATTGAGTTCTCCCGTTACCGGCAGGATGGACCATATGACCGCGCCGCGCACGATGTTGTGGACATAGGTCACCCTGCGTCGCAGATCTTCGGCGTCACGGTCGGGCAGCTTGCCGATCAGCAGATCCGCGATCCACGCCGCCACCTGCGCATTTGCCTCGCTCTGGTCGCGATGCGTTGCGATATCGTCCAGCCGGTGGCGTTCGATCAGGCGGAGCAAACCGTCGTCGCTCTGGAAGGCGCTGAAGATGATGTCGACATGCAGAGTGACGACATCGACGGGTGTGACCGAGCTGTCCTGCGCCGATCGGCACATCGCTTCGATCTCGTGCATGCGGAGCGCCCGAAAGCCCTCGATCACGGTCTGCAGCAGGGCGGATTTGCTGGCGAAGCGCTGATAGACGGTGCCCACCGGAACGCCAGCCTCGGCCGCGATGGCGCTGACCGGGGTTGCTTCGAAGCCCTGCTGGGCGAACAGCTTCATCGCTGCCGCGACGATCCGCTCCAGGGCATCGCGGCTTCGCTGCTGGCGGGGCATGACATAGCTGGTCGAGTTGGCGAGCCAGACGGCAGGATCGCGCTCGAACGGAAGTCTGCCAAGCGAACCGGCGGGAGTCTCGGATTCTTCCATGGCGTTCCCATATGCGCCGACGGCGCGAGGCGCCATAGGCGATCAGGCGTGCACCGGCTCGCGCTTGCAGTCGGCCAGCGCCGATCGAAGGCGGCGCAGGCAGTCCTCCGCGATCCGCTGAAGCAGCTCCGCACAGGTCGGAACATCGTCGATGAGGCCGATCGCCTGACTCGCCCAGACCAGCCCGCCGTCGATATCGCCCGACTCCAGCGCCGCCCGGCCCCGAGCGCCGGACACCAGATGGGCGAGATCCTCGAAACGCGCACCGCCGGGGCGGTTCTCCAGGGCGACGACCTCGTCCGACACCGCGTTCCTGAGAACCCGGCCTGTATTCCGAAGCGTCCGAAAGATCAGGCGGGTGTCGCCCTCGCTCGCCTGCACCAGGGCGGCCTTGATCGCGGAATGGACCGGCGCCTCCTGCGTGGCACAGAAGCGCGTTCCCATGTTGACGCCCGCCGCCCCGAGCGCGAGCGCCGCCGCCAGCCCGGCGCCATCGGCAATCCCCCCAGATGCAATCACCGGGATCGACAGCCGGCGTACGGCTGCAGGCACCAGCACCAGCCCGCCGACGTCCTCCTCGCCCGGATGGCCCGCCGCCTCGAACCCGTCGATCGAGATAATGTCGACGCCCTTGCGCTCGGCGGACAGAGCATGCCGCACCGTCGTGCATTTGTGCAGGATGACCATATTCGCCGCCTTCGCACGCGCGAAGAACTCCGGCGGGATCATGCCGGCCGTTTCCAGCACCTTTACCCCGCCATCTATGGCCGCCTGGAGGAAGGCATCGTAAGGCGGTGGCGCGCGGGTGGGCAGCACCGTCAGGTTCACCCCGAAGGGCCGGTCGGTCATGGCGCGGCACTGTTCGATTTCCCGCGAGAGATCTTCCGGCGTCGACTGCGTCAACGCAGTGAGGATTCCCAATCCGCCCGCGTTCGACACCGCACTGGCGAGGGACGCACGGCCCACCCATTGCATGCCTCCCTGAACGATCGGCAGGCGGATGCCCGTCAGCCGCGTCAGCGGCGTGTCGATGCGCGGCGGCACCTCAATATTTCACGTTGCGCGTGAAGCCGCCGTCCACGGTCAGGTTGACGCCCGTGATCCAGCTGGCGCGTGCGGAGGCGAGATAGAGCACCGCATCGGCGATTTCGTCCGGCTTGCCGAAGCGGCCAGCGGGATGCTTCGTCCGGTTGGCCTCATAATAATCGGGCATCGCCTCTTCGAGGAACCCCCAGCTGCCATCGTCGACATAGGTCGGCCCCGGGCACACGCAATTGCAGCGGATGCCGAAGGGCATGTAATCCTGCGACAGCTGATGTGTGTAGTTGATCAGCGCGGCCTTGATCGCGCCATAGGAAAAGCCGCTTTCGCCGAAGGAATGGCTCTCGATCGCAGTGATCGTCGACATCTGGACGAAGGCGCCGCTGCCCGACGATTTGAGATACGGGAGCGCGGTATCGAACATGGCGACGGCCGACATCAGGTCGACGTTGTAATTGATGTCCCACCCCTTGCGGCTGCGCGGGATTCCGCCGAGCGCGCTGGCGTTCGAGACGACGATGTCGATGCCGCCCATCTCATCGGCCGCGTTCTCCACCCACGCCGTGACCTGATCAAAATAGCCGCAATCGACGACACTGCCATAAACCTGCCCGCGCGATGACAAGGCGGCGAGTGCCTCTTTCACCCCGTCTCCGGCGAGCGGGTTTGAATAGACCTCGCCATCGGACGGGTTGGGCTCGCCCGTGCTGGCACGCCGCCCGCAAAAGCTGACGATCGCGCCCTCGTCGAGGAAGCGCTCGACGATCCGCCGGCCCAGACCGCGCGTCGCCGCGCTGACGATGACCTTCTTGCCTTTGAGTTCGAGATCCATCGGTTTGTCTTTCTTGTGTCAGAGCTTCCCGTCGCGCTTCGACGGGCGCCGGGATATGCGATCGGGAACGGCCTTACAGTTCGCCCGCCAGATATCGGTCGAGCGTGTCGTGCAGGTGCCGGATGCGCGACTCCTGATAGTTGGACAGGATCTGCACGCCGGTGGCGCTGGCATACATGCCCTCACGCTGCCACCGCATGATGTCGGTATCCTGGTCGAGAACACTGGCGAGGAACGGGTCCATCCCCTCGACGCTGCTGAACGGCACATCCTCGGCGATATCGACGACCTCGGCGGGGGTGAAATCGCCGCTCGCGGGCTTGGGCCGCAACACCAGCTGATCGAAGATCGAGCGGTCTGGATCATGGCCATCCGGACGGAAGGTCTGGATCAGGCAAAGGCCCGGCGCGGGGTAGAAATTGACGTTGGGAAAAACCGCATATTTGATGCTGTCGATCATCTCAGGCACCGAGTGGTCCGAATAGTCGAGGCCATGTTCGCGCTGCATCGTCTCGCGAAGCTGCTGCGCCATCACCCAGCGCGCCGTCTTGCCCGGCGGAACCTCCGAGCGCCCGCCAACCATCGACCCGTCACCGACCAGCATCATGTCGAGCAGTTGCTGCTGGGTCATCGTGACGGTGGAAGTCGGGCTGGGCGTCGCCATCGCGCAGAGGTCGCGGCTGACATGGTCGGAAAAAATGTCGTGCTGCGTATTATGGTCGCCCACGACGTTGGTCATTTCCGGGTGAACGACGGGCGTGTGATAGGCCTCCATGAAGGCCTCCTGCGCGAGCTTCCAGTTGCCGGGCAGATGCTTGCGGATATGCGTGTGGACATACCAGCCGGTCATGTCCCAGTTCGCGAAATGCGCCGGCAGATCTTGCAGATATTCGCCCAGGCTCGGGCCATCCTTCGCGAAGCTGATGAAGACGTTGCCGTTCCAGCTGTCCACCCGGACCTCGGGCAGGCAGGCCTTGGCCTTGTCCAGATGCGGGAACTCCCATTCACAGGGGATCTTCTTGATCTTACCGGACAGGTCCCATTCCCAGCCGTGGAAGGGGCAGGCCAGTGAGGCGCTCCAGCCGGCGTCGCCGGACGGCTTCAGCTTGGTCCCGCGATGCAGGCAGGAATTGACATAGCCCTTGATGCCGTCGGCCGTGCGCACGAGCACCACCGAGAGGCGCGCCAGATCATAGACGACATAATCGCCTTCCTCTGCGAGATATTCCTCGCGGGTGGCATATTGCCATACCCGCTTCCACATCCGCTCGACCTCAAGGTCGAAATGGCGCGGCGAGGTGTAGCGTTCGAAGTCGATCGGTCGCAAATCCTGCGGCGGATTGGCCTGAAGCGCCAGGACGGGGGGCAGGTCGCCGTCACGGGCGGCAATGTCGGCCCAGGTATTATCGGGATATTGCGCGCGCTGCTGCGCCTGCAAATCGGTCATATCGCTCTCCAGGCATCGGGACCGCTCAGCCTCGTGTCGAGCATGAATATGAACCTATAGTCACATTTAGCAACGGCTATTCGCCAGCCCTCTCCAAAGGGTGAGGAACAGCCATAACGATGACGATGTCGTTGCGCTTATGCTCCGACCAGATGGAGCTGCGGTCGCCCCAATGTCCCGATGCGCGCCGTCAGACCGGGCAGACGCTCGATCCGGGCCACCAGTTCCGCATCGAGGCGGAAGTCCCGTCCGAGCAGGACCTCTGCGCGCGAGCCGTCGGACAGTAGCGCCTTGAGGTACATTTCCCCCCGGCCCCCACGCTCGCCCGCAACCAGCGCCGCCAACGCCGGTATGGCGGCAGCGTCGGCCGTCTCCACATCCACGCGCAAGCGGATCGACTCCATCGTGTCGAAGCCCTGCAGGGTCCGGATCGTCACGCGCGGCGTCTCTTCCCCGGCGCGCCAGTCGAGCTCGACGCGCAGCAAGGCGCAGGCCCCCGACTTGGCCGCCGTTTCCAGCTCGGCCGAAGCCAGGTCGTCGAAACAGGTCGCGATGAATTGCCCGCTCGAATCCGAGCAGGTCGCCATCATGTAGCGCTTGCCCTTTGCCGACGTCCGCCAGCGCGCCTCTTCGATCAGGGCGGCCATGACGGCGTTGACCCGCCCGCCGTCCGCAGGTGCCGGCAAAGCGCATAGGGCCGCGAAGCTGCGCGCGCCGTTCGCATCGGCAAGATGACGAATGCGGTCGGTCGGATGCGAGGAGAAATAGAAGCCGAACGCCTCTTTCTCGGCACCCATCCGGTCCGCCAAGGTCCAGGACAGTCCGCGGTCGATCCGGATCGGTGGTATTCCGCCATCGTCCATGTCGCCGAACAGGCCGCCCTGCCCGCTTTCCCTTTGCTGCGCCGCACTGGACGCATGAGCAAGGATCAGCTCCGCCGATGCGAAGACGCCTGCGCGCTCGTCTTCGAGCGCGTCGAACGCACCGCCCGCCGCAAGGCTTTCCAGCTGGCGCCGGTTGATCAGGCGGGGATCGATGCGGTCGGCAAAATCTTCGAGCGAGCGGAAAGCGCCCTTGGCCTTCCGCTCGTCGACAAGCTGCTCCATCGCCTTTTCGCCTACGCCCTTGAGCGCACCCAGCGCATAACGCACTGCCTGGACATCGCCATGCGGTTCGACCGAGAATTCGGCCTCGCTGTGGTTGATACAGGGGCCGAGGCACTGGACGCCCATGCGGCGCATGTCGTCGATGAAGATGGCCAGCTTGTCGGTCTGCGCCATGTCGTAGCACATCGAGGCGGCGTAGAACTCGGCCTTGTGGTGCGCCTTCAGCCAGGCAGTGTGATAGGCGACGAGCGCATAGGCGGCCGCGTGGCTCTTGTTGAAGCCATAGCCCGCGAACTTGTCGATCAAGTCGAACAGCTCGTTCGCCTTCTCCGCCGATATGTCGTTCTTAGCGCAGCCATCGACGAAGCGGCTGCGTTGTGCATCCATCTCCGCCTTGATCTTCTTGCCCATGGCGCGGCGCAGAAGGTCGGCGTCACCGAGCGAGTAGCCCGCCAGGATCTGCGCGGCTTGCATCACCTGTTCCTGATAGACGAAGATGCCGTAGGTCTCGCTCAATATGCCTTCGAGCAGCGGGTGCGGATATTGGATCGGCTCCCGCCCGTTCTTGCGGGCACCGAAGGTCGGAATATTGTCCATCGGGCCCGGTCGATAGAGCGAGACCAGCGCGATGATGTCCTCGAAGCAGGTCGGCCGAACGGCGGCGAGCGTGCGCCGCATACCTTCGGATTCCAGCTGGAACACGCCGACCGTATCGCCGCGCTGGAGCAGGGCATAGACCTCGGGGTCGTCCCAGGCGAGCGCGTCGAGATCCACCTCAATGCCGCGTTGGCGGAGGAAATATACCGCCTTCTGCAGCACCGAAAGCGTCTTGAGGCCGAGAAAGTCGAACTTCACCAGGCCGGCGCCTTCGACATATTTCATATCGAACTGCGTGACCGGCATGTCGGAACGCGGGTCGCGGTAGAGCGGCACCAGCGCGTCGAGCCGACGGTCTCCGATCACCACGCCGGCGGCGTGGGTAGAACTGTGGCGCGGCAGGCCTTCGAGCTTCATCGCCAGGTCGAGCAGGCGCCGCACCTCGACGTCGCCCTTATACTCGGCCGCCATCTCGGGCACGCCGTTGAGGGCGCGGTCGAGCGTCCACGGGTCGGTCGGGTGGTTGGGAACGAGCTTGGCGAGGCGATCGACCTGACCATAGCTCATCTGCAAAACGCGGCCCGTATCCTTGAGCACCGCGCGGGCCTTCAGCTTTCCGAAGGTGATGATCTGGGCGACCTGATCGCGGCCATATTTCTGCTGGACGTAACGGATCACCTCGCCCCGCCGCGTTTCGCAGAAGTCGATGTCGAAGTCGGGCATCGACACGCGCTCTGGGTTGAGGAATCGTTCGAACAGCAGACCGAGGCGCAGCGGATCGAGGTCGGTAATGGTCAGCGACCAGGCGACGAGAGAGCCAGCGCCCGACCCACGACCCGGCCCGACGGGAATCCCCTGCTCCTTCGCCCATTTGATGAAGTCGGCGACGATCAGGAAGTAGCCGGGGAAGCCCATCTTGATGATGATGCCGGTCTCGAACTCGAGCCGCTCGAAATAGCCCTGGCGCTCGACCGGGTCGGTTATCCCCAATTTCTCCAGCCGCCGCTCTAGCCCCTCGCGCGCATCGCGGCGGAGCATCTCCGCCTCTCCATCGCGGTCGCCGGCCAGACTGGGCAGGATCGGCTTGCGATAGGGCGCCGACACGGCGCAGCGCTGCGCCACGACGAGGGTATTGGCCAGCGCTTCGGGCACATCCTCGAACAGGCGCTCCATCTCCGACGCCGGCTTGAGCCAGAGGTCGGGTGAGCTGCGTGGGCGTTCGGCCGTATCGATATAGGAGGAGCTGGCGATGCACAGCATCGCGTCGTGCGCCGGATGGAATTCGGGCTCGGCGAAGCAGGCCGGGTTGGTCGCGACCAGCGGCAGATCGCGCGCATAAGCGAGATCGATCAGCGCCGCTTCCGCCTGCTCCTCGACCGCATTGCCCCGCCGGCAGAGCTCGACATAGAGCCGCCCGGGGAAATAGCCTTGAAGGAGGTCCGCATAGCTTTCCCCCGCCGACATCTGCTGTTCGGCGAACAGCCGCGCCAGTGCACCCTCGCCCCCGGCCGTCAATGCGATGAGGCCTTCGGTGCGCCCCTCCAGCTTCGACAGCGGGACATGCGCGTCCTCATGGACCGGCCGCTCCAGATGAGCCGCCGAAACGAGCGCGCAGAGATTGTCATAGCCCCGCTCGTCCTGCGCGTAGAGCGCGAGCCAGTCGATCACCAGCTGGTCGATACCGGGCCGGCGGACGGCGAGCATCGTGCCGATGATCGGCTGCACGCCCTCTTTCTTGGCGCCGTCGGAGAAGGCCATGGCCGCGTAGAGACCGTTGCGATCGGTCAGCGCAGCCGCCGGAAAGCCCCGCTTCCTGGCATGTTTCGCGATCGCCTTGGGATCGATCGCGCCTTCGAGCATCGTATAAGCGGAGAAAATCCGCAGCGGGACGAAGGACTGATAGGGCATGGCAGCGAATGTATGCCCCCGGGAGGGATTCGTCAGCCCTGACGAGTCCTTTTATCCACAGTCTTGAGGGCGGGAGGCGGGTTCGCGACCGATCAGGACGGCGCCGTTGGAAAGCAGCTTTCCGTGTTCAGGGTGGTGAGGCTGCTCGGCAGCAGCTTGGTCGAGGCGCCCTGATAGGTTGCAGCGATCACGACCTTGGTCATGCCCGAAACCGACGAGCAGGTCGCCGCGCTCGTCAGCGTCACGGCGCTGCTGGTGATCTTGACGCCGTTGGCCGCGGCGCGTGCGACGGCGTAGCTCTTCACGTCGGCGGCGCTGGTGCAGCCCGTCGCTCCCAGCGCCGCGCAACGCGCCGAACTGGTCGCGACCTCCTGCAGCGCCTGGAAGCTCCATGCCATGCGCGCGCCGTCGATGATCAGGAACATGAAGGCGAGGAAGGCGGGCGCGACCAACGCGAACTCGGTCGCCGTCACGCCGCGACTGTCGCGGAGAAGCGGGCGGAGAATCATTCGAGCCGTACCACGGCGGTGCGGGTCTGTGTCAGCGCGCCGCCAAGCATCGCGGCGGGAACGAGCATCGTGTTGCTCGTCGCGCTGGCCTTGATCGTCATATAATAGCCCGCAAGGCTGCCATCGCTGCAGGTCGAATTGCAGGCGGCGGTGGTATAGGTCGGCGCGGCCGAGGTGCCGCCGAGGCAGGCGCACGTCCGCGAGCTGTTGACGCAATTGGACGTGCCGCCGTTGCAGCCGACCGTTACCGTCGGTGCAATCGACAGCTTGGCCGCAGCCCCGACATAGGTCCCGATCGCGCTCTGATTGACAGCCGTTCGCCCGTTGAAGGCGATCATCGCGCCCTGCTCCACCGCGCTGTCGAGGCGCAGCCGCTGGTGATACCACATGGCGATATCGAGTCCCGCAGTCATGACGAAGAAGAACAGCATTGACAGCAGCGCGAATTCGATCGTCGCCATGCCGCGCTGATCCCCGAGAAGCGGACCGGGAGTGCGGCCTGGCCTCATTTGAAAAGCGCCACGTTGGCGACGCTGCTCGACGAGCTGGCCATGCCCGTGCAGCTGCTGCCGATGGCCGTTCCGCCATTCAGGCTGAGCGTGTTCACGATCATCATCAGGCAGGCTGACGTGCCCGACGACATCGACGCGCCGCCGTCGACGACGATGTCTGACTTTGGCGCATAGACCAGCCCCGAATATTTGCCCGAAGTGCCGCCGCCCATCTTCGTGGCCGAACTGCTCTTCGTCATCAGCAGGACGTTGGGCACGCCATAACTGGCCGTGGCACCCGGTGCGGCGAGGTCGAGCGTGGTGCCCCCTGCGAAGGAGAAGGTGCCGCCGAGCGCGAAGCTGATGTCGGTGCCCTGGATCGTCCCGCCCGTCCCGTTCGTGAAATTGCCCTTGATGATGTAGAGGCCGGCGCCGAAGATCGCACTGGAAGACAGCGTCAGATTGCCGTTGATCACATGGTTCACCGACTTGGGGAACACGATCAAGCTGCCGCCGCCGGTGTTCGAGATATTGCCATCGGCGCTGAAAACTCCGGCCGCTGCGGTCGCCTTGGTACAATCGGACGTGAAACAGACCTGGCTGCCGCCTTCGACGGTGATCGCGTTGCCCGACCCATCCTTACCGATCACGACAGTGTTGCCCACGCCGATCGCGACCTTGATATAGGCCCCGCCCGACAGGCTCATCCCGCCGGCCAGATTGAAGTTGCCGCTGCCGATGTCGATCTTCTTGCCGCCGAGGATCGTCAGCGATCCGAAGCTGTGATCGCCACTGCCGACCGTGATCGGGTTATTCGCGTTGACCTTGAAATCGCCCGCGACCGTTACCGTCCCGGTGCCGATCGTCATCGTATCGCCGCTCATGTCGATCGAACCGAAGGTCAGGGTGGAACCGGAGGCGAAACTGATCTTGCAGCCGCCGGGCACGGTCAGCTTGCGGATGCTGTAGGTGCCGGCAGGGACCGTGTAATCGCAACCATAGGCAACAGCCTGATATTTGCTCGGTTCAGAGCCGCCGATTGCTTCATAGGCCAGCGTCCAGTCCTTGGCGGGCCCGGTATAGCTGACCGTCGTCGGCGCGACCTTGGCCGAAATGCAGGTCGTATTGCCGTCGGCATAATCGGCATCGCTGGTCGCTGTCAGCTTGTTGACCTGGCACAGGGCGGCTTTCAGTCCGCTGTCGTCCTTCATCCAGTCGCTGGCCGCACCCGACTTGTTCTGCAGAATGTTGTTCGCGGTCGGCGAGGTCGTGATGCCGCTGCCGGGATTGTTGACACTCTTGCCCGCCGCCACCTGCTTAGCTGTGATGTAGGTCCCATAGGGCACGGTGACCCCGGCATTGGTCCCGACGGCACAGCCCGGGGCATTGATGCTGACGCCGCCGGTCAGGGTGATGCCATAGGTAGGCGTCGCCGACAGCGCCGCGATACAGGGCGGGGCCGCGCTGCTCGTCGTCGAGGTCGTCGCCGCTCCGGTCGCGGTCACGTCGTAGGAGAGCGCAGAAGTGAAGACCCGGGCGAGCGCGAGCGGCACTGTCGTCGTGATGGTCACCTGGACGAGTTGCTTGCTGGTCGGTGCATCGGTGACGAGCGCGACGGCGGCGGCGCTCGCCGGCAAGCCCTGTGCGACGACGACCGCCTTGGCCGACGCCGTCATCTGCGTCGTATTGTTATTGACGTTATAGGCGAGCGCCCCGGCCAGCGCCGCCATGTCGGCGACGCGCTGGTTAGTCGCGTCGGCGGCATAACCGCGTCCAAGCTCGACCGCGAAGGCGCCCATGCCGACGATGGTGGTAAGCGACAGCGCACCGATCACGGCAACGCCCGCGCGCGTGCAGCGCGCCAGGCGGCCGAAAGCGTCTCCGACTGACTTCATCCAGGCTCGGGCCATGAGACCGGCCTAGGCAAAAATGCTTAACGGACCGCCTAGCGGCTGTGGTTAACAATCCCCAGCGATTAGCACAGGCGCCCTTCGTGCAGCCTGACGATCCGGTCCATCCGCTGAGCCAGCCGCTCATTGTGCGTCGCGACGAGCGCGGCCGAGCCTTCCTGTCGAACCAGCCGCAGGAACTCGGCCAGCACGACGTCGGCGGTGGCCTCGTCGAGATTACCGGTCGGCTCGTCGGCCAGAACCAGCGCGGGACGGTTGGCGAGGGCGCGGGCGACCGCGACACGCTGCTGCTCTCCACCCGACAGCTGCGACGGCCGGTGGCCGAGGCGCTGCGCCAGGCCGAGTGCGCTGAGGAGCTCCGCAGCGCGCGTCTCCGCCGGCTGCGTCTCCGCACCGTGGATCAACTGCGGCAGCACGACATTCTCGACTGCGGTGAAGTCGGGAAGCAGATGATGGAACTGATAGACGAAGCCGAGCCGATCCCGGCGGACGCGCGTACGCCCGACCGAATCGAGCCGCGCGACTTCCTCGCCCGCGATGCGGATCGATCCCTCGAATCCGCCTTCGAGCAGACCGACTGCCTGTAGCAGGGTGGACTTGCCCGATCCCGACGGGCCGAGCAGGGCCACGATCTCACCCGGCGCGATCGACAAGTCCACTTGGCGCAGGACATGGATCTCGACATCGGCCTGGCGGAAGGTGCGGGCCAATGCACGGACTTCGAGCACATCACTCATAGCGCAGCACCTCGACCGGATCGGTGCTCGCGGCCTTCCACGCCGGATAGAGCGTCGACAGGAAGCTGAAGCCGAGTGCCATCGTCACAATCGCGGTCACTTCGATCGGATCGCTCTTTGCGGGCAGTTCGGTCAGAAAGCGGATCGACGGGTCCCACAGATTCTGCCCCGTGACGAACTGGACGAAATTGACCACCGCCTGCCGGTAGAAGAGGAACAGCGCTCCGAGGCCGATGCCCGCGCCGGTGCCGAGCACCCCGATCACCGTACCGACGGTCATGAAGATCTTCATCAGCGCCCCGCGCGAGGCTCCCATGGTGCGCAGAATTGCGATGTCGCGCCGCTTGGCACGCACGAGCATGATCAGCGAGGACAATATGTTGAACACCGCCACGAGGATGATCAGCGACAGGACGACGAACATCGTCACCCGCTCGACCGCCAATGCCTCGAACAGCGATTTGTTGAGGTCGCGCCAGTCGCTCAGTTGCCCGACGCGAACGACCTCGTCCTTGAGCGGCGCCAATATCTCGCCCACACGGTCGGCATCGACGGTCTGGATCTCGATCATCCCCACCGCATCGCCCAGCATCAGCAACGTCTGCGCATCGCCCATCGGCATGACTACGAAGGCCTTGTCATAATCATAGACCCCGACCTCGAAGATCGCGGCGACCTCATAGGAGACGATGCGCGGCACCGTGCCGAACGGGGTCGACTGCCCCTGCGGACTGATGAGGCTGATCTGGCTGCCGAGATCGGCACCGAGCTGCTCGGCGAGGCGCGCACCGATCGCGACCCGGCTGGAACCGGAAACCAGCGCATCCATCGACCCGCGCAACACCTTGCCGCGAATTACGGGATTGCGGCGAATGTCCTCGACCGTCATGCCGCGGACGAGCACGCCTTCGACGCGGCCGTCATAGCTGGCCATCAGCGGCTGCTCGATCAGCGGCGTCGCCGATGTAACCCCCGGTAGCTTGCGGGCGTCGTCGGCAATGATCCGCCAGTTTGGCAGCTTGCCGCCATAGCCCTGCACCACCGCATGGCCGTTGAGGCCGACAATCTTGTCGAACAGCTCGGCGCGAAAGCCGTTCATCACGCTCATCACGACGATCAGAGCGGCGACCCCCAGCGCGACCGCGACGAGGCTGATCGAGGCGACGAGAAAGATGAACGCCTCGCCCCGGCCCGGAAGCAGATAGCGCTTGGCGATCATCCGCTCATAGCGGTTGAGGATCATCGTACCGCTCCCCGGCGACCGAGACCGGCGGCAGGGCTCAACCCTTCACCTTCGCGAGCGCGTCCTCGACCGAGAGCTCGACCCGTTCGCCGGTCGCGCGGCGCTTGAGTTCGACCACGCCCTTGTCGAGCCCCTTCGGGCCGATGATGATCTGCCAGGGCAGACCTATCAGGTCCATCGTCGCGAACTTCGCGCCGCCGCGCTCGTCGCGATCATCATACAGCGTTTCGACACCGGCGGCCTGCAGCTTCGCGTACAGATCGTCGGAGGCCGCCGCGCAACGCGCATCGTCGGCACGCATGTTGATCAGGCCGACCTGATAAGGCGCCACGGCATCCGGCCACACGATGCCGGCATCGTCATGGCTCGCCTCGATGATCGCGCCCATCAGGCGCGACACGCCGATGCCATAGCTGCCCATCTGCGGCGTGACCGGCGAGCCGTCCGGCCCCTGCACGCTCAGCCCCATGGCATTGGAATATTTGGTGCCGAAGAAGAAGATATGGCCCACCTCGATGCCGCGCGACTGCTTGAGCTTGTCGCCTGCCTCGGCCTCGCGGGCCTCGTCGCGCTTCTCGTCGGTCGCGGCATAGTCGGCGGTCAGACCGCTCACGAAGGCCTGCAGCGCGGCTGCATCGTCCGCGTCGACGTCCAGCGAACGCTGGGTCTCCCAGTTGGTGTGGTAGAAAACCTCGCTCTCGCCGGTCGGGGCAAGCACGATGAATTCGTGGCTCAGGTCGCCGCCGATGGGGCCGGTGTCGGCCTGCATCGGGATTGCCGCCAGCCCCATCCGCGCGAAGGTGCGCAGATAGGCGACGAACATGCGGTTATAGCTGTGGCGGGCGCCTTCGACGTCCAGATCGAAGCTATAGGCATCCTTCATCAGGAATTCGCGGCCGCGCATCACGCCGAAGCGGGGACGGACTTCGTCGCGAAACTTCCACTGGATGTTGTAGAGCGTACGCGGCAGATCGCGATAGCTGCGGGCATTGTCGCGGAAGATCGCGGTGATCACTTCTTCGGCGGTCGGGCCGAACAATATTTCCCGTTCGTGACGATCTTTGATGCGGAGCATCTCCAGACCATAGTCGTCATAGCGGCCCGACTGGCGCCAGAGATCGGCCGACTGGATGGTCGGCATGAGCAGTTCGATCGCGCCGGCGCGGTCCTGTTCCTCGCGGACGATCTGCTCGATCTTGCGGAGCACCCGATGGCCGAGCGGCAGCCAGGCATAGATACCGGCGGCGGTCTGGCGAATCATGCCCGCGCGCAGCATCAGCTTGTGGCTGACGATCTGGGCGTCGGCGGGCGACTCCTTCATCACGGGGAGGAAATGGCGGGAAAGACGCATGAAAAAGCCAGCTCGCAAGAAGAGGTGCGGATGCGGCTGTCTATGCGCCATAAGGCCGCTCGGCAACCGCCTCGCTCGGAAAACTGGAACGGTACCGATCGGTCTCTGTTGCCGATTGATCACACCCGCCGTGTTTCGATTCCGTGACTCTTGAAAGCCAATGACAAGGACCAAGGCGCATTGTAGGAAAACTCCCACGGAACATGAGCAAGAAAACGGCCATGGTTCGGGGAAAAGTGAGGCTCCACCGCCATTTAAAGGGGTGGTTGGTGTAGAGCCCGCCAAGGGGGTTGGCGAATAATCGTCACGCGGCGCCGGGATCGGAAACGATCCCGGCGTTTGCCGTTTCAAGGCAGACCGATCCGCTCGCTGCGCCAGTCCGAAGAACATAGTTGCGAGCCCGCGCGTTCTCCTTCCGAGGAGAATCAGCATGGCCAGCCAACCACCCATTCCGCAGGACGTCCCCGCCGAAACGCCGGTCGACATTCCGGTGCCATCGCCGACCGATCCCGATCCAGGCGCGCCGAGCGATCCCGTCGTTCCTGAACTGCCGCTCTGACGAATCGCATTGGGACGGCGGGCGACTAGGCCCGCCGTCGGTTCACGTCAGTTGCGGATCAGACCAGTCGGCTCTGATTCACCGCCGCTTCGATGAAGCTGCGGAACAGCGGGTGCGGGTCGAATGGCTTGCTCTTGAGTTCCGGATGGAACTGGACGCCCACGAACCAGGGATGGTCGGGACGCTCGACGACCTCGGGCAGTTCGCCATCGGGCGACATGCCGGAGAAGACGAGGCCGCCCTTTTCCAGTTGATCCCGATAGCCGGCATTGACCTCATAGCGATGCCGATGCCGTTCGGAGATGCTGGTGCTGCCATAGATCGATGCTGCGTGGCTGTTACCGGCCAGCACCGCATCATAAGCGCCGAGCCGCATCGTGCCGCCCATGTCGCCACCAGCCTCGCGCTTCTGCAGGCCCGCTTCTGTCATCCATTCGGTGATCAGGCCCACGACGGGCTCTTCGGTCGCACCGAACTCGGTGGTCGACGCCGCCGCAATGCCGGCGGTGTTCCGCGCACCTTCGATGCAGGCCATCTGCATACCTAGGCAGATGCCGAAATAGGGTACGCCGCGTTCACGGGCGAACCGCACGGCGGCAATTTTGCCCTCCGACCCACGCTCGCCGAAGCCGCCGGGCACCAGGATCGCATGCATCGGCTCGAGCTGGGCAGCGATTGCGGCCTCGTCCTGCTCGAACAGTTCGGCGTCAATCCAACGGATGTTGACCTTCACCCGGTTGGCAATGCCGCCATGGACGAGCGCCTCGTGCAGCGACTTGTAGGCATCGAGCAAGCCGACATATTTGCCGACCACGCCGACCGTGACCTCGCCCTCGGGATTTTCGAGGCGGTCGATGATCTCGCTCCAGCGCGACAGATCGGGTTCGCCCTGCGGCGCGATGCCGAAGGCGGCGAGCACCGCCTCGTCGAGGCCTTCGTCATGATATTGGAGCGGCACGCCATAGATGCTGCTGGCGTCGAGCGCGGGGATGACGGCTTCCTTGGCGACGTTGCAGAACAGCGCGATCTTGGCCCGCTCGCTTTCCGGCAACGGACGTTCGCAACGGCACACCAGAACGTCGGGCTGAATCCCCAGCGAGGTCAGGTCGCGCACGCTGTGCTGCGTCGGCTTCGTTTTCAACTCTCCGGCAGCCGCGATATAGGGCACCAGCGTCAGATGGACGAACACCGAATTGCCACGACCCAGATCGTTGCGCAGCTGCCGAATCGCCTCGATGAAGGGCAGCGATTCGATATCGCCGACCGTGCCGCCGATCTCGCACAGGACGAAATCGAGGTCGTCCGTGTCGGCACGGGCGAACTCCTTGATCGCGTCGGTGACGTGCGGAATGACCTGCACCGTCGCGCCCAGATAGTCGCCCCGACGCTCCTTCTGGATGATGGTCTGATAGATCCGCCCTGACGTGACGTTGTCCGACTGGCGGCCGGGAACGCCCGTAAAGCGCTCATAATGCCCCAGGTCGAGGTCGGTCTCCGCGCCGTCATCCGTCACATAGACCTCACCATGCTGGTAAGGCGACATCGTGCCGGGATCGACGTTCAGATAGGGATCGAACTTACGAATGCGGACCTTGTAGCCGCGCGCCTGGAGCAGGGCAGCAAGGCTTGCCGCCATGAGACCCTTACCAAGCGAGGAGACCACGCCGCCGGTGATGAAAATGAACCGCGCCATGGGAGGATGGGTTTAGTCGCGCGAGGGGGCGAAGGGCAAGGTGGGCAATCCTTCTTTTCGATAAAAACTGTGGACCGTTCGACGGGCCAAATCAGACAAGGCCCCCGGCGCATGCACCGGAAGCCCTCCGCTCCATGAAATAGTTCGTTATTGTGGCGTCGCGCCGTTCAGCGTGACATCGCTGCCCTGGGCAGCGGCCGCAGCGAGCGGGTCATCGGCCGGCGCCGCCGGCGCGGGCGCAGACGATCCGGTCTTGCCCACCAGCGACGTATCGACCTTGGACGGCGAGCGCTCGACCGATGCCAGCGCAGCGAGCGCGATGCTGAGCACCACGAACACCGATGCGAGGATCGCAGTCATCCGGGTCAGGAAATCGGCGGCACCCCGCGCACTCATCAGGCCGGAGGGATTGCCGCCGGACGCAAGCCCGCCACCCTCGGAGCGCTGCACGAGAATCACGGCCACGAGGGCCACAGCGACGATCAGGTGGATGACGAGCAGAAAGGTGAACATTGCGGGCTTTCGATATCAACGTGCGGCGCATCTAGTCCATCGGCGGCGAAGGTTCAACCTTCGCCCCCCTCCGCCCGTTCAGGCGCTGGCAGCGGCGGCGCCCTCGATGATCGGCACGAACTGCGCAGCGGTCAGGCTGGCGCCGCCGACCAGCGCACCATCGACATCGGGCACAGCCAACAGTTCCCTGGCATTGTCGGGCTTGACCGACCCGCCGTAGAGAATTCGGACCTTGGCGCCCTCACCCCCGAGCAGCGCGGTCAGCTTCGCCCGAATGGCGGCATGCATCGCGGCGACGTCGTCCGTCGACGGCGTGCGGCCGGTGCCAATCGCCCAGACCGGCTCATAAGCCACGACCAGCGAGACGCCGGTACCCTCGCTCGGGATCGAGCCGTCGAGCTGCGATGCGACGACGGACTCGGCCTCCCCGGCATCCCGCTGCGCCTCGGTCTCTCCGACGCAGACGATCGCGACAAGCCCGGCGGCGATCGCCGCAGACGCCTTTGCGCGAACCTCCGCATCGGTTTCATGCTGATCGGCACGCCGCTCGCTATGCCCCACGATGGCAAGCTTGGCGCCGGCTTCCACCAGCATCGGCGCACCGATGCATCCGGTATGCGCGCCCTTCGCCTGACCATGGCAATCCTGCGCGCCGATCGCAAGCGAGGGCGCGCGGGCAACCGCCGGAGCGATCAGCGTGAAGGGCGGACAGATCGCGACGTCCACGCCGCCATTATCCGCAGCAGCGGCCGCGATGCCGTCAAGCTCCGCGAGCGCGGCGAGCGACCCGTTCATCTTCCAGTTGCCAGCGACGAGCTTGCGCAATGCCATGTTCGACCCCTCCGGTTAGCGAGCGCCCCTTAAGCGGCACGACTGCCGCGCGCAACCATGGCCGGCGCCGCTCCGGCCGTGCAGCACAGCGGCGGGCGTTGCGGAGGCCGGGAATGCCCCCTATGGCAGCGCTCATGCCAGTCACGTTCATACGGACCGCCCGATGATTTCCTTTTTCCGCCGTGCCCTCTCCTCCTGGGTCGTCCTCGGCCTTCTCGGCCTGATCATGGTCGCCTTCATCATCACCGGGGTCGAATCGCCTTCGATGCTGGGCGGCGGCGGGGGCGGAGCGACCGTCGCCAAGGTCGACGGACAGAAGATCAGCGCGCTCGAGCTGACCAACCGCGTCCGCAACCAGATCGACGGGCTGCGGCGCGAGCGGCCCGAGATCGATGCGCCGAGCTTCCTTGCTTCGGGGGGATTCGAGCAGGTTCTGAACGGCATGATCAATGCCCGCGCCCTGGAGGCCTGGGGCAAGGAACAGGGCTTCGCGATCAGCAAGCGCCTGGTCGACGCCGAGATCGCCGGCATGCAGGGTTTCCGCAACGTCGCCGGCCAGTTCGACGAAAGCGTGATGCGGACCGTGCTCGCACAGGCCCGGATCAGCGAAAAGGAATTGCGCGCCGACATCGCCGGCGAGATCATGCGGAACCAGATCCTCACCCCGGCTGCCGCCCTCGCTCCCGTGCCGTCGAAGATGGCCCGTCCCTACGCCGCGCTTCTGCTGGAAGTGCGCGAGGGTTCGGTCGGGATCATTCCGCTGGCGCTGGTGGCCAGCAAGACCCCGCCCAGCGATGCCGACGTGGCTGCCGCCTACAAGGCCAACATCGCGACCTACACCCGCCCCGAGGCGCGCGTGCTGCGCTATGCGACCTTCGGCGAGGCCCAGCTCGCCGACAGGGCCAAGCCGACCGAACAGGACATCGCCGACTATTATCGCGACAACGCCGACAGCTTCGCAGCCCGTGAGACGCGGACGATCGTGCAGATCATCGCACCGACCCAGCAGGCAGCCCAGACGATCGCCGCTTCCGTGAAGGGTGGTGCCACCATGGCCGCTGCAGCCGCCAAGGCCGGCCTCGAAGCCTCTACGATCGCCGACCAGCAGAAGAAGGACTTTACCGAATCGGCCGGCGCCGCCGCCGCGGACCTGGCCTTCGCGGCTGCGAAGGGCGCGGTCGTTGGTCCGGTCAAGGGATCCTTCGGCTGGTATGTGCTGAAGATCGAAGGCGTTGCCGGGACGCCGGGCAAGACGCTCGATCAGGCCCGCGCAGAAATCCTGCCGGTCGTCCAGCGCCAGAAGATGCAGGAGGCGCTGTCCGATCTCGCCGGGAAGATCGAGGATGCCATTGCCGACGGCAGCAGCTTCGCGGAGATCGCTGCCGCCAACAAGCTTGTGGTCCGGGAGACCCCGGCGCTTCTTTCGAACGGCACCGCGATCGACCAGCCGGGCTGGAAAGCCCCGCCGGAGATCATGGCCCTGCTGAAGACCGGTTTCGAGGCTGCCGCCGACGACCGTCCCAGCGTCGAAACGGTGATCCGCGACCAGAGCTATGCCCTGCTCAATGTCGCGAAGATCATCCCTCCAACCCCACTCCCCCTCGCGCAGGTGCGGGAGGCCGTCGTCCGTGACCTCGTCGTGAAGCGCGCCCAGCAGCGCGCCAAGGCGATCGGCGACAAGATCGTGGCTGCGGTCAATGCAGGCACCCCGCTCGCCAAGGCCGTGGCCGACAGCGGCGTTGCACTTCCGCCGGTACAGCCCAGCCGGGCGCGCCAGCTCGACATTATCCGGGCGCAGCAGGCCGGCCAGCCCATCCCCGAGCCGCTCCGTGCGATGTTTGCGCTGCAGCCGGGCAAGGCCCGCCTCGTTCCGGGGGATCAGGGCGCCTATTTCGTGACCGTCCTGAACAAGGTGGCGCGTGGCGACCTGTCGCAGGCAGCGGCGCTCGTCGGCGTGACGCAGCAGGAGCTTACCCGCTCCTATACCCCCGAGCTTGGCGATCAGCTTATCCGCGCCGTGCGCGACGAGGTGGATGTGAAGCGTTACCCAGACGCTATCGCCGCTACCAAGCGCCAGATCGCGACGCCCCAATAAGGGATAGGCAGAGGATGGACGCGCGCGATCAGGCTGCCCTCGACGCCTTGTCACGGGGCGAACCCGCCCTCGTCTGGCGGACCCAGGTCGCCGATTGCGACACGCCGGTAGCCGCCGCGCTCAAGTTGATCGTGCCCGGCCGGGGCGACTTTCTGCTGGAATCGGTCGAAGGCGGCGCGGTGCGCGGGCGCTATTCTCTGCTCGGACTCTCGCCCGACCTGCTTTTCCGCGCCCGGGGACGGGCTGCGGAGATCAACCGCCGCTGGGCGACCGATCGCGAGGCATTCGAGCCGCTGGCGGGCGATGCCCTCACCGAAATGCGCCGCCTAGTCACCGACTGCCGCATGACCGTGCCCGACGGACTGCCCCGCGCACTGGCCTGTCTCGTCGGCTATTTCGCTTATGAGACGATCGGCCTGGTGGAAAAGCTCGGACGGCCGCCCGCCAATCCGCTCGACCTGCCTGACATGCTGTTTGCACGGCCGACGCTGATCCTGATCTTCGACCGGCTGGCGGATCAGCTGTTCCTCGTCGCGCCGCTGTGGCCGGACAGCCCGGGCTCCCCCGACGAAAAGGTGAAGGGCGCGGTCGAGCGCATCGATGCACAGGCGGCCATGCTCGGGGCGGCACTGCCCGCGCGTAACGCCGTCACCGTGCCGGCTCCCGAAGCCATCGTGCCAAGACCACAACTCGAGCCCGGCCGCTACGCCGACATGGTCCACCGGGCTAAGGATTATATCGCGGCAGGCGACATCTTTCAGGTCGTGCTCGCGCAGCGTTTCACCGTCGATTTCCCGCTACCGCCGATCGATCTCTACCGCGCGTTGCGCCGCATAAACCCCTCGCCGTTCCTGTATTTTCTGGACTTGCCGGGCTTCGCCCTGATCGGGTCTTCACCTGAGATACTGGTGCGCGCCCGCGATGGGGAAGTCACGATCCGACCGATCGCAGGAACGCGCCCCCGCGGAGCGACGTCGCTGGAAGACGCCGCCAACCGGGAAAGCCTGCTGGCCGACCCGAAGGAGCGGGCGGAACATCTGATGCTGCTCGATCTGGGGCGGAACGACGTGGGTCGCGTGGCGGTCGCGGGCACCGTCGAGGTGACGGACAGCTACACGGTCGAGCATTACAGCCATGTGATGCACATCGTGTCCAATGTGGTCGGCCGGCTCGACCAGTCCAGGGATGCCCTAGACGCGCTCTTCGCGGGCTTTCCGGCGGGCACGGTATCGGGAGCGCCCAAGGTGCGCGCCTGCGAGATCATCGCCGAACTGGAGCCCGAGACGCGCGGCGCCTATGCCGGTGGAGTGGGCTATTTCTCGCCGGACGGATCGATGGATAGCTGCATCGTCCTGCGGACCGCTGTGGTGAAGGACGGGGTCATGCACGTTCAATCCGGCGCCGGTATCGTGGCGGATAGCGACCCTGCCTATGAACAGCGTGAATGCGAGGCCAAGGCAGGCGCCCTGATCGCTGCAGCGCGGGAAGCAATCAAGCGTGCCGCGGAATCCGGCTACGGCCAATAGATGTGATGTATTTCACTTTTCAGGAAAAAATGATGGCTGTGTCGTTTGTGCACCACATCACTTTTCTTGCTTGCGCTCAGGATCGAAATGCTGTGGGAACCGTTTCCGCTGTGCCGTAACGGCAGCAGAAAGGGTTTTTATATGCGATTTTTCCTCTCGACCACTGCGGCGGCTGGCCTGGTAGCCGCGATGGCTGCGAGCGCCGCCTCGGCGCAGGACGTGGCCTCGAGCAACTGGACCGGCTTCTATGTCGGTGGCCAGCTCGGCTATAACTGGCAGCCGACCGACGGCGACGAGGTCGTGAACTTCGACCGCAATCGCGACGGCAATTTCGGCGACGCCTTCCCGAACTTCTCGCCGGGTTTCTGCGGCGGCGCACCGACCACGGCCCGCCCGACCTCGGGCTGCTCGAAAGACAATGACTCGACCGCGTGGAAGCTGCATGCCGGTTACGACTATCAGTTCGGCGACACGTCGGGCCCGGTCGTCGGCCTGATCGCGGAATATGGCAAGTCGTACCTGTACGACAACGTCACCGCGTTCAGCACCACCCCGGCGGTCTACAAGATGCAGGCCAAGCTGAAGAGCGACGGCGCCATCCGCGCTCGCGCCGGTTACTCGTTCGAGACCGGCACGCTGATCTACGGCACCGGCGGTGCAGCCTATGGCAAGATCCGCAACAGCTTCTCGATGTCGAACACGGTCAACAGCGCGACCGTCAACGACCCGAACAAGAATGCCTGGGGCTGGACCTATGGCGGCGGTATCGAGCAGAAGATCGGCAAATTCTCGGTCGGTGCGCTCTATACCTTCACCGCGTTGAAGAACAACGACAGCACGGTCAACATCGGCTCGCTCGCTGGCGTCACTCCGGCAACCAACCCGTTCATTGCGCAGAACGCCGGCGGCACCGACCTCCAGCGCTCTTTCAGCAAGTTCGCGTTCCACTCGGTCCGCGCGACCGTCAGCTATCGCTTCTGACGATCGGCCTTGCGCCAATAGAAAAGGGCCGGCGGAGCGATCCGCCGGCCCTTTTTCTTTGCCTCAGCGAGAAACGACAGCCGCCGTCCAGAGGCGCGGCGGCAGTCGCTTATTTTTTCAGCTGCACACCCACATAGCGCGGCGGGTTATTGCCACGCTGAACGAACAGCAGCACCGACGGACGCTTGGCCTTCACTGCCGCATCGATCTGCGCCGCGGCGGCCTGAACCGTCGTCACCGGGACATTGTTGATCTGAAGAATGACATCGCGCGGCTGAAAGCCATTGGCGGCAGCGTCGCTGCTGGGATCGACATAATTCACGACCACGCCGCGCAGCGAAGCGGAGAGACCAAGGCGACGTGCAATATCCGGTGTCAGCGTCTGCAAGCCGAGACCCAGTGAATTGCGGGTCGCCTGATCCGGCGCCGACGGACCGCTGTCGGGCACGCTATCGTCCTGATCGGCACCCTGCCCGCCGTTGATCAGCTGATCCTCGGGCGGCCGCTCGCCGAGGGTGACGGTCAACGTCTTGCGCTGCCCTTCGCGGATCACTTCCACGGGCAGCTTGGCGCCAACAGCAGCCTTGCCTACGATGTAGGACAGCGTGTTGTCAGGCGTGACCTCCTGATTGTCGACTTTGACGATGATGTCACCTTGGCGAATGCCGGCGCGCGCAGCGGCTTCCCCCGGCTCGACACGGGCGACGATCTCGCCTCGATCCTTGGGCAGGCCCAGGCTGGCGGCGATATCCTCGGTCATCGGCTGGATGCCGACGCCCAGATAGCCCCGGCGAACGCGCTTGCCGGTCATCAACTGGTCGATGATCGGCTTGGCCTCCTCCGCCGGGATCGCAAAGCCGATGCCGACATTGCCGCCCGTCGGCGAGAAGATGGCGGTGTTGATGCCGATGACATTGCCCTGAAGGTCAAACATCGGGCCGCCAGAATTGCCCTGATTGATCGATGCATCGGTCTGGATATAGCGGTCATAGGGGCCGCTGATGCCGATCGAGCGGTGCAGCGCGGACACGATGCCGGCCGTCACCGTCCCGCCGAGACCGAACGGGTTGCCGATCGCGACCACCCAGTCACCAACGCGGGTCCGGGTCGAATCGCCAAACTGGACGAACGGCAGATTCTTGGCCTCGATCTTCAGCAGGGCGAGATCGGACGCCTGGTCGCGCCCGACCACCGTCGCCTTATACTCCTTGCGGTCGGGCAACGTCACCGTGATCGAACTGACCACCGCATTGTTGCCGCCCTCGGGCGAGGCCGAGATTACGTGGTTGTTCGTGACCACATAGCCGTCGGCAGAAATGATGAAGCCCGATCCGAGCGAGGTCGCCTCGCGGGTTACCGGCTGCCCATCGGACCCACCGCCGCCGAAGCGTTTGAACAGCTCCTCGAACGGTGTGCCGGAGAAGGCATTGCCGCCGCTTCGGACCTGGATCTTCTGCGTAGTGGAAATGTTGACCACCGCCGGCTGCAAACGGGCGGCGAGATCGGCGAAACTCATCGGCGCGCCCGGACGCGGGGCTGCGGCGTTGATCGAGCCCGGCGCATTCTGCGCCACCTGTGCTCCCACAGGCTGCTGCATCGTCAGGGTTGCGGTGGTACCACCTGCCAGCAAGGCCGCGGTGATCGCATAGGCATAACGCACTTTGGCCAACTCCTTAAAACTCCTGTTCTGCTTCTGCCGACATTGCGAGCGGTTTATTTCGGTCCCGATCGCTGAACACCGCTTGAACGGTAGCGTTCCCGCCGGCCGTTCAGCGGCGCCCTCTAAACTCGCGCAGATATTCGTTGTCAGGCGACAGGATCACGTTGGAAGATCCCGGAGCCTCGGTGCCGTCGGTCCCGAACGTAACCCGGTAGGACTGCATCGCCCGGTAGAAATTGTAGAAGTCGGGATCCTTGTTGAAGCTCTCGGCATAGGTACCGGCAGCGTTCGCATCGGCCTCAGCCGTGATGATCTGCGCCTGCTTGCGGCCTTCGGCCAGGATCGACCGCGCCTCCTGCTCGCGGGCGGTACGCATCCGGTTGAAGGCGGAGTCGAGCGGCGTCCCATCGGGCAGGTCGGCCCGTTTGATCCGGACATCGACGATCTGCGCGCCATATTGGCGGGCGACCCTGTTCAGCCGCGTCTGGATATTGTCCATGACAGCCCCCCGCTCGGGGCTCAGCAGAGCCGCAAAGGGACGCTTGCCGAGTTCGTTGCGCAGCGAGGAACCGAGGATCGGACGCAGCGCCTCTTCCACGCGCCGTTCGGTGCCGGCCGTGATCGACATGCGCAGCGGATCGACGATCCGGTAACGGGCATAGGCATCGACCTCGAGACGAAGCTGGTCCGTCGACAACACCGATTGGCGCTCCATGTCGAAATTGCGGACCCGTTTGTCGATCCAGACGATCTGGTCGATGAACGGGATCTTGCCGATGATGCCGGCACCGGTTCGACCGAAATCCTCATTGGGTTTATAAGCGTTGTAGACCGTCTGCGGCTTGCCGAAACGGACGACGAGAGCCTGCTTCGTTTCGGGCACGACTGCGAAACAGCTGCTGACCACGACGACGGCGAAGATCGCGCCGATGGACAGTCCTATGACGTTCCGGCTGGCAAAATTGTCGCTCATGTTCATTGCTGCTGCTGCACCTTCGCTGCCTGCTGGGGCGGCAGGGGGATATAAGGAACCACGTTCGGCGCTTCGACGACTGTCTTGTCGGTCTTGGCCAGCACGCGCTCCATCGTCTCATAATACATGCGACGGCGGGTAACCTCCGGCGCGAGCCGATACTCGGCATAGACCTTATCGAAGGCTGCGGCCTCGCCCTCAGCCTTTGCACCGAGCTGCTGGGCGTAGGCACGCGCCTCGTTCAGATAGGCCTGCGCCTGCTGCTGGGCGGCCGAGACAGACTTGAACGCTTCGACGACAGCGGCCGGCGGATCGGCCTGCTTTATAGCGACGCCCTGCACGGTGATGCCCGCACGGTAGCTGTCGAGGATTTCCTGCATCCGCTGCTGGACGCGCTGTTCGATCTGGCTGCGCTGCGGGCCCATGGCGTCGTTCAGGGCGACACGGGCGATCTCGGCGCGCATCGCGCTTTCGGCAACCTCGCCCACCGTCTCTTCGGGATTGGCGAGCTCATAGATGAAGAGTTCCGGATCGCGGATGTTCCAGCGCACCGAATAGGCCAGATCGATAATGTTCTGATCGCCGGTCAACATCAGATTCTGACCGGTGCCGCCGCCTTCGGGGATATCCTTTACGCGGATATCCTCGATGTCGATCTTGGTGACACGGTCGATGGGCGACGGGAAGGTGAACTGCATACCCGGCCCCAGCGTCTTCGCATAGGAGCCTAGCCGCGTGACGACGCCGCGTTGCTGCGGGTCGATCCGGTGGCTGCTGGTCCAAAGCACCCAGATCAGGAGGAGGCCGCCGACGCCCCACAGGAGGAGCCGGCCAGCATCGGGCTCTGGGCCGCCGCGACCGCCGAAACGGGCGCGCCCGCGGCGGACGAGCTCATCGATCGCCGAACGCCCGGCAGGTCCACGGCCGGGTCGTCCACGCGGAGGTTGGTTCCACGGATTGGGCTCGTCCCCGCCGCCGCCTGATCCTCCGCCGCCCCAGGGACCGCCCTCGTTGAGGAGGGGGCCGCCGTGCACTCCGCTGCTTTCGCTATCATTCATGCTGTCATTATAGGAGGCGATCGACGGAAAAACAGTGCCCTTTGGTCGGCGAAGCCCTATTTGCTGCCTCCATGGATATCGCTGAATCGCTCTCCGCCGCCGTCGACCGGGTCCTCGACCCCATTTCCGGCAAGGGGCTCCTGGCCTCTGGTCGCGCCGCACCGCCCCGGCTCGACACGGGGACGGCCAGCGTCGTCATCGACGTGACCGGTCTCTCGACCGACGCCCGCACGCGGCTCGAAGCCGAGGTCAAGCAGGCGCTGTCGACCGTTCAGGGCGTGGAGACGGTCCGCGTCGCGATGACGGCGGAGAAGCGCGGCCGCAAGATCATCGCTGTCGGATCGGGCAAGGGCGGCGTGGGCAAGTCCACCCTGTCCGCAAATCTCGCGATCGCGCTGAAGAAGCTGGGCCACAAGGTCGGCCTCGTCGATGCAGACATCTACGGACCCTCGCAGTCCCGGCTGCTGTCGACCGAAGGCGTCCGCCCGACCGCCCAGGGGCAGAAGATGGACCCGGTTCCCTCGCCGCACGGCATCCCCATGCTGTCGATGGGACAGCTGGTGAAGCCTGGGCAGGCCGTGGCCTGGCGCGGGCCGATGGCGGCCAACGCGCTGGGCCAACTCATCGACGCCGAGTGGGGCGATACCGACCTGCTGATCCTGGACCTGCCTCCCGGCACCGGCGACGTGCAGCTGACGATGGTGCAGAAATACAAGCCGACGGGCGCGATCATCGTTTCGACCCCGCAGGACCTGGCGCTGATGGACGCGACGCGGGCGATCGACTTCTTCCGCCAGGCCTCGGTTCCCGTGATCGGCATGATCGAGAATATGGCGGGCTATGCCTGCCCGCATTGCGGCGAGGTGTCGGACCCGTTCGGCATCGGCGGCGCGCAGGCGGCAGCGAAATCGATGGATCTCGACTTCCTCGGGCGCGTGCCGCTCGACATCGCGATCCGCACGGCATCCGACGCGGGTCGGCCGCCCGCGGCCGGCGAAGACGACGGGTTGTTCGCACCGCTCGCCCAAAGGATCGTCGACTGGTTGAAGGCGCCGCGATCGATCGCATCTTGAGGCTGTAATCAAGAGGAGCGTGCAATGGCGATCACACAGGACGACGACCTTCGGCAAGTGTTGCGCGACACGCGTCACATCGCAATGGTCGGTGCAAGCGATCGTCCGGACCGCGCCAGCTTCGGCGTCATGCGCTTCCTGCTGTCGCGCGGATACGACGTCACCCCGGTCAATCCGCAGCTCGCCGGCAAGGAAATTCATGGCCGGACAGTCGCGGCCACGCTTCAGGATGTTTCGAGCCCGATCGACCTCGTCGACATCTTCCGCAATACGGCGGCCGCAGGCGAGGTGATCGATGATGCCATCGCCGTCGGCGCCAAGGCGGTCTGGACGCAGCTCGGCGTCACGCCCTACGAGGCGATCGAACGGGCGGAAGCCGCCGGACTGAAGGCGGTCGTCGACCGCTGCCCCGCCATCGAGATTCCGCGCCTGGACCTATGATCGCGCGGCACGTCGGCGTCCACGGACGCCGGGTGCTGTCCCTTCAGCGAATGATCGCCCGTGCCGCGCGCGCAGACAGGCGCTGCACCGCGTCGGCGTGAATGTCCGGTGCCGTTGCGAGCACACCGAACTGCTCGCCCTTTGTGCTGTTGTACCGCAGCGGTCGGCCCATCGCATCGGTGACCACCGCGCCGGCTTCCTGCGCGATCAGCGCAGCGGCGGCGATATCCCACTCATTGCCCCAGCGCAGGGTCGCCAGAAGATCGGCCTGGTCGGCAGCCACCATCGCGATACGCAAGGCGATCGAATTGGGCTTGCCGACGGTCACCAGATCCGCATCCGCCCGAGCAAGCACATCGGCCGGCACGCGCGCGCCAGACAGCTCCCGTCGCCCCGAGGCCCGCAGCGGTTGCCCGTTCAGATAGGCGCCCCTGCCCGCCTGGGCCCGCCAATGCTGCCCGCGCGCGGGGGCATCGAGCACGCCGATCATCGGCCGGCCGCCTTCGACCAGCGCAATCGACACGGCCCAACCGTCACGTCCTCGTACATAGTCTCGCGTCCCGTCGATCGGATCGACCACCCACACACGGACGCAGTTGAGCCGCTCGGCGCTGTCGGCGGTCTCTTCCGATAGCCATCCCGCCTCCGGATCGAGCGCCATGAGCCTTTCGCGCAGCAGCGCATCGGCAGCGAGATCGATGTCGCAGACCGGACTTCCCGGCGTCTTGTCCCAAGATTTGAAATCGCCGCGCCACGAGGCGTGCGCCATCGCGCCAACTTCGGCTGCGATCGCGCTTACCGCGTCGAGCAGCGTTTCAGGCACCGGCTACGGTCATCCCTTCGATGCGCAGCGTCGGCACGTCTACGCCACGGCGGAAGCGCAGGTCGGACGCTGGCGTCAGCTCCCGGAACATGTCCTTGAGGTTGCCCGCGACGGTTATCTCCGCCACCGGCTCCGCCAGCTGCCCGTCGCGGATGACATAACCCGACGCCCCCCGGCTATAGTCGCCGGTGACCCCGTTGACGCCCTGGCCGATCAGCTCGGTGACGTAAACGCCTAGTTTGATGTCGGAAATCAGATCCTCGACCGACTGCTTCCCCGCCCCGAGATAGAGGTTGGTCAGCCCCGCACCCGGAGGCCCGCCGATGCCCCGCGTGGCGTGGCCGGTCGGTTCGAGACCGAGCTGCCGGGCCGATGCCGAATCGAGCACCCAGCCGGTGAGGATACCGTCGGCGACGATATCGCGCGGCGCGGTCGGCAAGCCTTCTCCGTCGAACGGCTTGGAACGCAGACCGCGCAGGCGGTGCGGATCGTCCCGCACGGCGATGCCCGGTGCAAAGACCTGCTCGCCCAGCTTGTCGAGCAGGAAGCTCGTCCGGCGTGCCACGGCCGAGCCGATGATCGCGCCTGCCAGATGTCCCAGAAGGCTCGACCCAACGCGCGGATCGAACACGACCGGCATTGCGCCGCTCGCCAGCCGTCCCGGGTTGAGTCGCTTCACCGCCCGCTCACCGGCACGCGCGCCAATGGCCGACGCCGCTTCGAGGTCGGCCAGATGACGGGTGGAGTGATAGGCATAGTCGCGCTGCATCGCACCGCCTTCGCCCGCGATCACGCTGGCCGAACAGCCATAGCCGCTGTTCGAATAGCCCCGTGCGAATCCCGCGCTGGTGGCGAGCGCGATCAGCGTGCGGCTGGCCGATGCGCCGGCGCCCTCGCTGTTGGTCACGCCAGCCACGGCGCGCGCCGCATCCTCGGCCTCCTCGGCCCGCTCGCGCAGGGCAGCTGGCGAGGGATCGGCTCCGTCATCGCCGTCGACGTCCACCGGCGCACCGCGCAGCAGGCGGTCCTCCGGCGCGAGACCGGCATAGGGATCTTCGGGCGCCTCGCGCGCCATGGCGACGGCGCGCTCGACCAGTGCGCCCAGCGCATCCGCCGATAGATCCGACGACGATACGCTGGCCGATCGCTGGCCGACGAACAGGCGCAGCCCGATTTCCTCACCCTCCGACCGCTCGACGTCCTCGAGCGCGCCAAGGCGCACCGAGATCTGCGTCGAGTTGTTGCAGAGATAAAGCGCGTCGGCGGCGTCGGCGCCGGCCTTGCGGGCGGCTGCTACAAGGTCGGCGGTGCGGTCTTGGGCTTCGGAGAGGCTCAGCATCGAGGCGACTTAGGTATCGCCACCGTAAAGGTCAAATGGCCGAAGGTGTTTATCAGTCCGGATCCGCTCAGGCAGTGGCACCGACCACGAGGCAGGCAAGGAACATCAGCAGCCCGGCGAAGCGGTTGGAACGGAAGCGCCGCAGGGCGTCGGCCGGATCGTGCCGGTCAAGCCCGGATAGCTGCCATCCGAAATGCAACGCGAGGGGCAACAGCGCAGCCAAGCCTAGAAGCTGGGGGCGGACCTGCCAGAAGGCGGCGCACCACAGGCAAAGAGCGACGCCATAGCAGACACCTATGCCAAGCCGGGCTCGGCCACCCAGCGCACGGGCCGACGATTTGACCCCGGCCAGTGCATCGTCCTCGATGTCCTGCAACGCATAGATGGTGTCGTAGCCGACCACCCAGAAGATCGAACCAGCATAAAGCAGCCACAGCGCGGGGGCGAAGCCGCCCGTCACCGCCGGCCAGCCGACCAACGCTGCCCAGGAGAAGACGATGCCGAGCCAAGCCTGCGGCCACCATGTTATCCGCTTCATAAACGGATAGGCCGCAACCGCCCCTAGGCTGGCGAGCGCGGTGATCGCGGCCACGAAGTTCAATTGCAGCAGCACGATCAGGCCGAGCAGGCAGAGCAAAACCAGCCAGAGCCATGCCGCCTTGAGGCTGACCCGCCCGCTGGCGAGCGGACGCGCGGCAGTGCGTGCCACCTTTCGGTCGAGGTCGCGATCGACGATGTCGTTATAGACGCAGCCCGCGCCGCGCATGACGACCGAGCCGAAAGCAAACCAGAGGATCAGGTCCCACCGCTCGAACGCCTTGTCTGCCAGCGCGATCGCCCAAGCCCCCGGCCAGAACAGGAGCCAGCTGCCGATCGGCCGGTCGAACCGGCCGAGCAGCCAGAAGGGCCTGATCGCAGCGGGCAAGCGGGCGACGATTCCGCGGAGCTCGCTATCGGGTATGATTTGCTCGACTTCCTCGGCCATGGGCGGCAGGTAGGGCAAAAGCCCCGCCTTCGGAAGACCCATGGCCCAGACCCCCGCCTGGCCCCCCGCCAGTCTCACCCGCCTGTACATCGATCAGCCCCTCAGCGCCGGCCTCGGTCTCGTTATCGACGGGGGGCAGGCGCATTATCTGGGGTCAGTGATGCGACTCAAGGCTGGCGACAGCATCGCCCTGTTCGACGACGTCAGCGGCGAATGGCGCGCCCTGATCGAGACCGTCGGCAAGCGGGCGATCTCGGTGCGCGTCGAAGAGAAGACCCGCGAGCGCGAGGCGGTGCCCGACCTTTGGCTGCTCGCCGCGCCCATCAAGAAAGGCCGCATCGACTGGATCGCGGAGAAGGCCTGCGAACTGGGCGTAGCGCGCCTTCAGCCCGTAATCACCCGGCGCACGATCGTCGATCGCCTCAACCTCGACCGTCTGCGTGCGCATATGATCGAAGCGGCCGAACAGTGCGAGCGAACCGCACTGCCCCGTCTCGACGAACCGGTCAAACTCCCTGCCGTCCTCAAAGACTGGCCGGCGGACCGCACCTTGATCTTCGCCGACGAAGAAGGCGGCGTGTCGATGGCCGATGTGGCACGGCCGGGACCGGCCGCGATCTTGATCGGGCCGGAAGGCGGCTTCACCGCCGAGGAGCGCGCGGCGATCAAAGCCTTGCCGCAGGCTGTCGGGGTCTCTTTGGGCCCGCGCATCCTGCGCGCCGACACCGCGATGGCCGCTGCCATATCGGTATGGATGGCACTCGCCGGAGACTGGCGCTGAGCAATCAGCGCTAGCAAGGTACCGATCGGTCCGCTATGGCGCCGCAATGAGCACCCGCAAGGCCGCCGAAGGCGAAGATCCCATTGTCGAATCCCGCGACGACCTGATCTCGGTCTTCGCCGGGGGCGAAAAGCCCAAGTCCGATTGGCGCATCGGCACCGAGCATGAAAAGTTTGTCTTCTTCGAGGATTCGCACCGCGCTCCCTCCTATGAGGAACGCGGCGGCATCCATGCGCTGCTGATCGGCCTGACCAAATATGGCTGGGAGCCGGTCTACGAAGGCGACAACATCATCGCGCTCGAGGGTCCCGACGGCAATGTCAGCCTCGAGCCGGCCGGACAATTCGAACTTTCCGGCGCCCCGCTCGACAATATCCACCAGACTTGCGCCGAAACCGGTCGCCACCTGGAACAGGTCAAGGCTGTCGGCGAGCGCCTGGGCATCGGCTTCCTCGGCCTGGGCCTTTGGCCCGACAAGACCCGGCAGGAACTGCCGATAATGCCCAAGGGCCGCTACGACATCATGCTGCGCCACATGCCGCGCGTCGGATCGATGGGTCTCGACATGATGCTGCGCACCTGCACGATCCAGACCAACCTCGACTATTCGAGCGAGGCGGACATGGTGCGCAAGTTCCGTCTCAGCCTGGCGTTGCAGCCGCTCGCGACCGCCCTGTTCGCGAATTCGCCATTCCTGGATGGGAAGCCCAACGGCTTCCTCAGCTATCGCAGCCACATCTGGACCGATACCGATCCGCACCGCACCGGCATGCTGCCCTTCGTGTTCGAGGACGGTTTCGGCTATGAGCGCTATGCGGATTACATGCTCGACGTGCCGATGTATTTCGCTTTCCGTGACGGCTATGTCGACGCGGCAGGACTGAGCTTCCGCGACTTCATGGACGGCAAGCTGTCGGTGCTGCCCGGCGAGAAGCCGACGATCGCAGACTGGAAGGACCATCTGTCGACGGCCTTTCCCGAGGTCCGTCTCAAGAGCTTTCTCGAGATGCGTGGCGCCGATGGCGGTCCGCATGGGCGTATCTGCGCCCTCCCCGCCTTCTGGGTAGGCCTGCTCTATGACGACTCCGCCATGGACGCCGCCTGGGACGAAGTCCGCCACTGGACGATCGAGGACCACCAGCGCATCCGCGACGAGGTGCCGAAGCTCGGCCTAAAGGCCCGGGGACCACGCGGCCGCACTCTGCAGGAACTGGCGGGACGCATATTGGATATCTCCGCAAGCGGCCTGCGGGCACGGGCGCGGCTCAACGGCGCTGGCGACGATGAGACGGGTTATCTCAATCCGCTCCGCGACATCGTCGCATTGGGCAAGACACCGGCCGAGCAATTGCTCGACCTCTATCATGGGAGTTGGGGCGGCGACCTGAGCAAGGTCTATGAGGACGTCCGCTTCTGACACCGCAGGACAGTGGCTCGCTTGCAACAGGCTCTCGCAAAAGCGGCCTGACGCCGGCCGCGACGCTCGACTAGCGCTGCACGGCTGCGGAGTCCGCTAGCGTACAACTACCCTATAGGCTAGGAGGGCGATGCTGCGTCGGCAGGGACAATCGCTTCAAGGCGAGCCCTTTCGCAGGAGGGGAATGCACCGGTGAAAGTCCGGTAACGGCGTGCAGGACGTGGTGGCTGCGGTAAAATCGAGGCCCTGGAAACATCCAGGCCCGAGCCGGGGGATCCGGCCCGCAGCACCGCCCGGGCAACTCACCTACAATCGGCTCTAGAGCACCCCGTCAGGTCCGGCGTGGTTACGATCGCGTCAAGCATTAGAAAAGACCTATGCTTTTCCAGGGTTTCCGGCGCGATTGCATCGGCCGGAAGGTGAATATCACGGTCACCAGTCCCGCCAACCATCAGGCAAGGCCACCCCGATAGGCTCAACGGCATCGACCCCCGTGGAGCACATCATGCGTCTCGATCTACGACAGACGAAAGCTGTGAAGCTGGCGGCCGCTCTCGCGCTTGCCCTTGCCGCCCCCTTCGTTCAGGGCGCGACCGGCTTCGACAACAAGCTGAACGAGCGGCTGCTCGCGAGCCACAATCGCGAACGCGCGAGCCTCGGCATCCCGCCGCTCGCCTGGAACGAACTGCTCGAACGCGACGCCCGGCTTTACGCCCAGCATCTCGTGCGGGTCGGTTATCTGGTGCATTCGGAAGACGCGCCGGGCGAGACGGATCCCCAGGGCGAAAATTTGTGGGCCGGTACGCGTGGCTATTATGGCCCGGAATCGATGGTCGGTCTCTGGATCGCCGAGAAGGACGACTTCAAGAACGGCGTCTTTCCCAACAACAGCATCAGCGGCGATCTCGAGAAGGTCGCCCATTACACCCAGGTGATGTGGCGATCATCCCGCGCGGTCGGATGCGCGGTGGCGCATGGGCGCGCCGACGATTTCCTGGTCTGCCGCTACAGCGAGGGCGGCAATGTGATCGGCGAGCGGCCGTTCTGATCGCAGTGGGCGAAAGCCCGCCCGCCGCTATGGCTCAGGATGACTGCGCCTCGCCTGTCGCCGCGCTTCCGTTCCGACGATAGGATACGCGCGCGACGCCGCCAATGAGCCCGAACCCCAGCATCAGCTGAACCCAGGTCGACGGCTCGGGCACGCCCGACGAATCGGGGGGCGGAACGCCGCCCGACGGCGGGACGAAGATGCGCGGGGTCAGCGGCACCGCGGCGTCGGGCGGAGGCGCTTCGGCCACCTGCAGCGGGGTCGACTCCATCGGAACCGGACTGACGGTCGGCAGATTCGACAATGCGAAGGGGGTAACACTCGGGCAGGGGCTTTCTGCCGATGCCACTTGGACGCCCTCCTCCGGGGCAGCGCGAACGCGCGTTTTCGGCTTGGCATATTGGCGCGGCTGCGTGGCCTTGTGAACGGCGTCACGGACCTGCGGAACCCCGAGGCTGAGCGCAGTCGTACCGGCGACTGGACAGACGCAGGTCATCAGCAACTTGGCGGCCTTGGACGCTACTGCTTCCTTCAACATGCAATACTACCCCGAACACCCCAGCACATAACGCACCGCTTCTACCACAAGTTGGCAGCGTCACAAAATCGCTGTGGTAAACTAATGCAAAGTCACCGGCTCTATCGCTGGCACTGCTTCAACGGCCGGACCGAGCGACTGTTCGGCTCCGTTTCGATCGGCTATGCGTCGGGCTTGATCTCGATCGTCTCGCGACCGTCATATGACGTGACGGCCGCATGGGCCGACAAACTGTTCTGGAATGGCGTAAACAGTGATTGGGACTGCGGGCGAGAGAGACAGCGTTCGAAATCCGGGCGATCGCCCCGAACGCTATGGTTTCGCCGATCTCGTCCCGCTCCTGTCGGCGATGAAGCCTTATTGGATTTTCATCGCCGGAGCGCTTCTGATCGCACTGCCGACGCTCCATGGCGTCGCGACGCAGAGCTGGGTCACCGAACAGGGAGCGCACGGCCCGATCGTGTTGGCGACCGGCCTATGGCTGTTCTGGCGCCGCTGGACCGAAGCACGCACCGCCGCGAGACCAGGAAGCACCCGGTTGGCCCTGCTCTCCTACGCCGTCCTGATTCCGCTCTACATCACGACTCGCATCATCAATGTGATCGAGATCGAAGGCTTCCTCATGTACGGCCTGCTTCTGACATCGGCCTATTGGCTGGTCGGCTGGCCGGCGATGCGGTCGATGTGGTTCCCGATCGTCTACACTGCCTTCATCTTTCCTCCGCCGGATACGGTGGTCGCGATGATTACGCAGCCGTTGAAGATCGCGATTTCGGAAGTCGCCATCCAGATGCTGCACGGTATCGGCTATCCGATCGCAGGCTCCGGCGTGACCATCATAATCGGGCAGTATCAGCTGCTGATCGCCGCCGCCTGCGCAGGGCTCAACTCGCTGATAAGCCTGTCGGCGATCGGCCTGTTCTATATCTATATCCGTCACAATGCGAATTGGCGCTACGCTTTGTTGCTCATGCTCGCGATCATTCCTGTCGCCGTCTTCGCCAACTTCTTCCGGGTAATCGCTCTGATCATGATCACCTATTATCTGGGCGACGAGGCAGCGCAGGGATTCCTGCACAATTTCTCCGGGCTGACGATGTTCCTCTTCTCCGTGCTGTGCATCTTCGCGGTCGATGCGCTCGCATCTCCGCTGCGCGGCCGCTTGGCGCGCGGACACGCTGCATGAGCGACGATCGGGACCCGCTGACCGTGAAGCCGCCCAGCCTCGTCACGCGGCGGTCGATGATCGCCGGCGGTCTGCTCGCGGCGACCGCGGCGATCGCCAATTCCCGCCGCCCGGACGAGCCCTTCCGCATGTTGCCGGGCAAACCGAAGCTCAACCCGCTCTTCCCGCTGAGGGTCGGCGACTGGGAATATCAGACGAGCAGCGGGCTGGTCCTGCCCCCGCCCGATCAGCTCAGCGACCGGCTCTACAATGCGATCATCACGCGCTATTATGCCTCGCCCACAGGGCTGCCCGTGATGATGCTGGTGGCCTATAACGGGGTCCAGGACGGGATGCTCCAGGTCCACCGCCCCGAAGTCTGCTATCCAGCCGCCGGCTATCGCATCGAAGAAGAACGGATCGTAGCGCTCGATGCTGGGCGAGGGGTTCGCGTGCCGGGCCATTATCTGGCTACGCGCAGCGTCAGCCGTTTCGAACAGCTCATCTACTGGACGCGCATCGGCAACGATTTTCCAACCGAATGGTGGCAACAGCACTGGGCGGTTGCGAAGGAGAATCTCAAGGGTCGGGTTCCGGACGGGGTGCTGATCCGCTTTTCGACCGCCGCTCCCGACGATCAGGTCGCGATCGCGACGCTCAAGCAGTTCATCGAACTCTTGTTCGCCCAGCTCGGGCCAACGGCTCGGCGCTTGTTATTCGGAGAAGCGGGCGCCCCCCTGCCCTCGCGCTGAGGCCATCCCTAGTCGGCCGGCTTGTCGAGCGGCCGCAGCGCGACGTAGATATAGGCGAGCGTGCCGAGGATCACCGCGATGGCGAGCAGATGATAGACTGTCCCGCGCCCGGCGACCGCCTCATTGCCGAAATAATTCGCAATCGCGCATCCGGCCGACGCCGCCAGATATTGGAACATCGAATCCCGGGGCGGACGATCGCCCACCGAGCGCTGGAGAAAGAGCACGACGAGGCCCGCAAAGATCGCAACGGTAAGCCAATCGTAAACTGTTTCCAATTCAACGCCCTCCGAGGTGCTTTGACGCCATATCGACTTGTCGGCGGCCTAGGCAATCATGTAGCACCGTCTCATTCGGGACTGTCACACAGGCGTCGGGGGAAGAAAAGTGAAAGTGAAGGCTGCCCTCTTAAGCAGCGTGGTCGCAGCGGGATTGCTGCTGACGGCCTGCCACAAGGAGCCCAAGGGCCAGATCCTCGCCATCGTCAACGGCGAGGAAATTTCTATGCAGGAGCTCAATGCAGAGCTTCAGGGCGCGCGCATCCCCGACAATGCCGACCGTGACAAGATCCGGAAGGAAGTGCTGCAGCGCCTTATAGATCGTAAGCTGATCGTTCAGAAGGCGCGCGAACAGGGCCTCGACAAGACCCCTGAGTTCGTGGCGCAGCAGCGCCGGCTCGAGGAAAACCTCCTCGTCAGCCTGCTCGGCCAGAAGATCGCGGCCACCGTGCCGATGCCCGACGACCGTGACATCACCCAATATATCGCCGACAATCCCAGCCAGTTCTCCGGCCGCCAGCGCCTGCTGCTCGACCAGATCCAGTTCGCGGCGCCAAAGGACCCCAAGCAGCTGCTGATGCTGCGCGACGCCCATTCGCTCGACGATGTGGCGGCGGGCGTCCAGAAGCTCGGCCTCGCCATGTCGCGCGGCAAGGGCGTGATCGACACCGGCCGCCTTGATCCGCAGATGGTCAAGATTATCGACAAGCTGCCTCCTGGCGAGCCGTTCGTGCTGCCGTCGAACGGACAATATGTCGCCAGCGTGATCGTCGGCCGTGACAGCACGCCCACGCCGGGCAATGTCGCCCGCCTGGCGGCGGCCGAAGTCGTTCGCCGCAAGGCCTTGGTCGCCGAGAGCAAGGCGCAGGTCGCACGCGCCCGCACCGGAGCAGAAATCCAGTATCAACCCGGCTATGAACCCGACAAATCGGCGATCAAGGCGTCGCAGGCCAAGGCGGCCGAGAAGAAGTAACGCCTAACCCTTGCATCATTGAGGGGCCATTCCCGACTGTCCGGGGATGGCCCCTTTCTCATGGCGTGGACTAAGCGACGGGCGCTCAATAGGCGTTTCGGTCCCAGATCAGACGCCACACCGTTTCGAGCATGATCCGCAGGTCGAGCAGGAACGACCAGTTCTCGATATAGTAGATATCATATTCGACCCGGCGCTTGGCGCGTTCGATCGTCGCGATCTCGCCGCGCAGGCCGCGCACCTGCGCGAGCCCGGTTATGCCGGGCTTGACCCGATGGCGCGCCGCATACCCCCTGACGGCGTCGAAATAATGCTTGTCGCCAACCTTCATCTCGGTCGCGTGCGGCCGCGGCCCGACGATCGACATCTCGCCCGTCAGCACGTTGAACAGCTGCGGCAGTTCGTCGATCGACAGCCGCCTTATGATGCGCCCGACCGGCGTGACCCGGTCGTCTCCCCGAACGGTCCGCGATGCGCCGCTCTCGTCCTGGCGCTCGACATACATTGAACGGAATTTCAGCACTTTGATCCGGACATTGTTGAACCCGAAGCGCTCCTGGCGGAACAGCACCGGTCCAGGGCTGGTCATCTTGATGAGCAATGCCGTCACCAGCAGCAAGGGCGACAGGAGCACGAGCCCCACGAAAGCCAGGACACGATCCTCGACGGCCTTGAGGATACGATTGAAGTCCCGCATCGGTCGCTGCCACAGGGCGAACAGCGGGACCGAACCGATGAAGCGCATCGTATATTGCTGCGACAGATCGAGGGCCTCGCGGGGCATCAGGCAGATATCGACCGACACCTGCTGGAGCCGCTCCGTGATCTGATCGAGCCTGGCTTGGCTGATCATAGGCAGGGCCACGATCACCATGTCGACGTCGCCGCGTGCGATCCGGGCGACGAGCGCGTCGAGCCCGCCGAGGAACGGAACCGACCAAGGGGCCGTACGAACGATCCGGGTCGAACGATCGTCAGCCACGCCGACCACGGATATATAAGGCAGGCGCTCGAGATCGAGCAGGCGAAGAACGCGGTCGCAGCTGGCCTGCTCGGCACCATAAATGACGATCCGCTGCCCGATATAGCCCGCCTGGACCAGATGCCAGACCAGCTTCCGAACCAGGAAACGGCTGACGAACAGAAGGGCCGGGGTCAGCGTCAGATAGACCAGCGCTAGGCCGGTGGAGAACGGCTTTGCCTGACCGATCTGCCAGATCGTCGCATAGACGAGCAGCACCGCGAGCATGAATTCGAAGGCGACCGCCTGATCGCTGTCGCCGCCGCGCCCCATCGGATGGGCATAGCTGTTGCGGGACAGGCGGATCAGGAAGAAATTGACCGACACGATCACGGCCACGTTCAGGTGCCGTTCGAAGAAATATTGCGGACCGAGCAGCAGTTCGTAGACCAGCGGCGTCGCCAGCGCTCCCGCGATGAGGCACAGCAGATCCACCACGAGGATGATCGAAGCAATCACGTTCGACGTGAATCTGTATTTGCGGGAGATCGGCAATGCACCGTCCGCTTCGGCCGTCCCCACCGTCAGCATGTCCGCTTGCCTCTTCCCCAGCAAAAGCAGCGCCAAATCAAGGCATTGGTCACGGAGTCAGTCCTTTTTGAGAAGATGCAAGCAGGGCCCGACGCGGCATCAGTTCGGTACGAATCTTTTGACCGCCGGGAATCTGTTGGAGCGCCGCGAACGCGTCGTCCACGCACTCCATGTCGCGCAGTTCGAGGCAAAGCTCGGCACGTTGCCGCCACCCGCCGACGGATCGGGGGTTTTCGCGAGTGAATCGCTTCGCTGCGTCAAGGGCCACGCTGTTGCGACCCTTGGGACGCAGATAAGCAATATAGGCCTTCAGCATCTCGGCATCGTCGCCAAGATCCTTCATCGCGCTCGCATAGGCGTTGTCGGCCAGTATCGGCTCGCCGCGGCGGACATGGATCTCGGCAAGCGCAACGCGCGCCTCGGCCATCCCGGGATTGTCCCGTACCAGAATCTGTGCGTCCCGAAGCGCCCGCGGCAGATCGCCCGACCGGGTTGAAACACGGACGCGCATCAGCAGAGCGCGCGGATTGTTCTCGTCGAAGCGCAGTACGCGATCCACGATCGCCATGGCCTGTGCACCGCGCCCCAGGCCGCTCAGCGCCCCGGCGTAGAGGACGTCCGCTTCGACATTGGCCGCAGTGATCGCGTCCGCGTCGAAATAGGGCCGCAGCAGCGCCTCCACCTCGGCATGGCGGTTCTGATCGAGCAGCAGATGGGCGAGGGCCATTTTCAGAGCGCGATCGCCGCTGCGTGCGACGAACCGCCCGAGCAGGTCGATGTCGACCTTGTCACTGCCCACCTCGGTCCACATGTCGACGATGCGCTGCTCGAGCTCCTGGTCGCCCGGGTGTCGGCGCATCAGCCGGGCAAGCATCGCAAGCGCCCGCTCCGGCCGGCCCTTCTCGTAGAGCAGCCGCGCATATTCGATCCGCAGGTCGCTATTGCCCGGTAAGAGCGTGAACAAGCGTGCGAAGGTTCGCGCCGTACGCACAAAGTCGGCATTGCCCGCATGAAGATCGAGCAGGGCCAGCAGCTTCGGCACCGTTTCCCCGTCCTTCGCGACGGACTGCTCGACGATGCGGATCGCGGCCTGGCGGTCGCCAGCGAGGTTCGTGGCCCGCGCGAGCAACAGCGTTGCCCCCTCATTGGTCGGATCGATCGCCAGCATGGCGTGCGCGATGGCGCGGGCCGTATCGATCTCGCGCCGCTCCACGGCGACGGACCCCTTGACCAACTGCATGCGCAGCGAGCGGGGCTGCTTCTCCAATATCCGGTCGGCCAGCTTCTCGGCATCGTCATAGGAGCCGCCCGAATAGGAAAGCTCGGCCATGGTCTGGATCGCCTCGTCATTCTCCGGATCCAGCTCGACCACGCGATTATAAGCATCATAGGCCTGAAGCAGGCGGCCATCGGCGAGCTCGAGACGAGCCAGCCTCGCCCAATATTCCGGCACATCGTCCTGCGCCGCGAGCGCGCGATTTATCTCGACGCGCGCCGAATAGAGATCGCGCCGGGCATAATAGATGTCGAAGCGGGTTGCCGCCTTGGAGGCTTTCTCCTCGGCCGAACCGCAGGCAACAAGCGTCATCGGCAGCAGCAAGGCCGCCGCGATGATGCGAGCCGTCCCGAAAGCCATCTCTTGCAAGCCATCCTTTTCGCACCGATTACAGACTGGCAACCCGTAGCGATCAATAGGGCAAAGCGTAAACTATGGTTCGGACCGACGTCGCGATCGTGGTGATCGGCCGAAACGAAGGGGCCAGGCTGCTGTGCAGCCTCGCGTCGATCGCGGGATGGCGCAGCGTCTATGTCGATTCCGGTTCGGTCGATGGCAGCGTAGACGCCGCACGGCGGGCCGGCATCGATGTCATCGAGCTCTCCCCTGAGAAGGGATTTTCCGCAGCGCGCGGCCGGAATGCGGGCCTGAACCACATGCTGGCCGATCCCGCCGTCCGCTATGTCCAGGTGCTGGATGGGGATTCGGCCCTCGAACCCGGCTGGATCACGCTGGCGACCGAACGGCTTGATCGGGAAACGGACCTGGGGGCAGTCTTCGGGCGCCTGCGCGAACGGGAGGCCCGGTCCTCCATCTATGGCTGGATGCTCGATCAGGAGTGGAACGTGCAGGCCGGGCCGGCAGGGACATTTGGAGGGAGCGTGATGCTGCGCGTCGACGCGATCCGACAAGCCGGCGGCTATCGGGACGACATGATCGCCGGGGAAGATCCGGACTTCGCGCTGCGCCTGCGGATGGCCGGCTGGAATATCCGTTGTCTCGACGCGCCCATGGCGGTGCATGACGGCGACATGGTCCGCTTCCGTCAATGGTGGCGTCGGACGATGCGCGCCGGCCATGCCTTCGCGGAATTGGTGGACCGGCATCCCGGCTCGACGCTCCATTCTTATGGCCGCAGCCGGGCGCGAATACTCTTCTGGGGCGGCGTGATCCCGCTCGTTGCCCTGACCAGTCTGGCACTGGCGGTGCTGATCGACCGGCGCTGGATCGCGGGAGCCGTGCTCGCGCTCGCGCTGCTGGGGTTGAACCTAGTCCGCATGGCCCTGCGCGAGACGATACGCCACGGCATCCACCGGGGGCCTACCTTTGCGCTGTTCCTCGCCCTCGGCAAATATGCCGAGATGGTGGGTCTGCTTTCCTACTGGCGGAACCGACGGAAGGGCCGGCCGCCATCCCTTATCGAGTACAAGCGCTTGTGATGGACGCCCTGGCCTGGATCGCGGTGCTGCTGCCGCTGCTCGCCACCACGATCCTGGCGATCGAGCTGGGCGCGGCGCAGATGCGCAGCGCCACGCTGCCCTCGATCAGGCCCGCCGAACTGACCATCCTTATCCCCGCCCATGACGAGGAGGCGAGGATTGCGCGCACCGTGCAAGCCGCCCGCATGGCAGCGCCAGCCGACGTTGCGATCCTCGTCGTAGCCGACAACTGCTCCGACGCGACCGCCGCATGCGCCCGCGCGGCCGGTGCAGAAGTCATCGAGCGGCGGGACGAGGCCCATCGGGGGAAGGGCTATGCTCTGGGCTTTGCCCGCCAGCATTTGCGGGCTGCACCGCCCGCGCTCGTGGTCGTGCTGGATGCGGACTGCGAGGTCGAGGGCGATGGCCTGTCGCGCCTCGCCGGCGCCGCCGCAGCGATGAACCGGCCGGTGCAGTCCGCCTATCTCTTTCGGCCCGCGGACCACAGAGGGCCGCTCGTTGCCGTGTCCGGCTTCGCGCTGCTGCTGCGCAACCTGGTGCGGCAGCGCGGACTGGCGCGTATCGGCGCACCGGCGCTGCTCACGGGGTCCGGAATGGCCTTTCCGTGGCGCTGCTTCGAGGCGGCTCCGCTCGACACGGATGACTTGGCAGAGGATCTGACGATGGGGATCGCGCTCGCCCAGCTCGGCATGGCCCCCGGCTTTCTTCCGCTCGTGACCACCTGGTCCGATCCCGGCGGGCGCCTGGCGACCCTCGGGCAAAGAACCCGCTGGGAACAGGGCTTCCTGCGTGGTGCAGCGCGCCACGCGCCGCCGTTGCTGCTGTCGGGAGACTGGCGGCAGATGTGGCTCGCACTGCATCTGTGCGTTCCGCCGCTCGCCCTACTCGGGCTGTTGTCCTCCGGAGCATTGCTGGCGTCGGCGACGCTGGCCGCCCTTGGTGCCTCCGCTCTCCCCCTGATGCTGCTCAGTCTGTCACTGGCAGCCGCAGCGGCCCTCGTCCTGCTCAGCTGGTGGCGCTTCGGCCGCAGACAGGTCGGCCCGGCCCAGCTGCTCCTGGCACCGGCCTATATGCTCTGGAAGCTGCCGCTTTACCTGCGCGCGATCCTGGCGCCCGAGCGACTGTGGAAACGCACGCCGCGCGACTGAGACGTCAGCCGATCACCCGCAAGCCTGCCGCCACCACCTGCGGCGCGACCATCAGACTGAACGCCGCCGCAGGCAAGGCGGCGAGGATCAGCACCCCATAATAGAGCGCATGTTCCCCTGCATCGAACAGCCCGTGTCGCCTGAGCAGCGGCAGAGTGTACAGCACGCCAACGAGTTCGCCGCCGACCAGCGCGAGCGGAAGAGCGATCGGACCGAGCGGCGCATAGCCGACAGCCACCAGCAACAGGAACAGGACGAGACGCAGCAGATTGGCGATGAACATGACGCGCGCATGGCCGATGGCGAGCAGCGTCTGGATATTGGTGAAGGAATCGAGATCGAAGGCGATGCGCAGCAAGAGAACGCTTAGATATACCCAACCATATTCGTAGCGATGATCGAACAGCAGCCGGAACAGCGCGGGTGCGATGCCCATGGCGAAGCCGAGCCCTGCGAAGAGCACCAGATATTGTCGCCGCCGCGCCGCGTAGAAGATCGACCGCAGGTTTCCGGGCGCCTCCTTCCAGCTGCGCGATACCAGCGGAAAGAAATAACGCTCCACATAGTTGCGGCCAAAGGGCTGGAAGGCGACCGCCAGATTGGCGGGCACCATGTACACCCCGAAATCGGCAACGGAGAAGAGGCGCGCGAACAACACCTTGTCGAACTGGGTCATTGCCAGCGTCACGAGCGTCGACGCCATGATCCAACGCGAAAAGCCAAAGAACTCACGCGCGAGCCGGCGGTCCCAGGCGAGCCGCGACCCGCCACCGACCAGCGCCAGCGTGAACAGCATCCGGGCGAGGCCGCTGACGTAGAGCCCGACGATCAACGACCGATAGTCGGGCATGATCAGCGATAGCAGCAGATTGGACGCGATCTGGACGACGAGCGCGGCCAGTTCTACCGTGCAGCTGGCCCGCACGCGGCCCTCGCGCTGGGCCAGGAGCAGGCTCATCGGACAGAGCGCATTGATCAGGAAGAGAGGCGCGGTCGCTGCGATCGGCCAGGCAAGCTCAGGTTTGCCGAGCAGCAGAGCTATCGGCCAGGCGCCAGCCAGCATCGCTCCGGCCTGCAACGCCCCCTGCCCCAGCCGAATCGACCATATCACGTCGAGAAAATGGCGGTCCGCGCCCTTCTCGTGCCGGATCACGAAGTCGAAAACACCGAGGTCGGACAGCATTGCCAGGATGATCATCGTCGAGGTGATCACCCCCACGACTCCGAAGGCCTCGGGACTGAGAAGGCGGGTGAGGACGATATTGCCCCCCAGCCGCAATATCATGGTGGCCAAGGTGAAGGCGAAGACCATCCGACCCGGACCATCCAACAGCCGTGCAGCCATGGCGCTCGGCCGCGGAAGCAGGCCTCTCCCCCGTGCACTCATCGCAGCACCGGCAGCCTCTCGCCGAGCTCTTCCGGCGCCGTGGCGACGAGCGCAGGCCGCGCGCGCGAAGCGGCGCGGTCCGCGGCCAGCTGGGTGCGTAAGGCGACCAGCAGCGCGACCATGATGAAGCTGAGCTGCATCGGCGCCACCCAGCTGCTGAGCAGCGCCAGCGATACTGCCGTCGCGCTGTGGATCGAGATCAGCACCTGCGCGAAGATCAACTGCTCGCGGCCGGGCTGGAGACGCTTGATCGCGCGATAATGGGGATAGGCCGACAGGATGAAGAGCAGGAAGGCAACCACCGTGACGAGACCGCCTTCGACGAGCAGCGCCAGATAGGCGTTGACCAGGTCGACGATACCCTGCCCCTGGATGAAGCTGTCGAGCATCCCCTGAGCCACCGCTTCGCGATAGCCGAGCCACATATGCCCACCCAGCGCCCGGGGCACGCCGCTCAGCAGCCCGATGCGATAGGCTGCGTTGAAGCGCGCATCTTCGCCGCCGAGGATCGGCAGACCGAAGACGATCACGAGCCCGGCGAGCGGCACCAATATGGCGAGCAGGTAACGCCCACGCAGGAACTGGAAGACCATCAGCCCCACCGCGACAGCGACCAGACCCGATCGCGACAAGGTCGCGCCGAGGCCGACGAGGATCAGTGCCCCGAGCAGCGCCAGCGGCCCCGAAACCCCGCGAATTCGCGACAGGCCCCATGCCGCCACAGCGGCGAGCCCCAGCATCGCACCTCCGGTGAGCGGGTGCGCGAAGGGACCATAGGCGCGAGCGATGCCACCGCGCTCGAGCCAGGTGCGCGGCGCATCGACCGTCCAGATATCATTCTTGACGCCCATTATTCCGGCATAGAGCGGCCAATGCCGCAGGCTTTCGAACAGGCAGAGCAGCCCGGCTGCCGCTGCCGCGACCACGAACAGGCGCAGGATGATCTCGGGCGAACCGAGCCTGACGCGCGATACTATCTGATAACTGAGCACATAAGGCACGAGGAAGGTCACAACCGTTCGCGCGACACCGGTGGGCGTGTCCCGGAGTGACATGCAGATGCAGTAGATCAGCGTGAAGCCCAGGACAGCCAGGTCGCTCGCCACCCATGTACGCTTCTGGTGGCTTTCCGGGTGCAGGAGATAGCCGAGCAGAAGCGCGCCGGAGAAGGTCAGGAACGGCGTGATCGGAGCGATATAGGCGCCCGATACAGCGAGGAGCGAGCCCGCCGCCGGAGTCCAGAGCAAAAAGAAGAGATAGGTCGCAGCCATGGGCAGCCGTCGGTCGAAACAGGCCGTGAGAAGCAGAAGATACCCGATCTGCGTTGCGATCATCGGCAGCGCGCTGAGGGCGAGACAGACTGCGATTACCGCGCAGCAGAACAGCCGGGCGAGATAAAGCTTCTCCCAGCGAGCGCGCACGAGCATCGATGCCGGAAGCGTCACGGCTCCCAGCAATACGACCAGCACTACCGCGTTTTTCCAGAGAAACATCGGCCCCCGACATGACCCAGCTTCGACGTCGCACCGTGCGAACCGCCCGCCGCAGCCTTAATCAAGCTCAATGCGCCATAGGTAAAGCAGGAATGCCTTGATCCACCGGCCAACTGCCCCCAAATGGCGGACATGCTGATCGAAACTGAAACCACGCCCAACCCGGCGACGCTGAAATTCCTGCCGGGCCGCGCCGTCATGGCGGCCGGGACGCGCGACTTTGCCGACCCGGAAGAAGCCAACGCCTCGCCTTTGGCCGAGGCTCTCTTTTCGCTTGGCGACGTCACCGGAGTCTTCTTCGGCCAGGACTTCGTTTCGGTGACAGCCGCCGAAGGCGCAGACTGGCGCGACCTCAAGCCGCAGGTCTTGGGCGTGCTGCTGGATCACTTCTCGGCCGAGGCCCCTCTCTTCCGGCCCGGCACTGCGGCCGAAATTGCCATCGGTGCCGACGAAAGCTTCAACGACGATCCCGCCGACGCCGACATCGTCGCGCAGATCAAGGATCTGATCGAGACTCGCGTCCGGCCTGCCGTGGCCCGCGACGGCGGCGATATCGTCTATCGCGGCTTCCAGCGTGGCACCGTCTATCTCGCCATGCAGGGCGCCTGTTCGGGCTGCCCCTCGTCCAGCGCGACGCTGAAGCAGGGTATCGAGACGCTGCTCAAGCATTACGTTCCCGAGGTTACCGAGGTCCGGGCGGCCTGATCGCCCCATGACCCGCACGCTGGTCATCGACACCGCGACCGCCGCATGTTCGGTGGCCCTGTTCGACGCAGACCTGCTGTTTGCGGAGGTTTACCAGGAAGTCGGGCGGGGGCATGCCGAACGGCTGATGCCGATGATCGCATCACTGCCTGATGGCGGCCGGGCCGACAGGCTACTGGTCGACTGCGGGCCCGGCAGCTTCACCGGTGTTCGGGTCGGGCTGGCGGCAGCCCGGGCCTTGGCCCTGGGCTGGAATGTGCCCGTGAACGGCTATTCGTCGATGGCCGCTATCGCCTCCACCGGAGCTACCATCGCGCAGCAGCTCGCAGTCGCCATAATCGGCGGGCATGGCGAATTCTTCGTCCAGGCCTATGCCTGCGATCCCCTGCGCCCGATGTCCGAGCTTGCCTCGCTCGCCCCGGAGGCAGCAGCGCGGGCCATGGCCGCCGACCATGTCTTCGGCTCTGCGGCCGAGCGGCTGGTCGAGCTCCGTGGTTATGGGACCGCGCACACGTGCCTGCCACGCGCGGCTGACGCGATGCGGCTGGCGGGGCTCGCGGCGCTGCCACCCAGTCCGATCTACGGGCGCGGCGCAGACGCCAAGCCGGCAGCCGCGTGACGTGAACGGCCTCAGCATCACCGAGGTGAGCGTCGGAGAACTCGGGCCGGTCATGGCCGTCATGAACGAGGCTTTCGATCCCGGCTATGGCGAAGCGTGGAACGAGGCCCAAACGGTGTCGATGCTCGCTTTGCCTGGCACATGGCTGTCGCTGGCCAGTTACAGCGGAACGCCGGCGGGTTTCGCCCTCGTTCGCCAGGTTGCGGACGAAGCCGAGCTCCTGCTGCTCGCGGTCGCGCCGGCGCACAGGCGCACCGGGATTGCCCTCGCTTTAATAGCGCACACGCGCCGGTTGTTACGAGATCGCAATGGCGCCACTTTGCATCTTGAAGTGCGCTATAATAATCCTGCAATCGAATTGTACAAAAGAGCAGGCTTCGTTCAGATCGGCCGCCGTCCAGGTTACTACCATGGAATCGACGGGCAGGTTCACGATGCCTTGACCCTTTCATGTTCGGTTTGAATCAGATCTACATCTTCCCGACTACATTTACGTTGCAAATGGCGCCAAAGTGACGCAGAGCCGGCGCAGTCAATGCTCTCGGGGCGGCATTGCCAACTCGGATTCGCCATTCTCTTTCCTGTGAAGGTCAACTCATGTCGGACAATAACGGTCTTTCTGAAACTCTGATCGCGCTTACCGCGGACATCGTCTCGGCGCATGTCAGCAACAACAGCGTCGCCGTTTCGGATCTGCCCCTTCTGATCCAGAACGTCCACAACGCTCTCGCGGGCCTGGGCGAAGAAATCGTCGAGCCTGAGATCAAGCAGGAGCCTGCGGTTTCGATCCGTTCGTCGATCAAGCCCGACTATATCGTGTGCCTTGAGGACGGTAAGAAGCTCAAGATGCTGAAGCGTCACCTGATGACTCATTATCAGATGACCCCCGAGCAATATCGCGCCAAGTGGAACCTGCCGGCAGACTATCCGATGGTCGCCCCCAACTATGCCGAACAGCGTCGTTCGCTCGCGAAGAAGATCGGCTTGGGCACCAAGCGCCGTTCGCGCTGATCGCCCCGGCCCGAAGGATGCGGGAGGGCGGCCCACGGGCTGCCCTCCCTTTTCTTTTCGGTCCTTCTTTTCGGCCACCCGCATCTTGTTTTCGCAACCGCAATACGAGTAACAAGGCCCCATGCCTAACAGGATCGATATTGAGCAGCTCTGCGCGGACAAGGGCCTCCGGATCACCGAGCAGCGTCGCGTCATCGCGCGCGTTTTGTCGGACGCGGAAGACCATCCCGATGTCGAGTTGCTGCACCAGCGCGCAGCCACGATCGATCCGGGCATATCTATCGCCACCGTCTATCGCACGGTCCGGCTGTTCGAGGATGCCGGCATTCTAGAGAGGCATGATTTCGGTGACGGCCGCGCCCGCTATGAGGCGGCGCCGGAAACCCACCATGACCATCTGATCAATGTGGAAACCGGTGAGGTGATCGAGTTCGTCGATCGCGACCTCGAGGAACTGCAGCGCAAGATCGCCGAGAAGCTCGGCTTTCGACTGGTCGATCATCGGCTCGAACTTTACGGCGTTTCGGCCCAGCGCCCCAAATAAGCATGGCCAACGGCAGAACGATCGCCCGTGTCGCGACCGGGCTGTTCGTCCTGGGCTTCTGCCTGACCGGCTACGTCCTGACCTGGCCGGTACGCAAACGCATCGGCTGGACGCGCTTCTTCCTGCAATGGTTCGGCGAGGCGATGGGGCTCGAGGTCCATGTCGAGGGGCGCCCACTCGGCCATGACGTGCTCTATGTCGCCAACCATCTCAGCTGGCTCGACATATTGGCGCTGGGCGGCGCGACCCGCACAGCCTTCGTGTCGAAGGACGATGTACGTAGCTGGCCGCTGGTAGGCATGCTGGCCGCAATCGGCGATACCGTCTTCATCAACCGCGAAAGCCGCCGGGCGGCGCATGGACAGGTCGACCAGCTCGGCCGCGCGCTGATCGAGCACCGGGCGGTGACGCTGTTTCCAGAGGGCACCACCAATGACGGCATCACCCTCTTTCCCTTCCGCCCGGCCCTGTTCGCCTCGGTAGCACCAGCCCCGCCGGGCGTGCGGGTCCAGCCGGTTGCGATCGACTATGGTCCCGCCGCCCCCGAGATCTGCTGGACGGGGGACGAGGATCTCGGGCCCAATGCCCGTAAGGTCCTTTCGCGGCGCGGCAGCCTGCGCTGCACCCTGCGCTTCCTGCCGCCGCTCGCCCCCTCGACCGATCGCAAGGCGCTCGCGGCCCAGGCCCAGGCAGCGATTGCAGCCGCGCTGGCGCCAACGGCCTAGTTCCGCTATGGGCGCGGCCATGTCCCGCACACCCCCCAAGCGCTTTCACGTCAAGTCTTTCGGCTGCCAGATGAACGTCTATGACGGCGCGCGCATGTCCGAGTTGCTGGAGGCCGACGGCATGTCCGCGACCGATAATCCGGATGACGCCGACCTGATCGTGCTCAACACCTGTCACATCCGCGAGAAGGCGGCCGAGAAGGTCTATTCGGACATCGGGCGGATCGTGAAGCGGGCAGCTGGTGACGAGCAACCGCGCAAGAAACCGATGATCGCGGTTGCCGGTTGCGTCGCCCAGGCCGAAGGCGGAGAGATTCCCCGCCGCGCGCCGGCTGTGGACATCGTGGTCGGACCGCAGGCTTATCACAACCTGCCGCAGCTGGTCGCCGATGCCGCGGCGGGACGCCGCGCGATCGACACCGATATGCCGGCCAATTCCAAGTTCGACGCCTTGCCGAAGCGTCGGCGGCAGGGGCCGACATCCTTCCTGACCGTACAGGAAGGATGCGACAAATTCTGCACCTATTGCGTCGTGCCCTATACGCGCGGGGCGGAGATATCGCGGCCGTGGAGCGCCATTCTGGACGAGGCAAAAGCGCTGGTCGATGCCGGCGCGCGCGAGATCACCCTGCTCGGTCAGAATGTGAACGCGTGGACCGGTGAAGACGAAGCGGGACGCGGGCGCGGACTGGAAGGGCTAATTGAGGCGCTCGACGCGCTGCCCGGCCTCGCCCGCATCCGTTACACGACCAGCCACCCCAACGACATGAGCGACGGCCTGATCGCCGCGCATCGCGACATGCCCAAGCTGATGCCTTTCCTCCACTTGCCGGTTCAGGCAGGCTCGGACCGTATACTGCGCGCGATGAACCGCAGCCATGACGCGCGCTCCTATCTGACGCTGATCGAGAGGGTTCGCGCCGCCCGGCCCGACATCGCCATTTCGGGCGATTTCATCGTTGGCTTCCCGGGTGAGACCGAAGAAGATTTCGAGGCGACACTGGAAATCGTCCGGGCCGTCGGCCACGCTCAGGCTTTCAGCTTCAAATATAGCCCTCGCGCCGGAACGCCCGCCGCGACGATGGCCGATCAGATCCCAGCAGATGTGATGGACGAGCGGCTCCAGCGGCTTCAGGCGCTTCTCAACGAGCAGCAGCACGGGTTCAACCTCGCCAGCGTCGGCAAGCGTTGCCACGTCCTGCTTGAGCGTGATGGCAAGAAGCCGGGGCAGCGGATCGGCAAGTCGCCTTGGCTGCAGTCGGTGATTGTCGAAACGGACGCCGCGATCGGGGAAATGGTCACGGTCGATATCGTATCGGCTGGCCCCAACAGCTTGATGGGCGAACTCGTCGGTCGCGACCGCGCTGCCGCCTGAGGTGGCTACGTCTCCGCTGAGGACCGCAACATAAAAGCCACATCCGCGGTGGATAAGTCGGCCGTTCCTCCGCTTTCCCCCTTCGCACGGGTCCAAATGCGCGTAGGATCGTTGTCACCGGACGATCGCCGTCCGAGTGGTCAGAGGAAAGGAACGCACCGCCTCTTATGTCGCGCAAGCCAGTCCCAGCGCAGGCCGGAGATCGCGCCCGGCTCGAGATCATCTTCGATAAACCCCAGTTGCTTGGCCGATTGTTCGGCGAGTTCGACCAGAATCTGGTGGCGATCGAAAATCGTCTGGGAGTCTATATCGCGGCGAGGGGCAACAAGCTGCAGATAGAGGGCGAGGCGGAAGCTGCGGGACGGGCGCGCGAGGTGCTCACCGGCCTCTACAACCGGATCGTGAAGGGTCAGGATATCGACAGCGGTGCTGTCGAGGCCGTGATCGCCATGTCGGCCGAACCGACGCTCGACGGGATCATCCGCAACGACGTGTCGGATCCCCCCAAGGTGATGATCCGCACGCGCAAGAAGACGATCGTCCCGCGCTCCGCGACGCAGATCCGCTATATGGAGGCGCTCAACCGCTCGGACATCATCTTCGCGCTCGGGCCGGCAGGGACCGGCAAGACCTATCTGGCGGTCGCGCAGGCGGTTCAGCAGCTGATCCAGGGCACGGTCGATCGCCTGATCCTGTCGCGCCCCGCAGTCGAGGCCGGCGAGCGGCTGGGCTTTCTGCCGGGCGACATGAAAGAGAAGGTCGACCCCTATCTCCGCCCGCTCTACGACGCACTCTACGACATGCTGCCGACCGAGCAGGTCGAGCGGCGAATCGCGTCCGGCGAGATCGAGATCGCGCCGATCGCCTTCATGCGCGGCCGCACGCTGTCCGACGCTTTCGTGATCCTCGACGAGGCGCAGAACACGACCCCCGCGCAGATGAAGATGTTCCTGACCCGCTTCGGCCAGAACAGCCGGATGGTCGTCTGCGGCGACCCCCGCCAGATCGATCTTCCCGATATAGGCAAGTCGGGCCTGGCCGATGCGGTCGGCCGGCTCGAAGGGATCGACGGGATTGCGACGGTGCGGTTCGGCGCCGCCGATGTCGTCCGCCACCCGATCGTCGGGCGGATCGTCGAAGCCTATGAAGGGCCCGACGCCGCATGATCGACGTTGCCGTGCAGGCGGAAGATATCTGGGAAGACGGGACCGACTGGGAAGCTTTGGCAGTCGAGGCCGTCACGGCGGCGCTGTCGATCTCGC